>JAEEGH010001198.1_pt1 | contig 76852 bp, 78 predicted proteins | sample 9134181 | NCBI WGS metagenome assembly JAEEGH01 (sample SAMN16246544, study PRJNA631951) | gut metagenome | biome: gut microbiome; feature: rumen; material: DP-attached | host: Bos | place: Iran: Karaj | collected 2018-10 | reverse complement strand
CTCAGGTACAGCCCTCTGGCTCTGGCAATACGGATGGTTTGGCAGAGAACCGTGCACAGGTTTATATACCTGATACCGTGGACAATAAGGTCAATGGCAAACGGGTGTTTGGTCGTGATATCTTCAATAAGAAGAACCTCTCTTTTGAGCCTGCGATGAATGTGTCTACCCCTCAGAGTTATGTGGTAGGGCCTGGTGACAAGGTGAACCTCGATATCTATGGTGGTTCTCAGAAGTCGCAGCAGTTGGAGGTATCTCCCGATGGTGTGATTGTGGTGGAGGGCTATGGTCCGATTCATGTTGGCGGTCTTACCGTGGCTCAGGCCAATGCGAAGTTGCGTGAGGAGTTGGGTCAGCGCTATAAGAGTTCCTCTATCCGTTTGACGGTTGGTCAGACCCGTACTGTTCAGGTGAATGTGATGGGTGAGGTGGCCGTCCCCGGTTCTTATCCCCTTTCCGCCTTTGCGACGGTGTTCAATGCCATTTATATGGCAGGCGGTGTCAATGGTGTGGGAACGTTGCGTAATATCAAGGTCTTCCGTGGGGGCAGACTGCTCTCTACGGTCGATGTCTATGACTATATCCTCAATGGCCGTCAGGCAGGTAATGTCCATCTGCAGGACAATGATGTGATTATCGTTGGTCCTTACGAATGTATTGTTGATGTGCAGGGCTTTGTGAAGCGTCCGATGGCCTACGAGATGAAACCCAATGAGACGATTGCGACCCTGTTGAAGTATGCCGGTGGCTTTGCGAATAAGTCCTATAAGGAGGCCGTTCGTGTGCATCGCACAGCAGGAGACCGCTATTCAGCCTATCAGGTGAAGGAGTTCGACTTTGGTGAGTTCCGTTTGGCAGATGGAGATTCTGTGATTATCGACTCTATCCAGGGCCGTTATGAGAATACGGTTGAGATTCAGGGCGCCGTCTTCCATCCCGGTATGTATGACTTAGGCAACTGCTCATCCGTACGCTCGATCATTGAGAATGCTGGTGGACTGACTGAGGACGCCTTCCTGGCCCGTGCCGTGCTCCATCGCATGAAGACCGACCGTACGAAACGTATTGTCTCTATTGATCTCGATGGTATCATGGCCGGTACAGCTGCCGACGTGACCCTTGAGAACGAAGATGTGCTCTATATCCCCTTCCGTCAGGAGGCGATGTCCCAGCGCACTCTGACCATCTGGGGTGAGGTACAGTTCCCCGGTACCTACGAGTATGCCGATGATATGACCGTTGAGGACTTCATCCTGCAGGCAGGAGGTCCCACTGATGCAGCCTCTACCGCCCGTGTGGATGTATCCCGTCGTATCACAGACCCGGGCGCTACGACCTCTGACAAGACGATTGCTCAGACCTTCTCGTTCTCGATTAAGAACGGGTTTGTGGTCGATGGTCAGAGTGACTTCAAGCTTATGCCATACGATGAGGTGTTTGTGCGCAAGAGTCCCGGTTATCAGCCCCAGCGCAATATCAGTGTGGTAGGTGAGGTGCTCTTTGAGGGCGTGTATAGTCTCCCGACGAAGAATCTGCGCTTGTCTGAGGCCATCAAGGCCGCAGGCGGCGTCACAGACGAAGCCTATGTCCGTGGTGCCCGTGTAGAGCGTATCCTCAACCCCGATGAGCGCTTCCGTGTCGAGCAGCTGCTGCGCATGGCCCGTCAGCAGACCGGTCAGGGTCTTGATACCACTCAGGTGACTCGTACCGACAGTATCTATTATGTAGGTATTAACCTCGACAAGGCCTTGGAGAACCCCGGCAGCGACTATGATATCATCCTGCGTGAGGGCGACCGCCTGGTTGTGCCAGAGTATACCGGAACGGTGAAGATCAATGGTAATGTGATGTATCCCAATACTGTGGCTTACAGTCCCGGCAAGGCTTACAAGTGGTATGTCAACCAGGCAGGTGGCTTTGGCAATCGAGCCAAGAAGTCGCGTACCTATATTCTTTATCAGAATGGAACCGTCTCTCGGGCTAAGGGCAATGCCAAGATTGAGCCCGGATGCGAGATTATCGTGCCGGCCAAGACCAAGACCGCCACAGAGACCATCGCTCAGATTGGCTCCCTCTCCACCACCATGGCGACTATCGTGACGTTATTAGTATCAGTTATGAATTTAGTTAAGTAAGATATGAAAAAGATTATTCTCTTATGTTTATTCACCCTGTCCATGTCAACCATGACCTATGGCCAGGGTATGACAGATGCCCAGCTCATCCAGATGGCCATACAGGAGCGCAAGGCAGGAACCTCAGAGTCCGATATTGCCGTGAAGCTCCTTCAGCGTGGAGCGACCATGGAGCAGATTAAGCGTTTGCGTAGTCAGTACAGCAAACAGCTGAATGAGCGTGGTATGGGCAGCACCACTGATAATGCCATAACCTCTGCTGAGAACCGTATGCGTGTCAACAATGAGGTGAGCGACAATGGTTTGGAGACTCACGGAGGTGAGAATGCCCCGGTCTATGTGCAGGAGACTGCAGAAGCTCCTACGGGGAGACGGGTCTTTGGCCGTGACATCTTCAACAACAGGAATCTGACCTTCGAGCCGGTGATGAACATCTCCACGCCCCAGAACTATGTGTTGGGACCTGGTGACCAGCTGATTATCGATGTGTATGGTGACACCCAGAAGAGCATGCAGCTGACGGTCTCTCCCGATGGAGAGGTGACTGTGCCCGACTATGGTCCTGTGCATGTGGCAGGCCTTTCTGTGTCTGCAGCCCAGAGCAAGGTTCGCAGCCATCTGGGTACCTACTATGAGAGTTCCGACATCAAGGTGACTGTCGGTCAGACGCGTACCATCCTGGTGAATGTGATGGGTGAGGTCAGGGCGCCTGGTACATATACCCTGAGTGCCTTTGCCACCGTCTTCCATGCTCTGTATATGGCAGGAGGTATCAGTGATCTGGGAACCTTGCGTAACATCAAGGTCTATCGCCAGGGTCGCCAGATTTCTGTCGTCGATGTCTATGAGTTTATTCTGAATGGTCGTTTGGCAGGCAATGTGCGTCTGCAGGATAATGATGTGATTCAGGTAGGTGCTTACGAGAGTATTGTTGATATCGCTGGTTGTGTGAAGCGTCCGATGGCCTACGAGTTGCGTAAGAACGAGAGCCTGTCCACCTTATTAAAATATAGTGGTGGCTTTGCCAACGATGCGTATAAGAAGTCATTGCGTGTGTTGCGTAATAATGGCCGCATGAAGAGCGTGTTCAATGTCGAGGAGTTTGAGTTCCCCGAATTCAAGATGGTGGATGGCGATGCTGTTTCAGTAGATACGATTATCGACCGTTTCGAGAATATGGTCGAGGTGAAGGGTGCCGTTTTCCGTCCTGGTATGTATAATCTGGGTGAGAAGGTGACGAGTGTGCGCACATTGGTTGAGAATGCCGATGGTCTCACTGAGGGTGCTATGGTTTCCCGGGCAGTCATTCGTCGTATGAAGCCCAACCGCACCCAGGAGGTCCTGTCTGTTGACCTGAAGGGCATCATGGAGGGCACATCCGCTGATGTACCTCTGGAGAACGAGGATATCCTCTTCATCCCCACCTTGGCCGAGCATCAGAATCTGCGTACGTTGAGCATCAATGGCGAGGTCATTTTCCCGGGTACTTACGAATATGCGGATAAGATGACCATTGAGGACCTGATTCTCCAGGCCGGTGGATTGACGGATAATGCGTCAACGGTGAAGGTCGATGTGTCCCGTCGTATCATTGACCCCGAAGCCACGACCGCTACGATGGAGATTGCCAAGACCTATAGCTTTGCCATCAAGCCGGGCTTTGAGTTTGATGGAGACCACAGTTTTACGCTTGAGCCTTACGATGTGGTGTCTGTTCGTCGCAGCCCTGTTTCAGCAGAGCTGTTCACGGTTCGTGTGGCTGGTGAGATTGCCTTTGAGGGTTCTTATACGCTGGGTGTGAAGAACCAGCGCCTCTCTGACGTGGTCAAGGAGGCCGGCGGTGTCATCCCCGGTGCCTATGTTCGTGGTGCCCGACTCATTCGTACGATGAATGAAGATGAGCGTGCACGTATGCAGGAGGTGATCAAGATGGCGCGTCAGAGTGCCTCTGCTGATGCGAAAGACTCTCTGAGTCTGGAACAGTTGTCTCTGGAGACCACTTATTCGGTGGGTATTCATCTGGATGAAGCCTTGGCTAATCCCGGCTGTGATGAGGATATCGAGCTGCAGGATGGCGACCAGTTGTTCATCCCCCGCTATAACCGTACCGTCAAGATCTCAGGTGATATTCAGAAGCCTAATACGGTGGCCTTTAAGAACAAAAAGAGTTATAAGTATTATATCGATCAGGCTGGTGGCTATGGCAAACGCGCCCGCAAGTCGCATACCTATATTCTCTATCAGAATGGTACGATTGCCAAGGCATCTAAGGGTGACATCGAGCCAGGATGTGAGATTGTCGTACCCACCAAGGGACCCAAGGATCCCAATTCTGTCTCTCAGTGGCTGGGTATAGGCACCAGCGCCGCCTCCATGGCCACCATGTTCGTCTCAATTGCTAATATGTTAAAATAACCACCCCGGACCTATGATGGTCCGAGGGTACCTAAATGAATGAGCGACAGGCGGAGCGGTTGCATCCTTCCCATATAGGGGAAGGCCTTGGTTAGGGTGGATGTTTCTTTTCGTTCTTTTCTTTGCGCCAAAGAAAATGGACATTTAATATTGTTTTAAACAATAATAGTTATGGATGAGAACAAAAATTTGAATCAGGAATTGTTAGAAGAAGAGAGTTCTATAGATTTTAGTAAAATCTTTAAAGATTTGCTAAAGCACAAAACTTTATATTACAAAGTTTTGCCTTTAGCCTTTGTACTTGCAGCAATTTACGCTCTATCGCTCCCCAACTACTATAGCTGCACTGTGAAGCTAAGCCCAGAACTTTCAGGTTCTGGCAGCAAATCCGGTTTAGCCAGTCTGGCCAGCAGTTTCGGAGTGAACTTGGGGGCAGCCATGGGTAACAGCACTGAAGCCCTGTTCCCGACCCTCTATCCCGACCTGATGAACTCGGTAGACTTCAAGACATCCCTCTTCGAAGTCCCAGTAACGCGTGAAGAGGATCAGAAAAGCTTCACCTACTACGACTATCTGATGAACGAACAGAAAGCCCCTTGGTGGTCCAAAGCCAAGAAGGCCTTCTTCGATCTCTTTAAGTCAGATGAGGAAGAGCAAGAGACTAAGGTCGATCCCTTCCGTTTGACCAAACCTCAGACCGATATCGTCAAGGCCATTGATAAGAATGTGGTCTGCGATGTTGATAAGAAGACGATGGTGATTACGATCAATGTCACGGACCAGGATCCGCTGATCTGTGCGACGATGGCAGATTCTGTGAAGACCCGCCTGCAGAAGTTTATCACCGACTATCGAACCTCCAAGGCCCGTGTAGACCTGAAGTACAATCAGAAGCTCTATGGTGAGGCCAAGGCCAAATACGAACAGGCGCGTGATGCATACGCTCGCTTCTCAGACTCTCATCGTGAAGTCAGTTCGCAGTCAGCTCAGACCAAGCAGGCTGACCTGCAGAACGAGATGCAGATGCAGCAGCAGATCTACCAGCAGGTGGTAGCGCAGCTCCAGCAGGCCGAGATGAAGGTCCAGCAGGAGACCCCCGCCTTCACCACCCTCCAGAGCGCCACAGTCCCCGTCCGCAAAACCGGCCCCAAGCGCGCCCAAATGTGTTTGATATTTCTATTCCTGGCGTTCTTAGGAACGACAGCATGGATTCTTTATAAAGAAGATGACCTCAAACCTCTCTTAGGCCTCTCATAATGAGAGGTCTTTTTTTTTGCAGGCCTTTGCCCCTTCGGGGTTCGCCATAATCTTTTGACATCCCCACTTATGCCGCCCCTTGCCAAGGGGCTCAACAGGGGAGGGACGCCTATCTGAGAAGGGGCTAAACACCGACCAGCGTTTAGCGTAGTCGGCATAAAAACCATCCCGACCCTTTGATGGGTCGAGGATACCTAAATGATTGAGCGACAGGCGGAGCGGTTGCATTCTCCCCATATAGGGGGAGGCCTTGGAGGGGGTGGATGCTTCTTTTAGTTCTTTTCTTCGCGCCGAAGAAAAGGACAAGAATGGGGTCTGGGGGTATCCCCCAGCGCGAGATGCAATCTCGCTGTGTGAATGCAGGGCAAAGCCCTGAAAATGGGGTTTAAGGGGTTACCCCTTCAATTTATTTAGATAATCCAAGCAAGTTGCTTTTAACTTGCTGGAATCTTTCAACTTATTAATGGCATTTTTGAGACGCATTTCAGCCTCAGGAATGCCATCGTTAAGCTGAACTGCTGCTAGGTACATTGGCAAAGCCAGTTCAGCTTCAGAAGCCGCGGTATAACCTTTAAAGGTTTTAAGCCGCTCTCTGCAACGTCTGAGCTCAGACAACAACAAATAATACTCATTCTCCTTCTGATACTTATCCGGTATCTCAAAGAGAAGACGATGCGCCGTCTCCAAAAGAAGCTTCTTATCCTTATTAATATCCTTGGATGGTTTCTCTCGGACTGGGGTATTCTCCTTCCTCCTTCCACATTCCACATTCCTCGTGGAGTTTTCACTCGGAAGCTCTATCATTTCCGGCGAAAGCTCAATCGCCGCAATCAGAACACCCGGTATTTGTACAACGAGGTGCCTATTGCGCTTCCCTTTGATCCGCATGATAATACCCTCACGCCCATCATAGATCCCCCCTTTGACGCGGATTTTGTCCCCCTCCTGAAGACTAATTTCCTCAGGACGGAAGTAAGTGACATGCTCCTCGTGGTTTTCTGTGACGGCGATGAAGTCCTCCATGGCCTTGGAAGGCACAGTGAGATATTCCTCCTTGTTGGAGAACGTCGACTTTCTGATAAAGACGACGTAATGAGCGTTCTGGATATAGTCCTTGACCTCCTCCAGAGTACCTTTGACAAAGAGCAGTTGGCTGATGGCAGGAACGAGCGCCCTGAGCTTCTGCCCTCTGTGGCTTTTCACCACATAGGTAAGAGGTACGAACGCCTGCAACCCATATCGCCTGACGTCATCCCTGACCTTCAGTTCCTTCTGTGGACTGGTACACCCCACAGAAAACCATATCCTTTCTTCGCTATTCTCGCTCATAATGTCTTTTGAGTGGGCAAAGGTACAGAAAAACAAGCAGAAAACAACGATTTTATAAAAAATAATGATATTTTTGGGGTAATAATTTGTTTTTCTCCCTCAAAAGTGATATCTTTGCAGACGAAAAATATTTTTATTGTTAATCATTAAATAAGTACAACTATGAAGAAATCAGTTCTTTTTGCAGGTATGATCCTGTTGGCTGCAAGTTGCAGCAACGAGCGTGTTGACTCAGTGGATAATTTTCAGGTTATGGACGCTGTGGCGCCGGTGACGGTGAGTGTGAGTGGCTTCTCCATCACCCAGGCGAGTTTTTCAGGTACCCGAGGTACGGCTGTCAGCGATGTGTCGAATGTGGAGGCGCTGACGCTGGCGTTTTACAGGCAGAGTGACGGATCCGAGGTCTATAAGCATACGCAGATGCGTGGCTCTTTGCCTGCGGAAGAGACTTTTGGAGAGTTCACAACGACGTTGGGGATAGGTAGCTACACGCTGGTAGTGCTTGCCAATGCCGGTAATAACGCCATCGCCTTGACGAGCCCGACGGAGGCCACTTATGGAGAGAATCAGGTGATGGATACATTTGCGGCCACACAGACAGTGACAGTGAGCAGTTCAGCTGCACTGTCTGTAAGTGCTACGCTTGATCGTATCGTGACGGCTTTGGCCGTGCGATCCACTGATAATCGCCCAGAGGATGTGGTCTACATGCGGTTTACCTATGCCGGTGGTGGTAAGGCTTTCAATCCCTCAACAGGCTTGGCTCTTAGCAACACAGGTTTTGTGAATCAAATGGTTTTCTCGGGCGTAGCAGGTACTACGACCTATACAGGAGGATATCTTTTCCTGGCCACGGATGAGCAGACGATGGATGTGACGATTGAGACGCTGGATGCAGAAGAGCATGTCGTGTTCAGTAAGACGATAGAGGGCGTGCCCCTGAAGCGGAATCGCCAGACGACATTGACGGGGTCGCTATATGGTAATAGTAATGCGAGTGTGTCAGCGAATTCGTTTATGGTAAATACAAGTTGGCTCGATGCCCAGAATATCAGTTTCTAAATAAAAATATGCGATTTTTATACCATTTATTTGGTACTCTCAAATATATTTGGTACTTTTGCAGCAGAAATAAGGAACCGGTTCCCCTTGGCTCCCATAATTTCTGTTTATAAAAGAATGTTAAATATGTCCTAATAGACTGATTTGCAGCCTTTTGCACTCGTCTGTCAGGAAGAGAGCTTTTAGAGTTGTAGGTAATTCCATACTTGCATCTTTCCTCTAGAAGGTGCGAGGAAACCGAGCAGATAAAGGAATAAATGTTAAAATAGCGCTTTTTGATTGTAGGAATAGAAATAAATCGTATCTTTGCACGAAAGTATTGGATTTTTGCACGAAAATGTAGCATCTTTGCATAGAAAAGTGGTATGAGTAAGTATTCAGAAGAAAATATATCCCGGATAGGGAATGCTGCAATATATATTGCTGAGCATACAAGTGACTTGAGTAAGACGAAGTTACTTAAGTTACTGTATTTGATGGAAGAACGCTCTGCTTTGAAGTATCAGCAGCCATTCTTGGGTCTTCCTTATGAAGTGTGGCAGGCAGGACCTGTGGCAAAGGATATATACATTGACCTCAGTGATGGTGCCATACTCCTTTCTAAGTACCTGAAGACAGAACTGGTGAAACTAGATGATGGCAAGGATGCCCAGTATATTCATCCTGTGGCAGCCTTCGACGACGAAGACTTTTCTGCCTATGAGATTCGCCTGATGGATGAGGTGCTGAAGGAGTATGGCGACAAGACAGCTACAGAACTGGTAGATATTGTTCACAAAGAGAACACCCTTTGGTATCAGATTGCCAAGGAACACGGACTTTTGGATGCCTTCAAGAAGCACGAGTGTAACAATTCCGACTACGTGATAGATTTTACCAAGGCCATGATGCCATGCGCTGCAGAATACTATAAGGAGGCATTAGCTATCCATAATGCCTCTAATGCATACAACTCTGATCATGTTTGAACCTGGCAATCTGCTGTACTTTAATCCCTTCATTTTTCCGGATGGAGGTGATCCGAAGTCCAAATTCTTTGTTGTATTAGGCGAAGTAGACGAGACTGTATTATTAGCATCATTGCCTACATCAAAAGATAATATTCCCTCGGATGTAGAAATTAAATCAGGTTGTTTGGAGATCCCTGAGCGAGTAAGCGGTCATTTTAGACCGTATTGCGTACCTTATATATATTGATTATCTTTGCGGTGTTTATCCAAAACGCAACAAAGAATGATCAACAAGAAGAAAGAAGGAGGTTTCTACGCCTCAAAAGTGAGACTGTTTCTCAATGAGTATGATGGGATACCACTGGAGGAGTTCTGCAAGGCAGAGAAGGTCAGTTACAACAAGATGCTTAACTGCCTTGGTCGGACAAACCACCAGTATCATCCAGTCAATAAACCCAAGATTACAAAACCGGTAAAGGAAGTTACTGCTGGCAATCCTCTGCTTCCAACTTTGGAACTGAAAGAGTTGGTGGTTGACATGCCTGAAGGACAGGAGCCAAACAAAGAGGATCTCTCGAGAGTTTCCCTGATCAAACCAAAGCTAACCAAGGTCAGTCACCTCATTGAGAATATAAGCATAAGTATAAACAGCCGCATAGGCGTAAACATCGGCAAATGTGATGTCACCACGCTCTCTGCATTAATCAGGGAAATGGAGGTGAGCCAATGATCAACCTATCAGGCAAATTCAGATATTTTCTCTGTACAGACAATGTCACACTGCGCTTCCGTCATCGTGGACTCAGGGAATACATTAAGGGCAAGCTCCATCGCGACCCCTGCAATGGTGATGTCTATATCTTTCTGTCACGCGACCTCAGCAGACTCAGAGTCTATTACTTCCACCACAATGGAGAAATCCTCACGGAAAAGATCCTGCATGCACACCGGTTCACTCATCCCATCTTCGTGGATAAGGGAAAGCATGTGTACCATATCTCGTGGTCTAGCTTCGTATATCTGCTTGAAGGTATCATCAGAAAGGAAAGAGATGAGTATTTCGATGAGGAAAATGGAGAAGAAATCACAGGTGAGGAACTCTCAAATATAGTGTGATTTTGTTAGCATTATTTAACCTAACTAATTGGTAATTAGATAGTTAAATATTTGTGTATATGGAGAAAAATGAGTACCTTTGTAACGTGAATAAGGCAGAGGAACAGCAGTTTGCAGTACTCTCTTCCAGGGTCAGTAGCGCTGAAAGAGAGAAGCATGAAGCCCAGAAGAAAGCAAGACTTCTGGAGCAGCAGAACTCTGCCCTTGAGTCTGAAAAGGCAGACATGCAGAGGCAACTCAATGAGAAAATAGGTGAGGTTGCTGAAACAGTCAAGCAGATGGCTCAGTTCATGATGGGCAAAGGGCCTGTTACTCTATCTGACTCCTTAAGAGATGCAATAGTAGCTGGAGTAAAGGAAGAGTTTGAGGCAAAGCTTCGTGAAGAGCGTGAGGCTCATTCCAAAGAGATGCAGTCTTTGAAGGATCAGTTTGCCCTGATGCTTGCAGCCAAGGATAATGAGATAGCAGCTTTAAAGGCTAGGAATGGTGAAGATCAAGGTGATTCCCATGGTACAACTAATCCCGGGCGGCCTGTCCCTGAGGGAATGGCTCCCGAAGACCGCATCAAGCAGTTGGAGCAGCAGAAGAATAAATATGCCATAGATGCCTATGGACAGGGTACTGAGTCTGAGAAATACAATCACGGTTGTCAGGATCCTGTTAAGGCAGATGATCTGGATCTCGAAGGCGTGGACGTCCCCGATGAGCGCTGTGTGGAGATTGCTAAGCAAGTAATGGAGGCCGCCAAACAGCGCAAGGATATGAAAGGCATAGAAAAGCCTCGCAAATTCCAGCCTTTAGAGGAAGCAGCGTTAAAGGACAAGGGCAGTCAGATTATCCTTACTCCAGAAGGTCTTCCCGATGATGTAGAGGAGCTTGAGCCTGAAATTTCTACCCGTTACTTTTGGGTGGAAGGCCACTTCAGATGCAAGTTGGTTGTCCGTAGGAAATTCAAGGATCCACGCGGGAAATACTATTATATCAATCTCCCTGAGGAATACAAGAATCCGATGGGACGTACTGAAGCAACAGAATCAGTCATAGCTTTGGTTTACACGTTACATGGTGAACAAAGGATGACGGATTCAGAAATAGTCACATTCCTTAAGAGTAAGGGTCTCAACTTCAGCGAGGGTGCTGTCAAGAACTGGATAAAGAAGGCGGCAGACATACTTGCCCCTCTTGATGAACCAACCCAAGAAGAGATACTGGCAACGGGTAATGACCATGTTGACGAGTCGGGTATAGAGGTATGTGACCAGCGTCTGCCGAATAAAGGTGAGAAGGAAGAAGATGTAGAGAAGGACAAACACTACTTTGACAGGTGGATGTTCTGCCATCATGCAGACAGCATAAAGCTTACTCAGTTTGTGTTCTTTGAGCGTGGTCGCAGGACCAGGAAGGCTGTGGAGGCCTACCTCTCGAAAGCTAAGAAGCGTCTTTTTGTCAATAGTGACGGATGTCCTATTTACAAATGCTACGATGTCACCGTTAAAGATCTTGAGAAATGCTCAGAGATTACTGACATCATCATAAGGGTGTCTTGTCTGGTGCATATGCGCAGACCATTCTTTAAGCTGAAGGACTGCTCACAGGATGCTATTGATATAGTGCATCTGGCTGATGAGGTCTTCCATCTGGACAAACAGATAAAGACGACTTATAAGGAAGACTTTGAAAAGATCGCGCAGGAGCGAGTCCTGCAGATAGGCCCGATACTCCAAAGTATCAAAGATAAACTCGACATACTAGAAAAAGAACTTGACCAGGCTAAAGAGCCTGAATTGGTCAAGGCTGTAAAGTATGCCAAGAAGGAATATCCCTGTCTGCTGCACTGCTTGAAGAATGGCGCACTTGACTTTTCAAATAATAGCGTCGAGAGGGAAATACGTAGGCTGGCGAAGTACCGTAATAATAGTTTCTTCGTCGGTAGTCCTAAAGGCGGTGCCCGTCTTGCTAGGACACTGACAATTTTTGCAAACTGCAAGGCCTACAACATCGACCCATACAAGTATCTGTGTGACGTGTTTCGTCGCATCAAGACTACAGCCAAGGATCAGTTGGTCAACTTGGTTGCCCATAAGTGGCAACCACAAATGGCACCTGCCATCTATTAAATCCGAATCTAAATTTTAAAGATTACTAAAAATATGGTTGTTGTAGGCCTTAACGGGTCTAAAATGACTGATTACCTGAGCGAATGGTCAATGCCTATACATTCATGGCCAATGAAGTTGTAACCGACAATGGATTCTTTTTCGATAAGAATACATTTATATATGGGCAGAATATTAAGACTTATAATTCTTCTGCGTTTTTAGAGCAGTATTTTTGTGGTGAAACAGTAATAGAGTTGAAGGGGAAACTTAAAGACGACATTTTTTCTTCCTTGAAAGAATGTCTTAAAAACTCCGATGCTGTCAGAAAGCGTTACAAACAATATATAATGTAAGACAATCCCGTTTCCTAGGATCACTCAAAACACCAGCATCTGCAAGGGCTAGGACTTATGGAAAAAAGGGGTTTGGATGCATACGCATTGCTGCGGACGATAAAAGTTCCTGAAATGAGATAAGACAATGAAAATAAGTAAGATTCACATTCAACACTTCAAACGGTTTACCGACTTGACAATTGAAGGCATACCAGCAACAACGAAGCTTGTTGTGTTGGTTGGTCCGAATGGATGTGGTAAGACTTCATTGTTTGAGGCCTTTAATTATTGGTATATGTCTAAAGGATTTAGTACATATTCTGATAAAGAATTTAATGTTAAAGAAGAAGATGAGCATCAATTTAATAATTTTAATTGGACTTCTTTCATTATTGCTAATATAGTTTTCCATGATTCTACAGAGACTGGTTCTCAAGATGCTATAAAGGGAAAATTCTATTTCCGTTCTGCATACCGTAATGAACCAGATTTTACCATAAATGCCTTTAAACATCAGCAAGATCCGAAACTAATAATGAAATATAATCTGATGAGTACAGACGCTACCGTGTCAGATAATTATCAGAGACTTGTTTCAACTGCTATTTCTGGTCTGTTTAAAGGTGAAAAGGATAAAAAGCTTGTTGAAGAATTAAGAGAGGAAATAATAGGTAAGATAAGAGACTCTTTAAAGCGGTTATTTAGTGATTTGACTTTAAATGGAGTCGGGGACGACCCATTGAGTAATGGTTCATTCTTCTTTGAGAAAGGGACAGTCAAGGACTTCCATTATAAAAATCTCTCTGCAGGAGAGAAGTCTGCATTTGATTTGATACTAGACCTGATAGTAAAGTCTAATTCTTTCCCTAATGCCGTCTATTGCATTGATGAGCCAGAGGCTCACATGCATACCCATCTTCAGACACTTCTCCTAAACGAGATATATAATCTGATTCCAAAAGAATCCCAGTTATGGGTGGCCACCCATTCTTTGGGAATGCTACGCAGGGCGCAACAATTGGAGGCGGAGCATCCTGGAACTGTTGTGTTTTTGGATTTTGATGGCAGAGATTTTGATAGCTCCGTTGTTATAACTCCAGCTCAAATAGATGGAACTATTTTGCGAAGGTTTATGCAACTGGCATTAGATGATTATGCAGATTTTATTGCACCTCAGCAGATCATTTTCTGTGAGGGAAATCCAAAAGGCCATGCAAATCCTAGCTTTGATGCACAAGTGTATACAAAGATATTTGGTAGTGATCACCCTAATACTGCATTTGTTTCTGCAGGTTCTTGTTCAGAGGTGTCAAATAAGGAAAATGAGAGCGTAAAGATGATAACACAGTTGTTGTCGAATTCTCAAGTGATAAGAGTAGTAGATAGGGATGATCTTAGTGCAACAGAAGTCGCTAGCCTCCTTACAAAAGGGGTAAAGACACTAAGCAGACGACATATAGAATGCTATTTGTTAGATGATGAAATCATTAAGAAACTATGTGCTTTAGTTGGTCATCCAGAATTGGAATCAAATTGCTTAGCAGCAAAAGCTTTCCAAATAACAAACAGTGTAAATAGGGGAAATCCTGCTGAAGACATGAAATCTGCAAGTGGCTCTATTATGGTTGATTTAAAGCGTTTATTAGGCATGACACGTTGTGGTAATACAACAGAAAGTTTTCTTCGTGATACAATATCGCCATTAATAACTCCAGAAACAAATGTATATAAAGAATTAGAACATTCGATATTTGGATAATACATTAGCGAAGCATAGACTATTTAAAGATAAAAAACATGGAAAAGAGTAAGAGTACCAAAACCACCATAAAGAAATCCTCTAGTCCAAGACCAAACCACAGAGTTAAGGATTCGAAACGTAGTTTTGCTAAGAAAAGTGGAGGTGGCAGCTTAGATCCAGGTCCAAACAAACCTAAAAAATAATGAAGTTACAGGAAATATTAGATCAGTATCATCAAGATTCTGCTCAAGCAAGTGATATAGCAAGGAATCTCAATTTTGCTCTTTTGGGCGTAGTGTGGATTCTTTCGAAAGAATCGGTAGCTAATTTAGGCGATTTTAAGTTTCCTCTTATCATTATTGTTGTGTCCTTAACTGCAGATTTTTTGCAGTATTTTCTAAAAGGATTACTGGAAAAGTTTCACTTTGACAAGCAGGAAGAAAAAGCGACTGATGCTGAAGGTAATATCAACGAGGACTATAATGCGGCCCCATATCCAACTTATATCAAGATAGTGGCACAGTTATTATATTATCTCAAATTGGGCACCACTGCTTTAGCAACAATCATTATTATTTGCAATCTTGCAAATTGAAAGTTTATTATAAAGAACTTATTAGTATTACTTAATGCTAGTAATCATATGATTTAAGACATCAAATACCATTATGTTATATATAGTAATTATAGAATATAAAGATGATGCACCTATAGATGTAATACAAAAGGTGAGTGATTTACTTCTTTCCATAGGTGAGAGTATTCAATTATCAAGGCATTCTTTTTTCTTGTTTACTGATGTGACAGCAGTAGAGATAAGAGATGCGATCAAAAACTCTCCTTATGAGATTAGTAGTATATTAGTTTCAACTGTAAGTTCTCCTTCTGCTTGGCGTAATTTGTTGCCAGAGAATGACGATATTAAAGAATTTCTTCATAAATGAGCAGTAATAACAAGTATCAGAAACCACAAGTTCAGAAGCGAGACAATTATCTTGTTTCTGAACAGTTCTGCTTTCATCGTCATTATAGTGATATTAGTGGAACTTATAGCGCTTATGCCTATTATAAGGACCATAAGAAAACTCCCAAAGAGTTATATGGTTCGAATACTCCAATAGCTATTGATACAAATATTCTTCTAAACCTGTATAAAATATCATTTAAAGAAAGAGAGGAATTCCTAAAATTTATTGAAAAGAATGCATATAGAATTATTATACCTGCACAGGTACAACAAGAGTATATGTGTCATCGTATAAATCATATTCAAGCTTTTCAGCGTACTTTGAAAGAGTTAGAACCCCAAACTAGGACAATTCTCGATTCTTTAAAGAAATCATATAAGACAGCAAGTGAACAATTAAAGCAACTGGGTAATAGAAAGATTGTGTCAAATGATATGCTCTATGTAATGGAACAGATAAAGAATGTTCAACAATTTATAGAGCAACATAAGTTTTCTGATGACTATATCAATGAACTCACAAACCTATTTTGCCCACTACTTGAAAATTTGAAGAAGGGAGTAGATGAATCTATGAAACAAGCTGTCTATGAACTCGATGATCCTGTTTTGTCGTCATTAAGTAAAGCCCAGATTCAGAAGCCTTTAAGTCAGTTAGAGATGGACTTTCTAAATAACAAGTATCATCAGTTGCTGGAAGAATATAATGAACATAAGAGTCAGCTATCAGAAATTACATTATTTACTTTCCCCGGTTGTGGTGATCGTTTTAAAGAAAAAGATGGTTTAGATCCTTGTGGCGATTTTTATATATATCATGAGTTATTGTCTTATATGAGACGTACCAACCAAGATGTAGTATTGTTAACAAATGATGTAACCAAGTCTGATTGGGTTGGAGCAGATAGGAAACCATTTGGACATTACATTGTTGATACTTATATGAATACTGGACATATGCTTTACATCTTTAATGCAAGAGACTTTACTCCCCTTACATTTGAAGCTGTTGCTGAAAGTTCAGAGGAAGGACGAGATGATGATGTAAGCCCAGAAATACTTCCTGTTAATGCGAATGCAGATGAAACAGAAACCACAGGGGCAAATGTTATGGATGTGAATCATACAATTGAAAGTAAAGAATCATCATCAGAATCGAATGATATTACCGATAACACTCAAGATAGCAACGCGGGAGAACAGGATTATTCATATCTTAGGGATGTTTCTGAAGAAAGGTTTATGCAAGAACTAGAAGCTGCAGAAATTTGGGCTAAAGATTTTGGAGATGGCTGTTTAAGACAGGATTTCTTTATTTTCACAGTTCTTGGGCATAAGAATTTTAAATATAGTTCATCTCGCAAGATGTTGGATAAATTAAAAAATGAAGGCTTAATTCGTGTTGTAGAGAAGGAAGAGGAAGATAAGAAATATAAATGTTTAGAGAAAGTAAGATAATTGAGACTATATGATTAAGGATCAATACATGTAATGTAAGCGTCCAAAACTATGACAGGGTACTTTGAGAAAAAAGTATAGTATATCGACATTTGCAGTCTTAAAAATGTTTTTAATCTCATTTTCCAATTATGCTTAGGCAAACCTATTTAAATAAATACGAAACCGTAATAATAGATGCATATAAAGAACTGATAAAGAGATGTCAGTTCTCAATGTATCATTCTGGTGATTTGCTGTTGTGCCAACAAAATGGGAATATACTTCATGGACACACATGCATAGGCCTAGGTAAAGAGGGAATCAATTCTTTTCAACAGATTAACTCCCTAATTGATCATGGACTGGATCACACGACTAATGATGATGAGTATTTTGAGAAATATGGACGTCTGATGTGCCAAGACTCTTCTGAATTGCCAGAATCTGTTCGTTCTGAAATGAATTCTTATCAAGGGATGTGGGAAAATGTATATTTCCTGAGGACATTGACAGAGGTTGCCAGAGTTGCCAATGGCGAAAGATATGATTGGACGTTAGATATGTACAAGATTGGTACATCGAAGAGTAACTTTATTCGTGACAAGATAATTAAAAAATTAGATGTATGTCCGAAGTTCAAAGAAGCAATAGAAATAGCTTATCATCCTTCGACAAGGAATGCCGTGGCCCATTCACAGTATCATTTAATTGACAATGGTATCATGTTCGACAATTACAATCCCAATAAGCCTGGAGATATTCAAGCGATAGGATTTGCTGATTGGGAGAAATGTTACATTTACTCTTACCTTATATTCAGAGGTCTCTTTTCTGTCCTGCGAGATTTTGTAAATCAGTTATATTTGCCACTTACAAAGAAGACAAATTCCTGTGGTATCCAAGTTCTGGCATATTATGAAGATGGCACATGGAATCAGACTTATATATATCCAGATGAGACAGGAAAGGTATGGCGATTCACCTCGTGATTGTTCACGAGTTCCTGTGAGAGGGGTGTTAGGAGTCATATACAAAACTGCGGCTAGGGTTTATGGCAAAAAAGGGTGGATGCATGCAACGTATATGTTAAAAGCAAAATGAGCATAAGTACGAAGGTACAAAGGAAGTTGTGGGCAAGTTCTGGAGGGTATTGTGGTAATCCGGGATGCCATCGTGAATTGCTGCCATTCTTCGAGACTGGGAAGATAACCAATATAGAGGAGATGGCACATATTATAGGACAGAAGGAAGATGGCCCGCGTGGTGAGGATGAATTACCTCTGAGCGAACGTGACGAGTTTGACAATATCATTTTGCTATGCCCTACTTGTCATACGATGGTAGATAAGAATCCGAATATTTATCCGAAAGAAACATTGTTTCTGTGGAAGAAGAATCATATAGATAGCATCAAGAACCTTTTTGTAGCTCCAAAGTTCAATACACGAGAAGAAGTATTTCAATATTTGAAGCCACTCCTGGCAGAGAACAAATACATATTTGATACATTTGGCCCCTATTCCAAGAACGCAGAAGAAGACCAAATGGCAACAGAGCAGGAATGGGAGCGGCTGGCCATTCAGAAGATAATTCCAAACAACCGGAAGATAGAGGTTGCCATTACCTGTAATGTTGAGTTGCTGAACGAAGAAGAGTATCCATTATACATTCAGTTTAGACAGCATAAAGAAGGATTTGAGTTTAACAAGCTGTCAGGCGATGTTAGTGCCGTAGTACCGAAATTCCCCGGCGGGTTTGAAAAGATATACCAATAGCCATGAGCAGAAAAATGTTAACTCTCAGAACTAAGCAGTATTTTGAGAATGGGATGCGAGGAAATAAGGCTGTTTTGGATATCGTCAATCTGTACGATGATGTCTATCGTATAAAGCGCACCGAAGATAGACCAGACATAAAAGTTCTCATAGCTGATATCTATATTTGCGGAGAAGCAGACATTTATGATATTTCCTGTAATTACATCGATATAGACTGTATCGTGTTGGTGGGTTTCTATAACCGTTATTCACGGAGAGCTAAAGATTTGGCTCGGACTAACAATATCGGTCTTTTTGATATGCGTGAGTTTTATGGAGCCGTCCATTTTGTTGGAGAAAGAATGTTGGACTATGTAAAGAAAGAAAAGAAATGATAAATATCAAGACAGAAATAGAACGCAGAGAGCATTTTAGCCGCTATCTATTCGGTTCTTCGGTTTACTCAGACAATCTATCCGATATATCTGATATAGATGTGGCCATTATTTACGACAGGAAGTATGTCAGTATAGATGAGGCTTTAGCGTATAGAAAAGAGATAACACTTAGGCTTAGTGAACAGAATTCAAAGGTGATAGACACTATTTTACTTTCCTTAGAAGAAGAGGAAGAAATGTCATTCCTTCAGAACTCTAAAAATTTCGAATTCTAAAAGTGGAAAGATATACGGGTGATTAAGATACAACACCGCTTGGGCTATTATGAGACGATAGTTATAGATAGTACTGTCAGCATACTGAGCCGGGATTACCCACAAAAGATAGATAAAGATATGAAAGCAAAGAGACAGATTTTGATGCTGCTGTTAATGATGTGTTGTGTTATCAGCATGAATGCCAAATCTTTTTCGCAGGGCGAAGAGGCAGAGAAAGAAGAAATTCGCCAGAAGATAGGTATAGACTACACGATGCCCGACTTTAATACCAGTAAGATCAATGGCAATGTGATAGGCATTCACCTTGCCAAGATGCTCCGGAAACTGGATGACAGAGCCTGTGATTATGGTTGGAGCAGTAGCATCATTAATATTTGTTGCGAGCAGAATGAAAAACTGCGCTATGCCATCCTTGAAAAGTTTCGCATTAAGAATATCTCAAAGGCGGGCGATGTGATTACCATCAAAGCCAATGTCAAATTGCAGAAGAATTCTGCGGGAATTAGAAACACAGATATTTTGATGGTATTTGATAAAGGCGTATCAGCCAGCCAAACAGTTAATGATCTGTTTTCTAATTTAAGTAGATATATTAAAAATTAGCTCCATCCCCCCGATGTCCAATAAGTTTCTGATAAGCGAGTGAGAACTCAAACTTGTTCCAATAAAGTCAATTTGAATAAATAAAATATGAAAACAGCATTAATTACTGGAATTACGGGACAGGACGGTAGTTACCTGGCCGAATTTTTGTTGGAGAAAGGTTATGATGTTCATGGAACGATACGTAGAAGTTCTGTGGACTTCCGTGAACGTATAGCACATCTGGAGGGTACCCCCCACTTCCATCTACACTATGCAGACTTGGGTGACTCAATGAGTGTCTTGGGCGTGATAGGTAAGGTTAAGCCGGATGAAATATATAATTTGGCAGCACAGAGCCACGTGCAGGTGAGCTTTGATAGCCCGGAGTTTACTGCCGACGTGGATGCCGTAGGTGTACTCCGTATTTTGGAAGCTGTGCGTCAACTGGGCATGACCGATACTTGTCGTATCTATCAGGCCAGCACTAGCGAGCTGTATGGTAAGGTAGAGGAAGTCCCACAGAATGAGAATACTCCTTTCCATCCTTACAGTCCCTATGCTGTGGCAAAACAGTATGGCTTCTGGATTGTCAAGGAGTATCGCGAGGCTTACAATATGTTCTGCTGCTCAGGTATTCTGTTTAACCACGAGTCGGAACGTCGCGGAGAGACGTTCGTAACCCGTAAGATTACCCTTGCTGCTGCACGTATTTCGCAAGGTGTGCAGGATTGCCTGTATCTGGGTAATATGGATTCGCTGCGTGACTGGGGTTATGCGAAGGATTATGTGGAATGTATGTGGCTCATCCTGCAGCAGGATAAACCAGAGGACTTCGTGATTGCAACGGGTGTGCAGCACAGTGTTCGTGAGTTTACGGACTTGGCATTTAAGCACGCTGGTATTGAATTGAAGTTCGAGGGCGAGGGTATCAATGAGAAGGGTATCTGCGTTGCAGGACCAGAGAATCTAATTGGTAAGACTTTGGTTGCAGTTAGTGAGGATTTCTACCGTCCTACTGATGTAGTCAACCTTTGGGGTGATCCCACAAAGGCCAAGGCTAAGCTGAAGTGGAACCCCAACAAGACTTCGTTTGAGGAGCTGGTAAAGCTGATGGTGGAGCATGATATTGCCAAGGTTGCTGCTGAAGGTGCTGCCGCAAAGGTTAGAACCAACCTTGCAGAGTACTTGGAGAAAGGAATTGTAAAGTAATGGCATTAGATAAGAATTCAAAAATATATGTCGCTGGACACAACGGGCTCGTTGGGTCAGCCATATGGAACAACCTCCTGCAGCGAGGCTACACCAACCTCGTTGGCCGAAGCCATAAGGAGCTGGACCTGACTGACCAAGTGGCCGTCAAGCGCTTCTTCGATGAGGAGCAGCCCGATGCAGTGGTGCTGGCAGCGCAGGCCGTGGCGGCTACATCCCCGGCCTGGGCGAGATCCGCAACTGCCATATCAACGTAGGCACAGGTAAAGAACTGACCATCCGTGAACTCTCAGAGCTGGTTGTCAAGGCCGTAGGCTTTGAAGGCACTGTAGAATTTGATTCCAGCAAGCCTGATGGCACGATGCGCAAACTGATTGATGTATCCAAGCTGCACAGCCTTGGTTGGACGCATAAGGTGGAGATTGAGGATGGCGTAGCCAAACTCTTTGAATGGTATAAGGAAAGCCTTAGTTAATCAAGAATTTAAGAATTACTTTTTAAATATGGGTGATAACGTAAGCACTTCTCAAATAGCAGTGGATAAGCTTTACGACAGCAGGAAGAATTTTGTTGTCGTAGGGTTGACTGGACTTTCTGGTTGTGGATGTTCTACATTGGCCTCCTATATGGCTGATAAAGAATTCTTCAAAAATAGGAAAGTCGTAAGGGATCCGAGCGGACTTCATGTGTCGAAGGTTAATTATGTCAATAACACAGACCTATATCACAATACAGAGGAAAGCTTGAATCAAAAAGCACTCAGTGAGGAAGTCTTTAAACGCAAATATTCAATATGCTATAATTTCCTTGAAGAAGGGAACTATCATCCTTATAGGGTTATCAAATACACAAGGATAATATGGCTGTATGTTTTGCTTTTTACCAAGAAAGCTGTTGATGAACAAAATAGACGTGTTAATGCTGAGGACATCGCTTGGAAAATAACAGAGATATTAAAAGATAAATTTGGACCAAGCAGGGGAGATTCTGAGAAAGGAATAGATCCTGATAGTGAATATAGAAAAATAAGTGGAATTTATGAGGAATTTGACTTTATTCCAGAAATATTGAAACTTAAAGGCTTCTCTTGGGATGAACTTATTAAAGGACTTTCAAACCTGGATCCGACGAAATTCATTGATGATATTGACGTAAAGGGTGAGTATATAGATCTTTCAAATTTCTTTTTTAGTGAGGCTTTTCAAAAATTTGCATCTGCATTGAATAATTATCTCGCTCAAAAGGATTTCTATTACCTGTGCTTTTTATATCACAGATTGGGTTATGTCATTCGTTCATCAGGTAAACCTACTGAACCAACAAAGAATGTCTTTAATCAGCCCGCGCAAGATATATCTAATCTCTATAAACTTGTGCACCTAATTAATTGCGTGATAAAGGGGTTACGTAAGCGAGAATATAATGATGGCAAGCATCGAGAGGCTAGAGTTGTGATAGATTCGATAAGAAATTCCTTAGAAGCTTTTTATCTTCGTGAGCGATATTCGGCATTCTATCTGATTGCAGTTCACGATGATGAACACCACGATAAGCATCTGAAACAAAAGATAGCCGATTTGTTCGGAGAGTCCATCAAAAATAAGGAAGATAATAATTCTCGAATAGAAATGGTTTTTGCCAAGGCTAAGCTTTTGGCTGAAGAGGAAGTCAAGAACAAAGATTTCGAGGAAGGCTATTTCTATAGTCCTAATGTGAGTCAATGTATTTCAGATGCAGAGATACATATCGCAAATACCGAAGGACAGAACCCGGAATCTCCTTCATTCTATACAATGGCTGAGCAATGGATGAAGTATGCCGCCTTAATACTGCATCCAGGTTTGATAACGCCAAGTTCAGAAGAACGTTGTATGGTTGTGGCTTATACAGCAAAGTTCAATTCTTCCTGTCTGTCAAGGCAGGTAGGTGCAGTGATTACTAATGAGTATCATTCAATTAGGACAATTGGTTGGAACGAAGTACCATATGGGCATATACCGTGCGGACTTCGTGATGCCAGAGAATTGCTGTGTAATAATCCAGATGCAGAATCTCCGAATTATCAATACGTGTATAGCGAATTTGAAAGAGGTACGTCTAAATATGATAAGAATCCTAAAACATTTAAGCAGGGTTTTGATGAGGATTACCGATGGCTTAAAGATGTCGATAATCATTTGAAGGGATTACCTTTCTCGTATTGTTTCAAAACGATGCATAATCGTTATGAAGGCGAGAAGAATCAAGTTCACACTCGTTCACTGCATGCGGAAGAGAACGCCATGTTGCAAATGGTAAAGTTTGGTGGAGAAAAGTTGATAAATGGTATCATTTACGTTACGGCAAGCCCTTGTGAACTATGTAGCAAGAAACTCTACCAGATAGGGGTTCGTAAGATTGTTTATATTGATCCATATCCAGGAATAGCCCGACAGAATATCATTGGTAATGGATATAAACGTCCTGCACTTAAGCTTTTTCAAGGTGCTTATGGTGCAACGTATTTCAAACTCTATCAGCCTTTTATCTCTTATAAAGATGAATTGACTAATAGACTAGGCAAATGGAAAAAGTTGGTGAAATGAAGTTCATATTACGAGAAGTACAATTGCTCAACTCTGTGTGGATAAACGTAAGATGAAAATTAAACCATAACTACCGGGAGGTAGTGGGCAGGCTCTTTTCAGGTTGTTCCTACAAGGCCTGTCTATCCTGCCCTTTATCCCTCAGACATCTCGCTAACCGTTCATGACATGAACAAAGACAGATTTCATAACCAGTTGGCTCTTAACTTAGGTTATCAGCGTATACTCAATGACAAGCGCATCAATATCAGTATTGATGATAAGCAGTATCCTGATGATGTGTTGATATCCATAAGTGTTGCTGGCTTTTCAAAGCCAATATGCTATAAGGCATCAGAAGGGCTGAGCCATAATGATATTGACTGTCTTGATAAAAATGGTTATGAAGAGATAAAGATTATAGTTGATGCAGTGCATCAAGCATATATACATGTATCAACAAGGCAATTTTGATAAACATCAATAATATAGGGACATTAGTGTCCCGTTAAAATGGGGCGTGTTTAAATATTAATCAAATAACCCCGGAATGAGGGGACCAAATTGATCTTTGACATCGTTGAAATTAGTCTTATCGAACAGGTCTCGAAGGTGAGTTTTGTCTGTCAGTGAGATGCTAAGAATCTGCAAGACCTCATAGGTTGAGCGTTCCAGTCGCATATCATGTTGGACAATAGCCACGAGACAGTAAGTGATAATGGCCACACTGATCTGTATGCGGACAGCATTTTCCGTCGTACCCCAAAACCTCTTTATCCTTAGATGCTGTTTGAGCCATTTGAAGAATAGTTCTACCAGCCATCTTTTCTTATAGAGATTTGCGACATCCAATGCAGAAAGATGCTTTGCATTCGTCAGGAAAGTGAACTCACGGTCATCTTCCTCGTCATAGTAGCGAATGAGTCTGAATGACTCTGGATACTTCTTCTCGGAGAGATAACCAGTCAGTTTCACTTCCGCATCAGTCAGTACGTTCTTAGGCATTCTTCGCTTCCATTTGACAATCTTGTACTTCAAGTTCGTCTTGGCTCTGACAACAAAGAACGACTTTGTAATGTGTATCCTATAGAGTTCCTTAAATGAGTCGTATACCCTGTCGAATATGTAGTAAGCGTTTGGTTCACAGGAAATTGAAGACATTGCCGTTGAATCATGCTTAGATGCTGTGGTCACAGTATAGAAGGCTGGAACCTGAGCCTCAATGTCATATAAGACATGGGCTTTGACGCCTCCCTTCTTTCTTCGGAATTTCGCCCATGGGAATGTTGCAAGACACAACGGGATTGTAGTTGAATCAAATGCATACTTCTTTCCTGGGATATCCAAGATGTTGGTCTCTCGCTTCTCGCAAGCCTCCTTCATCATATAGAAGGCGAATTCCTCGAAGATCCTGTAGTCACGATTCTGATTAGCTGACGCAAGAGTCGTTTTAGCGATAGGTTCACGACCTAATCCAAGATGGTATTGCTTGGCCCGATGTGCTTCAAAAGCAACAATCAGATCACGAAGACTCTCACGATTACTCAGTTGACCGAACATCATTGCAAGCAGCTGGTTCCAGCAGGTGAAGTGCTTCACGTAGCGATTACCATCATACTTGCGAACGTAGTTGTTAAACTGAGTCCTGTTCAGAAAAGCGGTAAGTTGAGCAAAAACGTATTTGTCCTGGAACATAGCAGTCAATTATATTTGGCTGCAAAGTTACAAAATCAAGTCCGTTTCATTTCAAAAACCTGCCTAATAGACTGAATTTCAATTATTTCAAAGAGCGATTAGTCCACTTTAACGGGACAGTAGTGATATAGGGAATTAACTAGGAGGGGAGATGTTCACCTCTCTCATAAATAAGGTTCAATAATGGTGACTCCCTCCTCCTTTATGCATTAAAAATTATAAATTTTAATATTGATCAATATGTTAAACGGTAAAGTAGTTTTGATTACCGGCGGTACAGGTTCGTTCGGTAACAAGTTTGTGGAGACCATTCTTCGTGATTATCCTAATGTGAAGAAGATAGTAATCTATTCACGTGGTGAGTTAAAACAGTATAACATGAAGCAGAAGTATCCAGAGAAGGATTTTCCGCAGATTCGTTATTTAATTGGTGACGTTCGCGATGCCGAACGTTTAAAGATGGCTTGTGACGGTGTAGATGTTATTATTCATGCAGCAGCTATCAAACAGGTGGACACTGCCGAATACAATCCTCGTGAGTGTATCAAGACCAATGTAAATGGTGCTGTAAACGTGATAGATGCAGCTTTGTCATGCGGTGTGAAGGATGTGGTTGCTCTTTCTACAGACAAGGCTTGCGCTCCAATCAACCTTTATGGCGCAACTAAACTTACCAGCGATAAGCTCTTTATTGCGGCTAATAATATAAAGGGTTCACGCGACATTCGTTTTTCAGTAGTCCGTTATGGTAATGTGATGGGTAGTCGTGGTTCTGTTATTCCTTTTTTCATCAAACTTCGTGATGAGGGAGCAAAAGAACTGCCTATTACAGATATGCGCATGACTCGCTTCAATATATCTCTTCAGGAGGGGGTAGACCTCGTGATGTGGGCTCTTGGTCATCATCTCGGTGGAGAGCTCTTTATCCCAAAGATCCCTTCCTACAGAATTACAGATGTGGCCATGGCGATTGCTCCTAATCTACCCATGAAGGAGATTGGTATTAGACCAGGTGAAAAACTTCACGAGGAAATGATAACACCGACTGATTCATTGAGTACTATTGATCTTGGTAAGTATTATGCAATACTTCCTTCTGTAGCATTCAATCACTCTGCAGAATCTTACCTGAAACATCATAATGCGAAGTATGTAGAACAGGGATTCTATTATGCTTCTGACAATAATTCAGAGTGGGATACAGTAGAATCTCTACGTGAAAAGTTTGCTAAAGTAATCCCTGGATTTGTCGTGAAATAGATTATTGCTTGTTATATGATAACCAAACCAATTCCTTACGGACATCAGCACATTACTGATGAGGATGTAAAGGCTGTGATAGAGGCCTTAAAATCTGATTATATGACCCAAGGCCCCCGTATTGGCGAGTTTGAGAAGGACTTCGCTAATTACCTTGGTTGCAAATATGCTTGCATGGTGAGCAATGGTACAGCTGCTCTCCATCTATGCGCTATGGCTCTTGATATCAAGTCTGGTGATAAGATTATCACTACACCCATTACTTTTGTAGCCTCTGCAAACGGTTTCCGTTATCAAGGTGCTGAAGTTGTGTTCTGCGACATTGATCCCAAGACCTTCCTGATGGACTTGGATAAACTGGAGCAGAAACTGAAGGCTTCACCAAGGGGCACCTACAAGGCTGTTGTTCCCGTTGACTTTGCTGGCTATCCCATTGATGAGGAGAAACTTCGTAAGTTGGCAGATGAGTATAAGTTTGCTATTGTGGTAGACGCCTGTCATGCTCCTGGCGGTAGTTTCATTGATAGCAAGGGTGAGAAGCAGATGATTGGTAATTGCAAGTATGCAGACCTTACTGTTTTCTCCTTCCATCCCGTGAAGCATATAGCCACCGGCGAAGGTGGTGCAGTCACCACTAACCGCAAAGACCTGTATGATAAGGTGGCTCTCTTCCGTACTCACGGTATTACCAAAGATCCTAATCTTTTGAAGAAGAATGATGGTGGCTGGTATTATGAGATGCAGGAGTTGGGTTATAACTACCGCATCACAGAGATGCAGGCTGCTCTGGGTATTAGCCAGTTGAAGCGTCTGGATTGGAGCATTGAGCGCAGAAATGAGATTGCCAAGAAGTATGATGAGGCTTTCAAAGGAACTGCTGTAAAGACTCCTTTCCGTGCTGATGGTATTGTTCATGCTTTCCATCTTTATATCATTCAGGTTGACCCATCAAAGCGTAGGGGCTTGTATGATTTCTTACGAGCAAATAATGTTTACTCTCAGGTGCTTTATATTCCGGCTCACACCATGCCTTACTACAAGCAGCAAGGCTGGAAAGATGGTGATTTGCTTATAGCAGAAGATTACTATAGTAAGTGTTTGGCGCTTCCAATGTTCCCGACACTAACAGAAGATGAGCAGAATTGGATTGTTGAAAAAGTTAAAGAATTTATAATTAATTAATTTTTGTATGGAACCTCTAATTATATATGGTAAATCAATTTATCTACGGCGTTTAACGGAAGATGATGTGACAACTGATTATGTACACTGGATGAATGATCCGGAAATCAATCAGTATTTAGAGAGTCGTTACTATACTCATACTATTGATAATACAAAATCATTTATTCGTTCTGTTACTAACGACAATAATTATCAGTTTGGTATTTTTCTCAAAGAAAACGACAAACATATAGGCAATATCAAAATAGGAAATATTAATAATCATCACAAATCGGCAAATATAGGGTTTCTCATTGGGGAGAAAAACTATTGGGGGAAAGGAATTGCTACAGAAGCGGTAGCCCTCGTTACTGATTTTGCTTTTGATGTATTAAAACTTCATAAAGTCTGGGGCGGGGCCTACGCTCCTAATATCGGTTCACAGAAATCTTTTCTCAAGAATGGCTACGAAATAGAAGGTTGTAAAAAAAGTCATTGTTATTGTAATGGAGAATACGTGGATTCATATTTTTTTGGCAAAATAAATGAAAAATAGAATAGTACTTGGTACAGTTCAGTTTGGAACTAATTACGGAATAAATAATGTTTCCGGACAAGTAACAAAAGAAGAGGTTGCAACGATACTCCGAATAGCATCAGAGGGTCGAATTAAAACATTAGATACCTCTTCAGCTTATGGCACAAGCGAGCAGGCTTTAGGAGACGCTCTGAAGAAGACAGGACTGAAATTCAACATAGTTTCAAAGTATCCTAAAAGTGAAGTTGGTGTACGAGAGACTTTTTTGAAGTCTCTCACAAATCTTGGTGTTGATTCTCTTTATGGTTATCTTGTTCATCATTTTGAGTTTTATCAGGATAATTCCGATGTTTTCGATAATATTCGCAGTCTGAAAGAGGAAGGTCTTATTCAGAAAATAGGATTCTCTTTGTATAACTCTCAGCAGTTGCAGTATTTGATTGACCATAATGTGAAGTTCGATATTTTACAGTTTCCTTACAACATTTTCGACCGTCAGTTTGAACCATGGCTTCCTATATTGAAAGAGATGGGAGTTGAGGTTCATACACGTTCTGTTTTTTTGCAGGGACTGTTTTTTAAAGATGTAAATACCATTGAAGGTAAATTAAAACCAATGTGTCCTTATTTGGTACAATTGCATGATTACTGTACACAGCACAATATTTCGGTTGAGCAAATTGCCTTTGGTTATGTTCTCAGTAATAAAGCTGTTGATGGTGCCCTTGTAGGGGTTGACAATCATCAGCAGTTAGAAAGGAACCTTGAGGTGTCTCGCTTTCAGTTAAATGTAGAGGATATTGATTTTATCCGTTCAATTAAAATAAAAGAAAAAGAATTATTAAACCCTGTAAATTGGAAATAGAATGAAAGTATTAGCTATTACTCAAGCACGTTATGGCTCTACTCGTTTACCAGCTAAAATTTTGAAAGAGGTGAATGGAATGACTCTTCTTGAGATTCATCTAAGAAGGATTTTACGCGCAAAAACTATAAACAAGTTGAAAATAGCCACAACCGAAGAAGAAGGATCGAAATTTATTATTGATGTGGCAAAGAGAGTTGGGGTCGATTATTATCAAGGCTCTGTTGATGACGTCTTATCTAGGTTTTATGGAACAGCTGTTTCTGAGCATCCTGATTATGTCGTGAGATTGACTAGTGATTGTCCTTTAATAGATCCTAATATTATTGATGAAGTTGTAAATTTTGCATTACAACATGATTACGACTATGTAAGTACAGATGCGGTGTCTTTCCCAGATGGTTTGGACACATCTGTCATTAAATTTTCGGCATTAGAGAAAGCTTATAAAGAAGCAAACTTAATTTCTGAGCGTGAGCATGTAACACCATATATATGGAAAAATGGGACTGCCAATGGAGGTACACTTTTTAAGAGTTGTAAATATCAGAATATGGCTGGAAATTATAATGCTAATGATTATCGTATCACTGTTGATGAACCTGAAGATTTCGAGGTCATAAAAAATCTTATTGAACATCTTGGAATTGAAAAGGATTGGAAAACATACATCGATTATTTAATGGATCATAAGGATATTTATGCAATTAATAGTCGATTTGTGAATAATGAAGGATATGCGAAGTCTTTAAAAAATGATAAACAAATTAAATAGTAAATCAATTTAAATAGTAAAACAATGGGAAAAGGACAAGAGCTTTACAAAAAAGCAAAAACAATGATTCCTGGAGGAACATCCCTCCTTTCTAAGAGACCCGAACAATTCCTGCCTGAGAATTGGCCTGCATATTATAGCAAGTCAAAAGGCTGCGAAGTATGGGATTTGGATGGCAATCACTATTATGACTGTTGTTCTATGGGCGTTGGTACCAACACGCTTGGATATGCCAACGATGTGGTTGACGAAGCCGTTATGCGTGTGGTAAAAGATTACGGTAACCTAACGACTTTAAATTGCCCTGAAGAAGTTTATCTCGCAGAAAAGATTCTTCAGAACAATCCTTGGGCTGGTGGTGTGCGTTACACTCGTGGTGGTGGTGAAGCCAACTCTATGTGTATTCGTATTGCCCGTGCTTATAGCGGAAAGGATAAAATTGCCATTTGCGGTTACCATGGCTGGCACGATTGGTATGTGTCTGTAAATCTTGGTGAGAACGATGCCCTTGCAGGCCACCTTCTGCCTGGTATTCCTACCAATGGCGTCCCTCGTGCACTTCGTGGTACGGCGATTCCTTTCCATTACAACGATTTTGAGGAGATTGAGAATATCATTCGCAACACTCCCGATCTTGCGGCCGTTAAGATGGAGGTATGTCGTAACTTTGGACCGGAAAAAGGTTATCTGGAGCATATCCGCAACCTCTGCAATGAGTATGGCGTAATCCTTATCTTTGATGAGTGCACCTCTGGTTTCCGTGAGACCTATTTTGGCCTGCACAAGAAATACGGTGTTTATCCTGATATGACCATCTACTCCAAGACAATGGGTAACGGTTATGTGATTGCTGCAGTTATTGGTAAGAAGGAAATTATGGATGCCGCTCAGGGCTCTTGGATAAGTTCGACATTTTGGACAGATCGTATTGGACCTACTGCGGCGTTAGCAGCATTGGCAGAAATGGAACGTACTAGGTCATGGGAGGTTATTACGGAAAAAGGTAAAGTGGTTCGTAATCGTTGGCAGGCTCTTGCCGATAAATATGGCTTAGAAATTAATCTAAGAGGTATACCTGCTATGAGTGTATATCTATTTAATAGCCCTAATCATCTTGCATATAAGACGTTTATTACTCAAGAGATGCTGAAAAAGGGTTTTTTAGCAGGTACAAATATGAATTCATGTTTGGCTCATACGCCAGAAATTATTGATGCATATTTTGATGCTCTTGATCCCATTTTTGCTCGCATTCGTGATTTTGAAGATGGTGAAGACGTTATGAAGGCGTTGGAGGGACCGGTATGTCAATCAGGATTCAAACGTTTGAACTGATCTGTTTTGAAAAAAAAGGTGCTTTTACGTGCAGATGCTAGTGTACAGATAGGATATGGTCATTTTATCCGTACATTAGCACTTGCAGATATGCTAAAGGATGATTTTGACTGTACTTTCTTTACTCAGTCTCTAAATGACTTTCAGAAGGAGGAAGTGCGTAAAGTATGTAAGCTTGTGGAACTCCCTGCGGATGACTCAAAATTTAAAGTGTTCCTGGATTATCTGACGGGAGATGAAATAGTATTCTTGGACAATTATTTCTATACATCAGATTACGAGAAGTCTATCAAAGACAAAGGCTGTAAGCTGATAAGTATAGGTACAAATGACAGGCATTATTTCGCAGATGCGATAATAAACTATACCAAACTACGTTCCGCTGATTTCTCCGCAGAATCATATACTCAATTTTGTATAGGACTTGATTGGACAATTCTCCGAAAGCCATTCTACATAGAACGCCAAGAAAAAAAAGAGGGTATAATCATTTGTATAGGCGGAACAGACCAATACTCATATTCAGAGCAATTCTATGATAGTATAAAGAGAGAGTATCCGCATTATTTAGTCAAGGTTATCGCTACTGATAGAATAGGAGTACAAAGAATTGAGGGTTTTAGGCAAAAAGGAGTAGATTTATTCTTGAATCAGACAGCGGAGCAAATGGCTAACCTTTTTTCTAAGACAGCAATTGCTGTAGTATCTGCCAGTGGGGTGGCACTTGAAGCTCTTTCTCAGGGAACAGAAGTGATTGCTGGAACCTATGTGGATAATCAGATTAATATCTACCAAGCGCTTAACGAAGATGGATACATCTGGGGCATAGGATGTTTTAATGACCTAGATATTAATGAAAGGTTGTTTGCTAGTATTGATTCAATAGAAAAAGGTGGTCACAAGAAAGGATTCACTGCTCAAAATACAATAAAAAAATATAAGGGCTTATTTAGTAGTTTATGCAAATAGATAAGAACAAAATATATACATACGACAAGTATTCTTACAAGAACTTTGTCAATCTTACGGACGAGGAACTTCTATTAATTTTACAATGGAGAAATCATCCTGACATTAGGAAGTGTATGAACAATACCGAACCTATAACTGAAGAATCTCACTTAAGCTATTGTCATAATCTCAAAAACCATGATGATGTAATATATTGGCTGATTCTGAAAGCGGATAAACCTGTGGGAGTATTGAATATTATAGATATTGATTACGAAAAAGGAATATGTGAACCAGGCTTTTATTTGGCGCCAGAAGTGATGGGACGAGGAGAGAGCATTTTCGTTCTCAGCAACTACAAGGATTTTTTGCTGAACGTACTTGGATTCAATGCATTAGTTGGGCATAATTATGCTGATAATAAACCAGCTCTGGTTTTTACCATGTTTTTTGGTGCTGTGATAACAGGAGTGGAACATAAGAATGGACGAATTAGTGTTCAGTCTCTGTTGAAAAAAGAATCTCTGGTCAATGGTATAGGAACAGAACGATTAACTGCAAAGTATGCCAGATTCTACCGTGAATGGAATATGGATAAAGCATTAAGCGAATATGGAAAATAAAAATAAGGTGTTTATCATTGCTGAGTTGTCTGCGAACCACAAACATGACTTTGATTTGGCAAAAAGGACCATCAAGGCAATGGCTGAAAGTGGTGCGGATGCCGTGAAAGTCCAGACCTATACGCCTGATTCTTTGGTGATGGATTGCGACAACAAGTATTTTGGCCCAATACCATCAGGGCTTTGGAAAGGTATTAAACGTTATGATTTGTACAAGGAAGGAGCAATGCCATATGAGTGGCAACCTTTACTGAAGGAATATGCAGAGAGTTTAGGCCTCATATTCTTCTCTACGCCCTTTGATTTGGAAGGAGTGGATTTCTTGGAAAGTATGAGCATTTCTATTTTCAAGTTAGCGTCCTTTGAGATTAATGATATTCCGCTTATCAAAAAGATAGCTCAACAGCATAAGCCTGTGATTATGTCTACAGGTGTTGCAGGACTTGAAGATATAGAACTGGCTATCAATACATGCAGAAAAGAAGGAGTGTTTGATATCACATTGCTGAAATGTACATCTGAATATCCAGCACCATACGAGCATGTAAATCTGATGACCATTCCCGACATGAAAAAACGTTTCGGAGTGAAAGTGGGACTGTCAGATCATACTATGGGTTCTGTTGTTCCTGTAGCAGCAGTAGCACTTGGTGCGACGGTAGTAGAGAAGCATTTCATCCTTTCCCGTTCACAAGGTGGGCCTGATTCCAGTTTCTCAATGGAACCTGCAGAGTTTAAGACAATGGTTGATGAGATTCGTATTGTAGAGAAAGCACTTGGCGAAGTGACTTACGAACTTGATGAGGTAAAAAAAGGAAAACGAAGAGCTTTGTATGCGACAAAGGATATTGCAGAAGGAGAGTTGTTTTCAAAGGACAACATTCGCTCATTTAGACCAAGTGCAGGCTTATCACCAAAGTATTATGAAGAATTGTTGGGGAAAGCTGCTAAGAGATTTATTAAAAGGGGTGACCCATTACAAGAAACAGATTTGTAATTATAGCTTATGAACGTAATCATCACAGGCAGCAACCGAGGCATAGGCAAAGCCATGGTGGAGGCCTTTGCCGCATCAGGAACCAACATCTGGGCTTGCGCCCGTAAGTCAACACCTGAGCACGAAAATTGGCTGAAAGAAACGGCAGAAAAAGCTGGCGTTTGGATTAAGCCCGTCTATTTTGAATTGACTGATAATGATGCCATCAATGCTGGCATCCAGTCTATTATTGATGACGGCCAGTCTATTGACGTACTGGTGAACAATGCCGGTTTTTCCACCGTGGGTTTGCTGAGTATGAGCAAGGTAGAAGATATTGAAAACCTCTTTGCCATAAACTACTTTGCTATGCTCCGTATCATCCAGAAGGTATCTAAACGGATGGCACGACAGAAGAAAGGCGTTATCATTAATATGGGCTCCATAGCCGGTATTGAACCGCAGGCAGGAAAGATAGCTTACGGTAGCAGTAAGGCCGCTGTGATGATGATGACACAATGCTTGGCCAAGGAACTTGGACCAATGGGAATCCGTGTGAATGCCATTGCACCAGGCCCCATTGAGACGGAAATGATCCACCAGTATAACGACGAGATGCTTACCAAATTGGCTGCGGAATCTGCATTGAGGCGTTTAGGAAAGAAGGAAGAGATTGCTCAAGTAGCTGTATTCTTGGCATCAGATCAGGCATCCTATATCAATGGCGAAATCATCAAAGTGGATGGAGGAAGGTAGAATGAACAGAAAAGTTTTAAATGAAGAAGAAATTAAAGCGATGTGCAAGCGCATGAGACTTCATGCGATGGACATGGCTTTGGCTGCTGGCAACCGTGGCGCTCATGTGAGCGGCAGTCTGTCTTGCATGGAAATCTATGCTGTGTTGTATGGTGCCATCTTGAACTATGATATTGACAACCCGTTGTGGAACGACCGTGACCGTTTTATTGCCGGGAAAGAACACGCCCGTTTGGCAGAATATCCTGCCCGTGCAGAGACGGGCTTCTATCCCGTGGACGTGCTGAATACTTACGAGCAGAATGACGGTCTTTTGGTTGGTCACCAGTTAAAGAAAGAACTGGGCGTGGAGTATGGTTCCATGAGTTTGGGTATGGAGATATCGTTTGCCGTGGGCAAAGCCATTATTGCCAAACAAACTGAACAGAAATATCAAATCTACTGCCTGTTGGGTGATGCTGAATGTGAGGAAGGCCCTGTGTGGGAAGCTTTCATTGCAGCAGCTCATTACAAACTGGATAATCTGACGGTAATCATTGACCGTAACCGTATGTCAGTGGACGGCAACACTGAGGAGTTGATGGCGCAACGCGATATGCAGAAGAAGATGGAAGCCTTTGGCTTTGAGTCCATCACTGTGAATGGCCATGACATCCACCAGCTTTTGGAAGCCCTGAAATACAAACCCGAAGGTAAACCCTACGTAGTGATAGCAGAGACCACCAAGGGTAAAGGTGTGTCGTTTATTGAGAATAATAAGTCCTGGCATCAGGCGGTGCTGAACGAAAAGCAGTACCAACAAGCTGTAGAGGAAATAAATAGTAAATAGTAAAATTGTAAATGTCATACAGTCCAGCATTAATAAAAGCCTACGCCCGTTTAGGGCAAAAAGGAGCAGCCGCCGGCATTGGCATGATGGAACTGGCCAAGACCGACCCTGATATGCGGGTGGTTGTGGCAGACAGTGTGGCTATTGCCAGTCTTGACCGTTTTTATACCAACTATCCAGACCGTGTGATCAATGCCGGTATCTCCGAGCAGAGCATGATTGGCATAGCAGCCGGTCTCTCTTCTGAGGACGGCCGTGCGGTGTATGCCTGCACCTATGCGGCCTTTGTATTGGTAAAGGCCATAGAGTTCGTACGACACAATCTGGCATATCATCAGTTCAATGTGAAGATAGTGGGTAATTCCGCAGGCTTTGCAATGGAAACCCTCTCCATATCCCATTGGGCAACAGAAGATATTGCGATGGCCAGAGCACTGCCCAATATGACCATCCTTTCAGCCGCAGACTGCTTAGAGGCTATAAAGATAGTGAAGGCGGCTCACGATGTGAAAGGCCCTGTGTATGTGCGTCTTTCTGGCTTGCTGAATTGTCCCATTGTATATGCCAACGACTTTGACTATGTGGTGGGTAAAGCCAACGAATTGAGAGAAGGTGAAGGTGTAACCATTATTGCTACCGGCATGATGGTACGAGAATCCCTTGATGCTGCAGAGTTGCTTGCCACCATGGGTATCAACGCTCGCGTGGTGGATATGCACACCATCAAGCCACTTGATACCGCATGTATTGACAAGGCTATGACTGACTCCAATCTGATCGTTTCAGTAGAGGAACATAGTATTATTGGTGGTTTGGGTGGTGCTATTGCAGAGTATCTTTCAGAAAGGGAGAATACTCCAAGGCTGGTACGCATCGGTATCGGGGATTTTTATGGAAAATTAGGCGATTTGCGTTATTGTTGGGAACAGCATGGACTCACAGCACCGCAGATTGCAGAGAGAATAGAAAAAGAGTTAAACAAATAAATGAATAAGAAAATGAGCAACATTGAGAAATTAAAAGAAGCATTTGTAGAAGGTCTTGAAATCCCCATGGAAGAAGTTGAAGCTGCTACCATGGAAAGTGTAGATAAGTGGGATAGCATTGGTCAGATGAGCCTTGTGGCCATCATTGAGGATGCTTTCGGTATTGAGTTTGAGCCCGACGAGGTGATGCAGTTCACTTCATTTGAGGCTGGTAAAGAAATCTTGAAGAATCACAACATAGAATTTTAATGCTGTTTGATATTGATAAGAAGCCTGCATCAGCAATGGCTGCCATTGATGATGCGGGTGGACAATTAACATACGGCGAACTGGTTGACCTGCGTGGTGAACTGTCTGCCGTTCTACCAGAGCGTGAGTTGGTATTCTGCCTGTGTGAGAACCGGGTAGGAGCACTGGCTGGTTTCTTGTCGTTGTATGACTGCAAGGATGTGTGCTTATTATTGAGTGCACATATTGACAAGGCATTGCTCAAAGTGTTGGATGAAACCTACGGTCCTTCCTATTACTGGATGCCGGAGGCAATGGTTGAGGAGAGTGGTTATGAAAAGGTGTATGACTACAAGGGGTTTGTGCTTTGCAAGACTGGCAAGAAAGCGCCTGCACTGCATCCAGACCTTTCCATGCTGATGACCACATCCGGCACTACGGGTAGCCCTAAACTGGTACGTCACAAGTATGGCAACATAGAGAGCAACGCCAAGAATGTTGCAAAGGTATTTGGCTGGACTCCCGAAGAACGTGGTATCATTGACCTGCCCATGCAATACACCATGGGACTCAATGTCATCAACAGCCACATCTATGCTGGTGCAACGGTACTGCTGATTGAAGTGAACCTGATGAGTCCCAAATATTGGGCATTTATCAAGGAACAGAAAGGCACCAACTTTACAGGTGTACCGTTCAGCTATGAGATTCTGAACCGCCTGCGTTTCTGGAAGATGGATTTGCCCTACCTGACCACAATGGCAGAGGGAGGCGGCAAACTGTCTGACATGCTGTTCAAGACATTTGTGGATTATGCTGTAGAGAAGGGTAAGCGTTTCTTTGCCACCTTTGGTACCACTGAGACTTCAGCCCGTTTGGCATTCCTGCCACCCGAGCAGGCTGCAACTCATATTGGCAGCATTGGCCATGCCATTCCTGAAGGCAAGCTCATTCTAGTTGATGAGAACGGCAATGAGATAACTGAGGCTGATGTAGAAGGTGAATTGCGCTATGAGGGGCCTAACGTAACGATGGGTTATGGTACCTGCGTGGAGGACCTAGCTAAAGGTGATGAGTTCTGCGGGGTATATGAGACTGGTGACTTGGCCAAGAAGGACGCTGATTGTTTCTTCTATATCGTAGGTCGTAAGAAACGTTTCTTGAAGCTCTTTGGACTTAGAGTTAGTCTGGATCAAAGCGAGAAGATTATCTCTGAGAACTTTAATGGTATTGAGTGCGCCTGCACGGGTGATGACAATCAGATGCTGATTTATATCACGCAGGAGGACTTGAAGGAAGAGGTTAAGAAACTTATTTCTGAAAAGACCGCCTTGATGGCTAAGTTCTTTGATGTGAGAGTGATAGAATCAATACCGAGATTTGAATCGGGTAAAATTAATTATAAAGCATTAAGCAGGTAATATGATATCTACTAAACACAAAATTTATTTTCTATCTTGTGTTCTGCTGCTATTGCTGTTTCCATCTTTTACTATTTTATCAAAACAATCTTCTGACAAACTTATATGGAAAGGTGACTCACATGCAGCCTTTACTGCATTAGTACAATACCAAGACAATCTGTACTGCGCATTTAGAAATGCAAACATGCATGCTGATATCAGTGGAAAGGATTGTGGCGTAATAAAGATCATTAAGTCTTCAAATGGAGAAAAATGGGAGGTTTTTTTATCTTTCAAGGAAGACGGCTATGATTTGCGAGATCCTCAGCTGTCTGTAACTCCTACTGGTAAAATGATGCTGTTAACAGAAAAGGTGAAGTACGAGAACGGAAAAGCAGTAACAAGAAATTCATGTGTTTCATTCATAAAAAGCAACGGAGAGTTCACTCCTTTGCAAAATGTTAATTTTGATGTTTGTCAGAATTGGAATTGGATATGGAATATAGAATGGATTGATGGGACAGCATATGGATTCTGTTATGCACCCTATTTTGGAATGGTTACTACTTCAGATGGCATTAATTACAAGCTGGTAGAGAAGATCAATTTGGATGGAAATCCCAGTGAGGCTTCTGTGGCAAAGTTAGATAATAATCATTTGTTGGCTATTGTGCGTAAGGATATTTTTGCGGCTTTGGGAATCTATAATCTAACGAATAAACAATGGCAGTGGAAAGATTGTGATGAAATAATTGCTTGTCCTAAAATTATTAAGGCGAAAAGGAATCTTTTGGTGGCTGGTAGAAGCTATAAGTACGGGCTCCAGACCACCCTATATAGACTTAATAAGAATAAACAAGAATTAGTTCCGATTGAAAGAATTTCTGGTGATAAGGATTGCTCTTATCCTGGAATTGTGTATAAAAATAGGAAATTGTTTATAAGTTATCATAAAGGTGATATCAATGTTTCTAATATATACATGGTTACAATAAAGTTATGATATGTCTTCTTTCAATATTGAGAGGAAACAAAAAAAATAATAGTATTATTGTAAATGAGATAAAAAAGATTAAATTAGTATTATAATTTTGGAATTCGAATTATGAATAAGGTTATTACTGTTACATCGCCTCTACTCCCACGATTGGATGAATTTTCCAAACTATTAAAAGAGATTTGGGAAAGTAAATGGATTACAAATATGGGACAATTCCACCAACAATTGGAAAAAGCACTTGCTGAATATCTTCATGTTCCATACGTTTGTTTGTTTACAAATGGAACATTACCATTAATGACGGCTCTTCAAGCATTGAGAGTAACAGGAGAAGTGATAACAACTCCATATAGTTTTGTTGCTACAACACATAGTATTTGGTGGAATGGGTGTAAGCCTGTTTTTGTAGATATTGATCCAAAGACGGGCAATATGGATCCTGATAAAATTGAGGCAGCTATAACACCTGCAACAACTTGTATAATGCCTGTGCATTGTTACGGGAAACCGTGCGATACTAAACGTATACAGGAAATTGCAGACAAATATGGGCTTAGGGTTATATATGATGCAGCCCATGCATTTGGTGTGGAGATACCATCTGAACAATATGGATTGTCTGCATATGATGAAAAAGGACTTGCAGGCATAATGAATGCAGGTGATATGAGTACGCTTAGTTTTCATGCGACAAAAGTTTATAATACTATTGAGGGCGGTGCTTTGGTTGTTCATGACGAAAAAATGAAAGTTCGAATAGACAACTTAAAAAACTTTGGAATCACTGATGAAGTAACGGTTGTTGCTCCTGGAATTAATGGTAAAATGGACGAGATGCGTTCTGCATATGGGTTACTTAATCTTAAGCAGGTTGACAATGCAATAAAGGCTAGAAATGAAGTGGCAAAGAAATATCGTGCAGAGTTACGCGGAATCCCCGGTATATCCTTTTGGGAAGATATGCCAGGCGTAAGACATAATTATTCTTACTTCCCAGTATTTGTTGATAGCGAGAAATATGGTATTACCCGTGACGAACTTTATTATAAGATGAAAGAACATGGTATTCTAAGCCGTAGATATTTTTATCCTTTGATAAGTAACTTCCCTACTTATCGCGGACTTCTGTCATCAAAAAAGGATAATCTTCCTTTAGCTAACAAGATGGCAGATGAGGTTTTATGTTTGCCGATGCATCATGCCCTATCAAATGAAGACATCTCAAGAATTCTAGGTATTATAGTTGATAACAAGAAATAGATGAAAATTTTACATCTTATAACAGATCATCAAGTTATTGAAAGGACACTTGGAGTATATGAAGAAGTATTTCCAGGATGTAATGAAGTGCTGGTTTTTGGTGATGGAGATAAGCCATTTAAAAGGCTAAAAGGGGACTACAAGGGAAGAATTGTCAATTTTCGTAATTTAGAATGGTTTGCCAGTAATTATGATTTTTCAAAGGTGACCCATGTAATATCCCATTACATGTCCTATGATAAAATCGATTTTATTAAGTTTATCCCCAAGAATATTCCTGTGTGTTGGGAGATATATGGTTATGACTTATATAATCAATTTTTGGAGCCGAGAGGATATAAGATTTACTATGCCAGTCCTCTAAAATATGAAAGTCATGGCTTTCTACGACAACACGCTAGCGGCCTTTTCCATTTTATGGCTACATTAAAGGGATATAAATATTGTTTCGACTTTCAAAAAAATAAACAATTTAAGTATATAGCGAATAGAATAGATAGCATTCAATATTGTTGTGGTTATGATGCTGAATATGTTAAAGAGTTTGTCGGGAGGGAAATTCCTTCTTACGAGATTTTCAATTATTCATTAAATGAAGTCCTTGGAGAATTAAAAGGTTCTGATTTTTCAACTGGAAACGATGTTCTTGTTGGGAATTCCGCATCTTTCTCAAATAATCATTTATATGTTCTTGACTTTTTAAAGCAAATAGACATACCAAAACAAACTAAAATAATCATGCCTTTGTCTTATGGGGGTACAAAAGAATACGCAGACGATATTGAAACAATTTATAAGGAACAATTTCCTAACCAATTAGAACCATTAAGAAAATATATTCCTCTTCAGGAGTACAACAAGTATTTTTTGCGGTTAAAATCTATGATATTGTCCGCATGGCGGCAGGAATCCCAAGGGACGGCAATGATGGGTTTTTATCTTGGTATAAAAGTCTATATGTCTGAGAGGAGTCCCCTATACAAATGGTTTACAGACTGTGGATTCTCAGTGTTCCCAATTGAAACAGTCACGAGTGCTAGTTTTTTTGATTCTTTATCATTAGAGGAGAAAGAAAAGAATAGATCTTTAGTGGTAGAACGTTATAATGAAGACAGAATCAAAGATATCTTCAAAAAGAACATTAAGTAATGGCTGAGACCGGCAAATCTTTCATAAAAAAATTCGTTGGATTTTCCATGGTAACATGGATATCTTTCGCAATAGGTTTTTTGACAGCCCCCTTTGCAACTCGGCTTTTTGCTCCTGATGTTGTAGGAAAGATTAACATTTTTAATACCTACTCCAATCTTTTTGGTATTTTTATTTTAATAGGACTGGATCAGGCTTTTGCTCGTTTTTATCTCGAGCGTCCAAATAACAAGTCTGTTGGTTATCTCTTTTCATTCTGTTTTGGTATAACCTATTCCATATTGGCTGTAACAATAATAGCATCAATTCCATTTGATAGCTTTATATCGTTACATTTATTCGAAGAAAATGATAATTTTCTACTATACCTATTTTTTATTAGTGTTTTCTGCACCTCTACATTACGATATTTGAATCTGTCATATAGGATGGAGAAGAATATCAAGATGTATACAATACAAGGAGTGTTGATGACGCTTGTTTCTAAATGTTTCTATTTGGCAGTAGGTTTTTGGGAACCATCCTATAAACCAGCACTTTTTGTACTTACTGTTACTCACTTAATTCTGGCGGTTATATTTCTTGTCATTCAAAGGAAAAGATTCGTGGTAATTAATAAGGTTGATAAAGTGTTTGCAAAGGAAATGTTTAAATATGCGCTTCCATTGACACCTGTTACCGTGTTAATGTGGGCAAACACTTCGATACCACAAGTTGTTATGCAAAAAACAATGGATTATACTAGTATAGGATTATTTACATCAGCGGCTGCATTGGCGGGTCTTATTTCTTTAATACAGGCTGGGTTTAATACATTCTGGCTTCCATACACATATGAAAATTATAAAACGCAGACAGGACAATTTGAAAAGCTACACCGTTATCTCATGTGTATGTTGGCGATTTTTGCCATACTCCTTATCCTTTCTCAGGATGTGGTCTTTTTATTATTAGGTGAAAAGTATCGTTCCGCAAAAATTTTCTTCCCTTATTTGATTCTTGGCCCAGTATGTTATATAATTAGCGAAACCACAGGATTGGGTATTGATATTTCAAAAAAGACTTACTATAATATTTTGGTCTTTAGTAGTTCTGTTTTAGTAAATATTTTATTGTGTCTGCTATTACAGATTCCTCTTGGATTAACAGGGATTGCTATTGCTACCGCTGTGGCTTCAATCGTATCAATGGTAATAAAAACAGTCGTAGGACAGAAATATTACCGAGCAATAGAACATTACCGTTACATGATTGCTACTATTATTATTGTCATCATAGGAGGTCTAATAACACAATTGATGTACGACGTAATAGGAGTTAAAATCGTAATGCTTCTTATATTGTTATTGTTTGCCCTATTGTTTTTTAAGACGGAAATAGTAGAATTGAAAGAATATGCAGTAAGCATAATCAATGATTATAAAAAGAAAAAGTAAAGAGAAATAATTTCAGTTCGGTTAAGTTGTATGATTTATTCCTTATCAATATTGTTCTGTGTTGTCTTAGCTGTGATTTATGACATCAAGGGGTGTCAAAAGAATAAGCAGATATGGTATCGTATATTATTGTTATGGTTCATTTTATTGTCAGGTCTTCAGTATTGTGTTGGAACAGATATATTTGGATATATCCAGTCATACAAAAGTTTTAAAACATCTTCGTTTGATTTGAGTGATTTTGAGTATTATATGGATCACCAAAGACAGCCAGGCTGGATTCTGCTCGTTTATCTCTGTAAATTAATAACCGATGACTTTATATTGTTGAAAATTGTACAAGCCGTTTTTATAAACGTAGCTTTTTTTTCTTTCTTTAAAAGAGAGACAAAGTATATATTCCTCTGTGTTTTAATTTATGCCTTATTATCATATTTAGTCCTAAATTTTAATGTCTATCGTCATTCAATAGCACTTGGATTTGCTTTGTACGGTTTTTCTTATCTTCGTCGAAAAGTATTTTTAAAATATTATGTTTTCGTGCTTTTAGCATGGTTGTTTCATAATTCTGCTTTATTATTAGTAGTATTTCCTTTATTCCATCTTATAAAATATAATAAATGGACCTTTGTAATTCTTATTGTATTCTTTTTGGGTATTTTAAGTTTTTTCAATAGTGATAGTTTAACTAACTTAATGACTACCATAATTGATAATGGGTATATCGGTGAAAATATGAGCACGTTAGGCTCTGCATATATGTCCAGTGAGAGACAAGGTACACACGATACCTTTGCAGTATACTCTTTGAGAAGACTCTTTATTTTGATAGTTCTTATTTATTATATACATCGCCAAAGAGATTTGTTTATAGGATCTTTTGGTCTATTCTATCTTGTCTTCTGCATTTTGGCAGGTTTTATGCAGGCTCTATGGCGGTTTAGATTATATGTGGATCCATTTTATTATATTCTTCTCGCAACTGTTATTGCAGAATTACCAAAGCATCATTTTAAACAGAAAGTTATAGCTTATTCAATAGCGTTGTTACTTTTACTATATCTTCCTATCCGTGATTATCTGGTCCCAATAGCAGGTACAAAATGGAGGGGAATAGATCAATATTATCCTTATCATAGTATTTTTGATCCAGCGATTAATAAAGAGCAGAAGAAGTTTTTTGAAAACCTGTAACGTTCTTAGTCTGTATTATTAGCTCTTTTATGAGTAAGCGTCCAAAAGTGTGACAGAGTAATTTGAAAAAAAGATAGTACCTTTGCGCTGTTAAACCAAAAAGCAATAAGGTATGATAAGTAACAGTGATTTTGAAAAGCTCTGGATACTGTATAAGACAGAAGGAGAGCCAAAGGGTGTTTCGATCAATGCATTCTGTGTAAGTCGAGGTGTAAACTATAGAGAGTTCAATAAATGGTACTACAAGATGCACAAGGCTATCGTGCCATTGGAGATAGAAGATGCTCCGGTGTCAGGAACTCAGGTGACAGTAGAACCATCAGATGAAGAAGCCAATCAGGATCTTCAGTTAAAGAAAGGTGGTATACAAGTTTTAATCCGTACAAGTGATGGTCTTCAAATACAGAAGAGAGGCTTAACCTACCAGAGCCTTGTAAGTATGGTGGAGAAACTGGAGGGACTATGTTAAGCATGTAAGCTGTCAATTTTGACGTCTTGTATATGAAGTGGGAAAATGATACCTTTGGCCTCGTTTTAAGAATGAGGCAAATGGTATACAGTTCAAAAGATTTTGAGAGCCTTTGGTTTTTGTACCAGGCTGAAGGGCTCCCGAAGAATATCTCGATAGAGGAATTCTGCAAAAAGCACGGAGTTGACTTTCCAACTTTCGATAAATGGTACAGGAAGACGCATAAGAAGGTCTATCCGATAACAGTAACAGGAATGCCCGCTGATGAAGAGGCGGAGATTCAGTCGGAAGCGGCCAAGGTAAGTGAGGAGAGTAAGGTTCATGATCCGGTAAGGCATCCTTTCAAATACCCCACAGACCGGGTAGCCAACATCAACAAGAAAATTTCCATCAGCATCAAGTTCCCGGATGGAATGCGAATCGCGAAGACAGGCATTAGTTTCAGTGAGCTCAAGCATCTGATTGAGAGATTGGAGGTGGTATGCTGACCATTTCCGGACTGAAGAAGTTCTATTTCGTACCCGATATCAATGACATGCGCTGTGGCGCCCATAGGCTGCTTGAAATCGTTAAGCATAAGCACCACTTAAACACCAGCAATGGTGACGTGTTTATCTTTATGTCGAAGAACCAGAGAACGGTTAAGATGGTGAGTAAGCAGCCAATTTTGACGTATTGCAAGAAAAGATAAAATGATATACCTTTGCACTGTTCTTAAAAATATGACTTTATGTTCAGTAGCAAAGATTTTGAAAAATGTTGGTTTCTATACCAAAGTGAGGGTCTGCCTTACAACCTCTCCATTGAGGAATTTTGCCTTAAACAAGGCGTACCGGTAAACGAGTTTAATAAATGGTACAGGGATACGCACAAGCGAATACACCCAATCCAAATAGATGGTGCTCCAGCTTCGGAAACCAAGGGGGAAACTCCAGAGGAACAAACACCTTCCCAAGCATCAGTCCGAATAGCTGTAACTATCTGCATGAGCAATGGTGTGTTTATCAAGCGGAAGAACTTAAGCTACGAGAGCCTTCGGAAATTCGTAGAGAAACTGGAGGGCCTATGCTAACGATCTCAGGCTTGAAGCGTTTCTACTATATCCCAGGAATAACTGATATGCGCTGTGGCTATAACCGTCTGCTCCAGATAGTCAAGCAGATGACGCACCATGATCCATACAATGGGGATGTATTTGTTTTCATGTCGAAAGACCGGAGGAAGGTTAAGATGGTGCATTTTGAGAATCATGCCTACTATATCCATGAGAAGGTGTTCACCAATGGCTATAGCTTCATGCTCTTAGAGTATTGTGATGAGAAAGGTCTGAAAAGTTACCGTATGGACTGGAAGGATCTAGTCGCAGTTCTGGAGAGTCCGGTGATAAAGAAACTACGTTTGAAGTGAGGGCCTTTTTGTTAGTAATATTTAACGTAAATATCTGAATATCAGACAAATAAGTGGTAAAAATGTTTGGTGGATTCAAGATTTTTATGTACATTTGTAGAAAAATAAGAAGGTATGGAATTAGAGGAATTGCAGTCCAGAATGGAGCATTTGCGCCACTTGGAGTCTCGGGAGAATGGTCCTGAGACGCCTCAAAAAGCATACCTTACGATGGAAGATTCGGAGAAGAACAGATATATTGAATTCTTGCTTCAGCAGAAGAAGGAGCGCGACCGGACTATAGCTGACAAAGATGCCTTCATCAAGAATCTGCAGGATACTCTCGATATGCTTAAGTTAATGCATGAATCTGATTCGAAGAAGATTGATGATCTGATGGCGTCTCATGAGCAGGATTCTCTCAAGATTGATCAGATGCTCGCGAAGATAAACGATCTGACTTCTCAACTAAAGCTTAAGAACAAGCAGACATATGCAGACAAGAGTCAGAAGGGTATTTCTAAGAAAGTAAAGCCAAACACTCAGCCTAAGCCCGAAGATCGTGATCGTGATGAGGAACGTGATGGTTTTGACGGTACAAATTGTGAGAAGCCCTCTGATCCGTCAGAACTACCGGTAGAAGAGACCAAGTCTCCATGTCCGGAGAAAGAAGAACGTCCGAATCGTCAGGGGATGAAATATGACACGATGAAGGCCACCCGCAGGATTCTTCACAAGTCGGATCTGTCCAAGTTACCTGAAGGAGCAGAAATTATCAGGGTATACGATCAGAAATACAGTTTTGAGCAACGGGTTGAGATTATCCAGCATGATCGTCAGATGGTTGTTTACAAAACAAAGGACGGAGAAACCAGGACGGCCTACCTACCTTATGATGATGAAAATGTTGATTCTTTCAGACGTGTTCCCGGCACTCATGCGACAAGCGACCTGATTGCCCGACAACAGACATCATGATAGCGATGAGTACAAGACTCAACGAGCTTTTGTTGGATGAGAATGCTCATTTGGGAGACATGATGCAGAAGGCCCTGCGATATCTGAATAAATTCTGGAAGCAACTTTTCACATATAGGAAAGATGGGCGATACGAAATTGACAACAACATTGCGGAACGTAATATACGTCCACTGACTGTGGAACGTAAGAACTCCCTGTTCTTTGGTAACCATGCCAAAGCTGAGATGTCGGCCTTGTATCATACTTTCATTGCAACCTGCCAGATGATGGGGCTGTCTGTATTGAAATATTTCAAGAATCTCTTTGCTGCCATAGCGATTGGGCGTACAGACTACGAGAACATGTTGCCCATGACCATTTGTCTTCGCAAAGCAGCTTAATAATAATTTAAAATTTAGTCGAACAAAAAGCGGAAGTTACCTAAAAGGGCAACCTTTTGGGGCTATACGTCAAAATTGGCTGTTTACGTATAAAAAGGGGTTGGATGCATACTCTTGAGATACAACACCGCCTGAGCTATTTTGAGACGATAGTCATAAATAGTACCATCAGCGTACTGAGCCAGACGGAGTTTTTGGGCAAAGAGCGAAATTCGGTCTCCGAATTTTGGTATGGCCTCAATAGCCTTGTCCAGGTAGGTATTGGACATGGTTTATTGTGGTGCAGGGGATTAATGACGGGGTTGTTAAGGGGCCCGTCATCTCCCTGCACTTATAATAAAACGCAGAATAGATAATGAATAGTATAATGGTGGAGAGTTGGAACCCCATGGCTTTAGCTTTTTCACCGCAGTGAAAATAAGTACAACTTTATATTTCATCAAAATAAAAGGTAAAACCTTTAAAACACAATTTAAAGTGAACTCATATAATATTTAATAAAATGATTAACAAAGATAATAGAACATTACGCGAGCAAATGATGCGATGCTATATTTGGGGTTATTTAACCCAAAGGCATAATGATTATAAGATAGTAACCAAAAATGCAGAGTATTCATCTTATAAAGAATTAAGGCTTAGGAGAACTGAAGTTGCTCTAAAGAGAAAAGGTATACCTGGCGGTATATCAGGAATTATTGCAAGGAACATTACTCCAGTTGAAAAATTTATTTCGTATGTTATATGCACGATCTCGTTTGTTATTTATTCATTGATGTTCCTTTTCGTAAAGAGGGAACACTATAACAATATGAGGTTCTGCCCGAAGCTTACAATTCACGAAAAAATGTTTATCAACATATATAAAAGTGCAGGCTTTGGAGTGAAGGACGTAACACATATATACATACCAGGACAAAGTTATTCCTATAAAGAACTGCCAACTGTTTCAGTTTTCAGCGGCATTAATTACGGACAGTTGTGTAAGGCGTATGCTTATTCAATAAGGGTGTGTTCCTTTATGATTAATAAATATCGTAAAGAAGAAGTGTCATTCCGAGCCTATTCTTCTTTTCCCTTTTTTGTGTGTTTCTTTTTTATTGAGAATTTGGATAATAGTAATGAATTGGTTATGTATAACCATTACGATAGATGGATGTATTTATTAGGAAGTTCCCATTTGAAAAGAACATATATCCAACATGGTAAATTAGGATATGACCAAATAAAACGAATCAAATGTGACGTTGCTTATTATATAAATCATGAGCAGCAGACGATACTTGAGCATACTCTTTTTGATAATAAACCAGAAGCTCGTTATAGAAATAGTTTTGAGTATAGTGGTATGGATAAATTGATTCGCAATGGTAATAAAGATGTACTTATTGTTTGTGCTGAACTATTTTCTGAGAAACACGAGAATGTTGTAAAACGCTTTGCGGGCAGAAATATAAATATATATTTAAAGCCACATCCTGGTGATGATCTAAACATATATGATAGTTTGACTAAAGACTATCCAAATGTGGTTGTATTAGGATTATTTGATTATCCAAAAGTCGATTATGTTGTTTCGTATAATTCTTCATTAGCAGACGAATACGAGATGCATAACATTCCTGTGCTTAAATATAGTGACAAGGATTATGAAGAAAAATTTAGCAAATGGTTCCTAAAATAGTGTATCCTTATGACAAACGAAGTAAAAAGGCTGGCGAAGAAGAAATGCAACATACCTTTATTACCTCGTTTGGGATGTTTTATGGGCTCTTTTGGTTAAGGTGGATACTCAGGAGTATGTTCAGTTTTTGTGCTTGTAGAAAATATTATATCATGACTTATTATGCATCAATGCGAAAAGAACCCCTACAGGTTAAATCTATGCAAGTTATTTGTATTGGCAATGGTGTAGTAATAACAATTCAAAAGGAGATAATATGCATGTAATTACAAGAGAAGGTTCGTTAAACTATAGATCAAAACTATTTAGGATGTTTTTTCAACTATCCTGGCTCTTACTTTGTAGATGGCTTCCCAAGCATTTTGGAAGTAGTTGGAAAAGAATTATTATTAATTTGTTTGGTGGAAATGTGTCAAAGAATGTATATATATATTCTTCTTGTAAGATTTTTGACCCACGAAATCTGATCATGGAAGAAGGCTCTGAGATTGGACCAAAAGCGGAAATATATAATATTGATTATGTGACGCTTAAAAGAAATGCCATAATAAGTCAATATGCCTATATATGTACTGCATCTCACGATATATCAAAACCAGAAAGGCCTTTGATATTTGCCCCAATAGAGATAGGGGAGGACGCATGGGTTGCTGCTAGTTCCATCGTTGGAAAAGGTATAAAGATAGGAAATGGAGCAATTGTGGCTTTGGGAAGTGTGGTCGTGAAAGACGTTGAACCATGGACAATTGTGGGTGGTAATCCGGCAAAATTCATTAAACGTAGGTTCTGTAAATTATGATAAAGAAAAAAATACTGATAGTTACAGGTGTGTTTTTGCCAGAACCAGTGACGTCTGCTCAGATGAATTATGACTTAACAGTCGGTTTGTCAGAACGATATGATGTTACAGTTATTACGCCAAGGCCGTCTAGACCGATGGGCTATGATTTTTCAAACAGCAAGAAAGCAGAAGGACACTTTAAACAAATTGTAGTAGATTCATATGTGCATCCCAAGTCAGCCGTTGTCGGGAGATTCCACGAGAGCTATAGCTTTGGAAAGAAGGCCGTGGAGTATATCAAAGCACATCATGGCGAGATAGATTTCGTCTACAATGACGGGTGGCAGTTCGTGAGCCTCTATCAGGTGGCAAAAGCATGTGTGAAGTATAACATTCCTTATATTGTGCCCATACAGGACATATATCCCGAATCGGTATTGACGAAACTGCCCAAAGTTTCGTTATTGCAGTGGTTCGTGAAAAGCATCATGGCACCTTACGACAAATACTATATATCTAAAGCAGCAAAGGTGAGAACAATTTCCGATGGGATGGCCAATTATTTGGCAGAGACAAGAAATATCCCTTTGGAGCAGTTCCTTGTTGTGGCCAATTGGCAGGATGAATCTGCGTTTTTGAACTATAAAGGAGCGAAAAAGAATAGTGATGAGAAAGTGAAGTTTATGTTTGCCGGAAATAATAGTGCGCAGGCAAATGTTGACTTGATTATTAATGCATTTATTGATGCCCAGATAGATAATGCAGAGCTTCACGTGATGGGTGGCGGAAACGCTAAGGAGTTTTGCATGAATATTGTTAAAGAGCGAGGAGCCAAGAACGTTTTTTTCGGTCCTATTCCTGACGGAAAGGTGCCAGAAGTGCAGAGTAAGGCTGACGTGATGGTACTTGCATTAAAGACGGGTACCGGAAAACTCGGTATTCCATCTAAATTGGTAGCATACATGCTAAGTGGGAAACCTGTGATTGCAAGTATAGAACTTGACAGTGACACTGCTGATATTATTAGAAGCTCAAAAAGTGGAATAGTGACTTCTCCAGATAATAGAGAAGAACTGGAGGATGCTTTCCGCAAGTATGCGCAGGCCACAAGACTAGAACTTGATCAACAAGGCAAGAACAGCCGTGAGTATGCGGAGCATAATCTAACACGAGAAGCAAATCTGCAGAAGGTAGTCTCTGCGATAGAAGGGATAATAAATCAAAATGTATGAAGAAAGCTATAATAGTGAGAGATTGAATTAAAATATGAGACATCAAGAAAACGAAGAAGCCAACATATTTTTAAACTCTATGTTGGAAGAAGTTCATAAAACATATCCCACAGTCGAAGCTTTCTTGGTAGATCCAAGGAAGATGATTTTCGAGGAACGAACGAAGATGAATTGCTTCTATTGTGGCAGGTATAATCGCAATTGGCATTGTCGTCCATTTATTCCAGATATTGATTATGCTAAAATGTTTGCAGAATATGATTATGGGGCTTTTGTTTACGTCAAGGTTCCACTATCGAATCCGGATGCCAGAAATGAATCTTCAGTTATTAATCACAGGAGTTTGCTGCTGATGGAAAAGTATTGTTATAATCATAACAATTCCACTGCAGTTTCTTTTATTGGAGGTTCATGCAAATTGTGTAAGAACGGTTGTGGAAAGGAACGTTGTAACAATCCCTATGAAGCACGTTCCCCTTTAGAAGCTACAGGATGTAATGTGGTGAAGAGTGCTGCACAATATGGTTTTGAAATAATCTTCCCCCCCAAGGACTATATGCTTAGGCTTGGATTATTATTATGGTAATTTTAAATTTCAACAAATATGGTATACATTTTTATGGCTGCAGGTAAAGGGACAAGATTGCACCCTTTAACCTTAAACAAACCTAAAGTTTTGTACAAACTTGACAAGGACAACACCGTTCTTCAAAGAATGGTTAGACTAATCAAAAAGTATGATAATGATGCAAAGATTATTGTTGTATTAGGGTTCATGAGTGAGGCAATTAAAGAAGAACTTGCTTCATACGATGTCACCTTTGTTATGAACCCGTTCTATGAAGTGACAAATTCGATAGCTTCGCTATGGTTTGCTAGAGATTATCTAACGGAAGACAATGTTGTTCTCCTTGATGCGGATATCGTCATGGAAAACCGCCTTATTAAGGAACTGTTGTGTAAACCTGTTGACAGGCCCAAGGTCCTTCTTGACAGTTCGATAAAAAGAAACGGCGACTACAATGTTCAGGTAAATCATGACAAAGTGGTTGTAATGAGTAAAAATTTGGATGATTATTATGGTGAGTATGCTGGTATAACTCTTCTAAATCCTGCCTCTGCAATAGCATTGAAGGAGAAAATTGAGGTAATGCTCAATGATGGTTTTTACGACCAATGGTACGAGGATGCACTTGTCCAGATGATTTTTGACGAAGATTTTGAGTTGTACTATGATGATATTTGCGATTCGAAATGGACAGAGGTGGACTGCGTAAGTGACATGCTCCTAGCTAAAAAGATAAACGAAGATTCAAATTATTAATCAACGAAATTAAACAATTTGTAAAATAAGAATATTATGTATTATATAAACCCCAATTTACCTAATTTGGTTAGGATCTTTGCCCAAAATGGCAGAAAAGATTATTTGCGTCTTGATCTTAATGAGAACCCCGGAGGTTTACCCCAGGAGTTTATTGATCAGGTACTCTCTGGTATAACTCCTCAGTTTATAGGTCAGTATCCTGAAGACGAAGATTTTACAAATGTATTAGCCAATCACCTTGGTGTGAAATCAGAGAATATCTGTCTTGTGAATGGCTCCTCTGAAGGCATTAGACATATAATGGAAGCATTTACTTCGGTTAGTGGCAGAGTTGTAGGCGTAGTACCTTCCTATTTTATGTTTCAGGTTTATTCTGAAATGTATGGAAGAGATTTTGTGAAGGTTCCTTATAATGAAGACCTGACAATGGATGTCGACCATATTATCAGCCATTTGACCAATGACACACAAATGTTGATACTTCTGAATCCTAACAACCCGATGGGAAATGTATATTCCGAGGAAGAGTTTCAGAAGATATTAAAGGTTTGCAAAGAGAAAGAGATAACGATGATAGTTGACGAGGCATATCATTATTTCTATCCCAAGACTTTCATTAAGTATGCAATGGAAAATGATCATATTTTCCTGACGAGAACTTTCTCCAAGTTATTCTCTATGGCCGGATGCCGCCTAGGCTATGTTGTGGGATGGGCAGAAGGAATAAAATTAGTCCAGAAACTTACGACACCCCACAACACAAACGCTTTTGCATTGAAGTTTGCTGAGAAGATTCTAACGACACCTCATATCCTTGAAGATTTGATTTCGAACTTTGAACAGGGTCGAGATTATCTGATCAAGACACTTGACGCATATGGCTATCGTCATAAGGGAGAAGCAGGTAATTTCCTGTTTATAGAACCTAAAACCGATGCAGATACAATTGTAAGTAGAATGAAGGATGAGAAAAAGATACTTATCAAGTCGTATGAGAACGTGGGCGAGTTTGGAACTTGTCTGCGTGTATCTATTGGTGAAGAAAAGTATATGAAGCTGTTTATGGATGCATTATTAGAAATAGACAAATAAAATGACCGGTTTTAGAGCAAAATTAGATTATTGGTTGAAACATTATTGGTGGTTCAATCGATTATTCCATTTCTGTGCCAGTTCGACTCTGAAAGTTCTGGGATGGTTTAATCCCATAGATAATGAAATGGTTTTGTTTACAGGACATACTCGGAAGTATAACGATAGTCCTCGGACGATATATGAATACATGATAAAGCAAGAGCGCTTTAAGAACCTTAAATATGTGTGGGGCTTAGATGATCTGACTGTTGAAATTCCAGGGAATCCAATAAAGGTTAAGTCTGACACCTTGGACTATTTCAAGTATTCTCTAAGGTCAAAATACTGGGTTGCTTGTGTTAATATAGAAAGAGGTCTGCATTACAAGAAAAAAAATTGCCTTTACTTGAATACCTGGCATGGCGCACCCGTCAATGCCATGGGAAATCAGGTCCCTAATCGTAAGGATTTTGATTTTACAGATGTAGATTTTTTCTGTTATGAAAGCGAGTGGAATAAAGAACTTGACAAGAAATATTTGAATATCAGAGAAGAGAGTATGATCCCCAGTGGTCTTCCTAGGAACGATGAATTATACTATGTTACACCAGAAAAAGTCGATAAATTGAAAGAACAGCTTGGGTTACCCAAAGATAAGAAGATCATACTATATGCGCCTACATGGCGTGAGAGTACAGATAATGGTGACACCTATTCGATAACCCCACCAATGAATATAAAATATTGGGAGGAGAAACTTGGCAATGAATATATTTTATTGCTAAGGACTCATGCATATACAAATAAGTTGATGGGTGTTCAGTTTGATGATTTCTGTCGGAATTACACTTCATACCCAAGGATAAATGACTTGTTCGCAGTGGCAGACATTTTGATTTCCGATTATTCATCTTGCATTTCGGATTATTGTATATTGGAAAGGCCAATCATCTGTTTTGGATGGGATTATGACACATATAAAAAAATTCGTGGTCTGAATCTTGACTTTGAACATGAGATGCCTTCTGGTGTACTCAAAACAGAGCAGGACGTGGTGAATCATATTCTCACTATGGACTATAAGGAAGAATGTCAGCTTACTAAAGACAAACTGAAGATGAAAGTGTCTGCTATTGGCGGACATGCGACAGAAATGTGCGTTGATGCACTTTTCAAGGAATATAAAGGCTGATGGTCGAATCCTTATTGGAAATAGTCAAGTATGGTCTGGGTAATGTCAATGAATGTCATGTCCCAGACCATACCAACTGGGGTGAAGTCCTGAGTCTCGCTTCTATGCATGGCGTTGCTGCTATTGCTCTTGATGGTATTCAGAGGTGTATAGATGAGAATATCCCCATCAATATCGACTTACAAACAAAATTAGAGTGGATAGGAATAACCACCCAGCAAGTATCGGAATACAAGAGACAGGAAAAAGTTATCGCATCTTTAGCCAAATTCTATCAGCAGCATGATATACGCATGATGGTGTTGAAAGGATGGGGGCTTAGTTTGAATTTTCCTATACCTTCGCATAGACCATGCAGTGATTTGGATATTTATCTGTTCGGTGACCAAAAGAAAGCCGACAAATTAGTAAAAAAGGAACTTGGAATAGATATAGATAATGGTCATCACCATCATACGGTTTTTGTTTATCAAGGCTTGACGGTTGAAAACCATTACGATTTCCTGAATGTTTATTCTCATCGCTCAACAAAGAAGATTGAGAAGAGATTAAAGGATATTTGTAGCGTTGAGAAAAAGATAGCGACCATACAAGGACAGAATGTTTATGTACCATCTGCAGATTTTAATGCGCTTTTTGTCTTGAGACATATGGCTAGTGAATTTGCTGCTACGGGTATGAATTTGAGACAGATACTGGATTGGGGACTATTTGTGAAGAATTATCATACGGCTGTACACTGGAGCCCATTTTGGTCTGTAGTTAAGAACCAAAACATGCATCACTTTTTAGATGCCATCAATTATATTTGTTATACGTATCTTGGATTCAAGAGAGAGATCTTTAAGGGGTGTGGTAACGAGGAATACGGAGAAAGGGTATTGGCAGACTTGTTCAATCCATTAAACTCACAGCCTAAAGAAAGTGGCTTTTTGAAATATGTTTGGCAGAGGGGACAAAACTGGTGGCGTAACCGATGGCGTCATAAGATTGTCTATTCAGACAGTCTATTATCAACATTTGTATATCAAATACTTGCTCATTTGATGAAGCCTGCAACATTACATCATTAAATGGGCTGTTATCATTTTAAAAATGGAGAAACTTTTATTTACAGGAGGTACGGGCTTCCTTGGTAAGAACGTGATGCCTTTATTGGCGCAACAATACGAGGTTACTACATGTGGTATCACGCCGGATGATATGATAAAGGCAAATCTGGCTAAAGATGTGCCAGAGTTGCCTGAGAAGTATGACGTGGTCCTGCATGCCTGTGGTAAAGCACATGTGGTTCCAAAGACAGAGGCTGAGAAGCAGGCGTTTTTTGATGTGAACTATACTGGGACCATCCATCTTTGTAATGCGTTGGAGAAAGTCGGAGTTCCAAAGGCTCTGATTTTTATTTCTACAGTGGCCGTGTATGGCTGTGAGTATGGCGATATGATAGATGAAATACATCCATTAAACGGTGATTCGCCTTACGCTAAAAGCAAAATCATGGCAGAGGAATATCTCACAAAGTGGTGTTTGGATCATCAGGTGCGACTTGGTATCCTTAGACCTTCTCTGCTTGCGGGTAAGGATGCCCCTGGAAATCTTGGGGCTATGGTAGATGGAATCAAGAAAGGGTTCTATATGAACATTGCTGGTGGTAATGTCATCAAGAGTATCTTGATGGCTGATGATATTGCCCGATTGGTACCGTTGTTGGAGCAGAAAGGTGGTACTTATAATGTTTGTGACACTCGCCAGCCTTCATTTGGCGAAATCTCCAAGTCTGTGGCCAAACAGTTAGGTAAAAGAAATCCTATTAGTATTCCATATTGGATGGCATGGTGTATGGCCAAGGTGGGGGATTTACTTGGGAACAAAGCACCAATCAACAGTTATAAGCTAGAGAAAATGACCAAGTCATTGACCTTTAGCAATGAAAAGGCACGCCATGAGTTGAGGTGGGAGCCATTGGATGTGCTTGAAAATTATAAAATTTAAGAATTTGAGGATGAAGTATTTGTTTGTTTTGATTACTATTTGTCTTTCAGTAAGTGTTTATGCTGAAGATTGTGAAAAATCATCGGCTGACTCCATTTTGACAAATTCTTTTTGGGATAATTGGTATGGTCAAGTTGGTACAGATATGACACTATTGTTCCCTAAAGGACATGCTGTAAAAGATGTTTTCCCCAATGGAAAATCACTGGGCGTGAGTTTAGCTGTAGGGAAGTGGTTCTCTCCCGAATTCGGAGGACGATTTAAAGTAAAATGGAATAATGGTATTATCAAAGACAATTATAATATTTGGTATAAACCATACGGCGTGAAAGGCGGTAGCTATCACGACGGTGGATTCCTGACATTTAATGGGGATATACAGTTAAACTTACACAATCTATTTGGTGAATATAGACCTAGCAGAAAATGGAATCTCATCTTGGCTCCTCATGCTGGCGCTTGGTTTAACCTTGGCTCTGGGGGAGGACCACTGATGGGCTTGGGGATTACGAACACTTATCGAATCAATAATAGATGGAGAATATTTGCCGACCTCGAATACTCTTTTGTGGCAAGTGTCAATGGTGTTGCTTCTGGCACTGATCATGGAGGCAATAGTTATGCGGAGATTAATGTTGGAGTTGAGATGAATCTGTCATCGGAAAATAGATTCTATAAAGTGTCCAATATTTTCGGCAATAGTGTAGGTGATGTCGCCATCAATTCGTTTTGGGATAACTGGTTTGTTCAAGCAGGTCTAGGGATGTCACTTATAAATCCATACGAGACAGATTTCGCAAATGTGTTTCCTAATGGGAAAACTTTTGGAATAAACCTTGGTATAGGAAAGTGGTTCACACCCGAGGTCGGTGTAAGAGGTGGATTTAATTGGCAAAATGGTATCATTATCAATCATCATGCGTCCTATTTGGCTGCTAAAGATGATCCAAATGGCGAACTTGACAAGAGGGGCTTTATTGCTCTTTATGCTGATATGTTCTTTAATCTGCATAATATCATAGGAGGTTATCAAAAGGATAGGAAATGGAATGCCATTGTTTATCCTCGGGCTGGCTTGGCTTCTAATTTTTCCTCTTCGTATGCTGAATGCCCCTTATTAGGTATAGGTACAGAACAGGTTTTTTCCATAAGCAACAAAACAAAAATATTTGCTGATGTTTCTTATCAAGCGACAACGGGTGGCTTCCTTGATGCAAGGTTTGATAACAGTACTCTTTGGGATTGTAGCAACGGGTGGTTTGATATCAATGTTGGCATCCAGTACGAGTTTGGTAAAAATTGGTGGGATAAATCTAAAGAGAAACGCAAGGCAACTCATTGGGAAGGTGGACATAACTGGCCCCGTTTCTTTGTGAATACGGGCGCATCGATGATTGTGGCCTTTGGCGCAAAGTCTGCCCTGAAGGCAATTGTCAGCGAAGAGCGACCTGACCATTCTGATAACAAGTCGTTCCCATCAGGTCATGCCTCGATGGCATTCGCTGCGGCAAGATCGATAGACAAAGAATTTAGAAAAGATTGTATCTGGATCCCAATTGCTGGCTATGCAGCAGCTACGGCTATAGGCGTAGAACGTGTGGTCAACAAGCATCATCACTGGTATGACGTTGCTGCTGGTGCAGCCATCGGCATCGGCTCAGCCGAGCTGACGTGGTGGTTGAGTGATTTGTTGTTTGCAAAACATAATAGACAGGTTGCCATTGGGTCTTCTGGTAATACCTTGGATGTGGCTGTGAATTTCTAAATAAAAAATATGCTGACTTACATTTTGATTCTGGCACTGCTGTTTGTGCTGGAAGTATGTTATTTTAAGATTGCTGATCGGTTTAACATCATTGACAAGCCGAACGAGCGTAGTTCGCACAAACGAATTGTATTACGTGGCGGTGGTATCATTTTTACCATCGCCCTGTGGATATGGAGTGTCATGTATGGTTTCCAGTATCCATGGTTATTAGCAGGTGTAACGCTTGCGGCCGGGATTAGTTTTGTAGATGATATCCACTCTTTACCAGACTCACTAAGGCTGGTGGCGCAGTTTACTGCGATGTTTTTGGTGTTGTATGAGATAGGTCTACTGCATTGGGATATGTGGTATGTCATACCAATTGCTTTAATTGTTGCTGTTGCTGGCACGAATATTTTCAATTTTATGGATGGTATCAATGGTATCACTGGTGGTTATTCGCTGGTGATTCTATTCCCGCTGTTCTTGCTGAACAGGAAATATGAGTTCATAGAAGAAAGTATGCTGGTGGTGGTAATACTGTCGGTATTGGTGTTCTGTTTTTTTAACTTTAGGACGAAAGCGAAATGCTTTGCTGGTGATGTCGGTAGTGTCGGCATGGCGATGATACTTGTGTTCTGTATTGGCAGACTGATGATGGTGACAGGAGATGTCGCGTGGATTGTGCTATATTTGGTTTATGGTGCGGATGGCATGATGACTATTTTCCATCGCATGATGCTGCATGAAAACTTAGGAGAGGCTCACCGCAAACACGCCTATCAGTTGATGGCGAATGAACTGAAGATACCGCATGTGGTTGTGTCGGGTGTCTATATGGCACTGCAACTGGTGATCTCATTGATTGCTATCTATGTCATTCCGGATATTATAGTGGCGCATTGGATATATTTAGTGGAGATTGCTCTGTTGGCAGGATTGGCGTATGTATTGTTTATGATGAAATATTATCATTTGCATGAGGAATACCTCGCCTCGTTACGTGAAAATAAAAAGTGAAAATTGACCTAAGGTATGGACATCCAACTTATCAATGACGAATTGCTATCTGCGCTGCACGAGAAAGCAAAGAATTCGGAGCGCCTGCGCCAGAACTTTGATCTTCGCACCACCCCTGCTGATACTTCCCAGCGCATGCTCAATGCCCTTGAGCCTGGGACTCGTGTTCCTATCCATCGTCATCTGAAAACCTCCGAATCGGTCATCTGTCTCGAAGGCTGTCTCGACTGGATCTTCTACGAAGAACTCCCGACCGTTGACACCGGTGGCCCCATTCACGATGGCGAGACAACTGCTGATGAAACACAATTCAAGGAAGTCGCACGCTTCAGAGTATGCCCGAGAGAGGGAACTTATGGAATACAGGTGCCGTTAGGTAAGTGGCATACGATAGAGGTGCATGAACCGAGCACGATATTCGAGGCGAAGGATGGGGCGTATGAACCCCAGAGGTAAGACTGATTTCGCGAAATGTAATAAAACAGTATGTTTAATCTAGACAAGTCTATATCGTAAGGACTTCCAGATGGTTTTGTGTACTGTGCTTGGGAAAAAGATGAAGTATGCGGGAGAGGTGATATGATCGAGTATCTATATCATACAGATTAATCCAATTTTAAATCTTTGTTTTATATAAGTTAAATGGTTGTAATAAAGAACATGCTTCTATCTTTTTTTAATCCTTTTGATTGGCTAGGTGTTGATGGTAATCGATTATCATCAATGTTAGAGACTTGGGGGTACAAGGTGGAGCCGGAAACAATTAACAGAATCCTTGATATTACAATACCTGTAGTCTTAGTATTAGGTATTATAGGATATGCCGTTTGGTGGTTCTATAGGAAAAGGATTGCTGTCTGCAAATGGAGAAAAATGACCATCGAGGCGAGGCTTGGTCGAGAGTTTGCTAGCTTTATGGATAAGAAGAATAGAGCATGCTACGTAAGAACAAAATTCCAGCTGATACCACCCGATGACACTTTAGACCCTATCGAGAATCAGAATATTGCACAACCTACAGATCTACTCGATTTTTACATTAACAACGTTCTTGTTCCAAAAAATACTAGCAAGTTCTTATATTGCGTCCTTGCGGGTTCTGGGATGGGAAAGACAACTTTCTCTGTAAATCTGCTTATTGATTATGTGAACTCGCATACAAAAGGGACGATGATTTATGATATACAATTGTTGAGCCTTTCTAATGATAATGTTATTAAAGATATAGAGAAGATCCCCAATCATTCAACAACAATTCTTATTCTTGATGCTCTTGATGAAAATACAGAGGCAGTTACGGACTTTAAGCGATTTATCCCGAAATTAGAGGAGGCAATAAAGCGTTTCTATGTTGTTATTGTTACATGTAGGACGCAGTTCTTTTCTAATGCAACGGAAGAACCTCGTCAATCAAAATTGACTTTTTATGGACGCGAGAAAAATTTTCAGGAATATACGCGCCATTATATATCTTTTTTCGATGATAATGATATCGATCAGTATTTAAAGAAGAAATATCATACAAGAAAATCGCGTAAGAAAGCAAAACAAATTGTAACTCAGGCAAGGGATGTGATGGTAAGGCCACTCTTACTATCATATATCGATGACCTTCTTGAGGAGAAGATTAATAACCCTACGCTATATGAACTATATCAGATGTTAATAGACAAGTGGCTAGATAGGGAAGTAAATAATTGGAATCAGAAAAACGAAATAGAAGGCCTTAAGGAAAAGTTATATGATTTTTCCAATCAGTTAGCGGTGGATATATATCAAAATAAAGCTAAAAGAGGAGGTTTATTCATCACTCGTGAAGAATTTGAGGTGTTTTTGAAGGAAAAATCCTTTCAAGACCCCTATAGTTGGTCGGGACGTTCACTGATTAACAGAGATTCTGAAGGATATATAAAGTTCTCGCATAAATCGTTCTTGGAATTTTTCTTAGCAAAGGAATTATTCTATCATGGGCTAAAGGTTTCTTTCGAAGGCATGGATGTGGTAGAGAAATTTTATAAGGAGCTGTGCCTTGGAGAGTTTATGCATTTATATACAAAAGGCATTATAGACTATAAGATAGATACTACAGCCAGATCTCTGATGATTTACAGTGCTACGGGTTATAATCTGGAACATCTGAAATCTCCATTCCCATTTACAATTTTAGCACTACCATGGAATATATTATCGCAAGAAGTTGCTAGTTGGATAGAAAACTTTAAGGGATTACAGAAAATTATTATTTTCAATTATACAGGAGGTGCTGTTCCTCATAAGATATTAAATCTTAGTACACTTCGTTCTGTTATGATATTAGGAGATGTGCCCCCGAACGAAGCCTTTATGAAAAAGGCAAAAGGTAAAAAGGTCGCAGTTAATTTTATCGGGTCGGAACAGGGACATGCTGTTACAGGCGATAATATCAATGAGTTAATTACTCAGATGGACTCATTGATCCTTTTTAATAATAAATACAGGATGACTAGAGTTTTTGATATTATTCATAAGGATATTAAGTTGTTGGGCAATGAGCAATAAAATTTATTTTTGGGAAGACAAAACTACCGGTGATAATAAATATGCAAGTGCTATCTCGTTTACAAGCGACGAGATGATGCTAAAGGTTCGCTTTGGTGATTTAGCCCAGTTCTTATTATCGCATAATAAAACCATGTCCTACGAGGATATTATATTATCAGAAGAATCTTTCTCTCTGATGGAAAAAGTGCTCCAAAGCTTTCAAAGAGATAGTGAAAGGACATTCTTCACAGTAGATGTTAGTAACAGATCGTATCTTAAAATGATGGCTTTTCTTGAGAATATAGTTTTTAAAAATGTCGCTTTCCCAAAAGATAAGAGATTGGAGCTGTTGGATTTAGTCTATGATAACATTGACGAATCTGTAATAAAGAATATTCATAATCCAAAAGGAACTGATTTTCAGGTAATCTGTGAAGCCATTATAAATGTGGTGGGTACCATTGCCCCAGACTGTTCAGAGGTAGTTAGTCATAACATCGGTAATATAGACAGGTCGATTGTAATTCCAGAGGTTTTGTTGTCTGACTTGTTTTTTGAAATGACTATCTTGATGGCATGGCTAGTAAATCATAAAAAGCATATCCGAAAGGAGAATGCGTATAATATAGTTTTGTTTACGGATGTTGAGCAGGCTATGCAAGCTATTTTAGGAGTAGTCCAGAGAAATAGGAGTGTTGAATTCGGAGGGGAAATCCATTTGGAGCATGAGTCTGGTAATGAAATAGAGAAAGCTGTAGGATTATTTTTCTCAATCATCTCACAGCTACTACATTCTGTACTTAATCGTGATGATAAAGATATGAATGGCATAAACTCTCAATTAGTTAACAAAGAGAATATCCTGCTAGGTGATTTATGGAAGACCTTTCAAAAAGAAGGTTCGATATGGATGACAAGTCCTAAGAAGAATAAAAAGTTGATGGAATATTTGTAACGACAAATGAGTTAAACACGAAGAGCCGTGTGACGAGCGACTATCAAGCACGGTTCCGTGAGAAGGAAGGGTGAAAGTCCCTCTCCATACTCGACTATATTAACAACACTATGTGCGAGACAAACATAACAACAGGAAAGAACATATCGTTTGGTGATAAGTTTAACTGTACTATAACAAACATGCTTGGAACCAACGAAACGAGTTCTACAAGTAAATTGGCCAAGATTATCTTTGAAAATGAAGATTTTCCCAAAGATGATAAAGATGCCATAAACTATACTCTGTTAAAGGAGAGAAAACATTTTGAGAATTTCAAAAGAGTATCAGGAAAGGCGAGAACTATAGTCTCAGACAATGAAGTTGTAACAGACGAACCTGTTGATGATGACTGGCTCAACCGATTTAATAAGATTGTGGAGGATGTTTCTGATGAAACCATGCAGAACCTCTGGGCTCAGATTCTTGCAGGAGAAGTGAAGCACCCAAACTCTTTTTCATTGAGGACTCTTGATGTTCTTCGGAACATGACCAGGTCAGATGCTCAACTCTTTATTGATGCATTGAAGTATCTATGCTTTGGTGAGTATATTCTCACTGGGGATGAATACGGGTTGCCCCTGATGAACGTCATTTCTTTAATCGAGATAGGTCTGATGACTCCAGACGAACTTACGCATACAAGGAGTATTCCTATTGGAAATTGCGTTGCACCAGTCAACAATCGCTATTTGTATTCCATTGAAAACACTAAAGAGCAAGTAATAAAAGTAGACTTTCAGGTTCGACGGCTCACGAGGGCAGGAGTTGAACTGCTCTGTCTCATTGATAATAAAGATTACTTTGAAACCTATGATTTCATAGGCAAAAAGTTTAAGCAGACAGGGATATTAAAAGTAGAGTTGCATAAAATCCTGATGATGGACAGCAACAATAAGGTTACTTATTCCCGCAATATAGAAAAATTCTACTGATATGGCTCTTATCCAATCTCGATATCTCAATTGTGTGGTTGCCATCGGAAGCAGTACGGGCAAAACTGACTGCTCCTGGATCGGTACGGGTTTCCTTTTTGGCTATAACGATGTGAAGGAAGAATCTGATGAAGGTGAGTATTATGTCCATCTCATAACTAACAAACACGTTGTTGGAGGTAGAAAAGAGATTTACTTATTGTTCAATCCAGAAGGTGACGAAGCAGCAAAGAAATACAAAATAGATCTGTACGAAAACGGAGTCCCTATCTATAAATCCCACCCTGATGAGAAAGTCGATGTGTCGGCTGTACCTCTGTCGATGGATTATTACAGACAATTGCAAGCAGATCAGGTTAATTTGACAGCATTTAGGTATGATAAAGACAGCTATACCATTGCAGAGATGAAATCTTTGGGCGTGACTGAGGGCGATGGCGTTTTTACTCTTGGGTTTCCTTTGGGTTTGGTGGGTGAATCGCGTAACTATACGATTCTACGTATGGGCGCCATTGCCCGGATTAATGACTTGTTAGAAGGATCCAGCACAGACTTCATCATCGACTCCCTCGTGTTCCCGGGCAATAGCGGTGGCCCTGTCGTGTTAAAGCCCGAGATTATGTTTATCAAGGGGTCTCAACACAACACTCAGTCACGTCTGATAGGGATGGTTAAGAGCAGTATCACCTACCGCGATATAGCTTTAAGCCAGCAGACTCAACGTGCTCGGATTGTGTTTGAGGAAAATACTGGCCTTACTAATGTGGAACCTGTTGACCATATCATTGAAGTTGTAAAGTTAGATAAAACAAAATAGCCTCAATAAATAATTGTGTTATGCCCAAAGAGAACTTTACACGCTACAGTATGCGTGAAAATATGCTGAAAAAAATTCTTATTCGAGTGGACTATGACGGTGTCACAGATATCAACAAGTGGATAGATATATTCAAAGCAACTCCCGTTCTGAACAATCATTTTAACGACTATGGCCAGTCATACCTTAATAAAGCGAGTTTCGACCTCTCAAAAATGGAGGAAGTTGCTCGTCAGCGGGCTTTGCCTATAAGTGCCTTTGACTCTCTGCCCATTCATCACTTCCGTGAAAGTCATTTCGATGGGCATCAAGATAAGGTGAACATGGAGATTGCTGGTCTCTTCATGACATTTCAGGTGGATTGTGTTCATTATACCAACATTGATGACTATTTTAACTACTTGAACAGATACCTTACGACTTTCATGGAATCCGACAGATACATAAAGATCAAACGTATCGGTATAAGAAAAATCGGAGGAGACTCTTTTGCCGGGACAGAGGATATGAATAACACGTTCGAGACAGGATTCTTTGAGGGCCACACCATTGATAATGCTGATACAACTATCATAGAACGCGAATATCACGACAGGTTCATGAAGACCATGACAGAGGGCGATAATGCAAATCGTTCCGTCAAGGTTAATTATTCCACTCATTGCCGACGCATAGAAAGTGAAAGGCCATTTCAGGCTGTCTTGGATATTGATACATATATCGATGAGTACATTATAAGGAAGGACAACCTTACATTCCCTGCAGCGTTGTCATCCTCTCTCGAATTAATCAACGACTACATGTTTGAACTATATAAAATGTCTGTAACAATTAACTACCTCAACGAACATGGCGAACCACAGCAATGACAATATTTTCGACCTGATTCTTGGAAATTCCGATGAAGGTGTTGTTAATCAGCGTTCCTCTTCTGAAGAATTATTTGGTATTATTAATGATAATGCGAGTATCAAGAAGGTGTCATATTCTGTTAGAGATGTGTCCGTATCTTCAATAGAAGACAAGTATTCCACTCTGATGGATATAAAGGTTATCAATCTTGATTAGTATGGAAATTACATCCAGAGACAACCTTGTGGTCAAAGTTTATGTCATAGGATATTCAGAGCGTGGAGAAAGTATTCTTATCGTATTTTTGGATAAAGGCGACAACAACAAACTCCTTTACTCCATTGTTATTGATAGCTTCAAATACAAAGGTGTACATAAGACGCTTGACATCATGGAACGCTATGGACTGAAAGACAGAAAAGTGGATATGCTTGTCTGGTCACATCCCGACTACGACCACACCTATGGCCTCAACGAGATTCTTAACTACTATTGTAGTGAAGATACAATAGTTATACTGCCTTACGACTTGAATGGAGCAGCTTGGAACAAAGTGAATTACAATAAAGAGGATAAGCATCTTATAGACACCGTACTTGGTCTCACAAAGAGAAAATTTTTGAGTCATGAAACAATATCTGTCATCAAAGACGAATCACAGCCCGTCAAGCACCTCTCTTTTAGTGATGCCTTTGGAAACTTGGATGTACAAATTGATGCACTTTCACCTCACGGCAGCAAAATTAATTATAAGTTGGAGAAAAATGCGACAATTCACAAAAATGACCTGTCAATCTCACTTCAGATAAGTATTGGGAATAAAGACGGTAGGCACAAACTATTGTTTTTGGCTGATACAGAGAATGACGAGATAGATATGCTCAATCCGGAAGCGTTCGATCAGCCTTTGCTTACGAAGCTTCCCCATCATTCTTCTTCATCATCAGACCACCTGCCAGTCAGATTTAAGATGAGAGATACTTTTGCATCACGAAAACCTGTACTTGCCTGCACCACTATTTTCAAAAGGCAAGGACTTCCTGAACCAGATATGGTAAAGCAATACAGGGAATGTTTTTGTCAGTTAGACTGGACGGGAACGTCTAAGTCCTCACAAAAGAATTACGGCTATGTTGAGTATACCTTTGACATCTATGACAAGCAGAGTGTTGAAGTGAAACATCATGGGCATGCCTCGGTCATCAATAATGCTACTATGGATGAAATTAACAAGGTTTTTGTGAGGAAGAAGGTTAACTCTATCTAATATCTAAAGTATGAAATACCATATATTCTCACTATACAGAGTGTGTCCGTTGGGGGAGCATGTGGATCAATAGCATGGACTGATTATGGGATTTGCCATTAATAGGGGGGGCTATGGTTTGATGTCAATGAGGAATGTCACGTGCATTTGGAGTCAAAGACCTTTGAGGACATTGTAGACTTTGAGTAAGCATCCAACCCCTTTTTAGGTGGTCTGAGATATAGTTATTACCTTTCTTAAGACTCGCGGAGCTCGAATAAGCGGCAAAGCCGAGCGGTGCCATTAATTCTAAAAACAGAAGATATGGCAGTAAGTAGTAAAGACATTGAAACGTTATGGGATTTGAAGATAGATATATAGCGCATGATTATGCAATGCCGGTACGCGATGTAGCTGGAAGCAGAGGCGTCGGCTGTAGGGGGGATGTCTGATATGGAACGAAATGGTTATCAGAAGCGTATTAACGACCTGCTTGATGGTCTCAAAACAACAAATAGTCCAATTTACTTATAGTGTCCAAGAACCCCAGCAAATGTTGGGGCTAGGGCTTATGGTAAAAAAGGTTGGATGCATACTAATAATAAATATTCTCAAAAATCTTAGATCATGATAGATGTAAATCGATATCCAGATGTGGATGTGTATCAACAGCAGATTGCGGAAGGTGCTGCGCGATTAACGATATTGCGTGGTGGATGGACAAAGGACTATCCCCAACAATATATGGATGAAGTTGTATCAGAGTTTATGGAGGGAAAACTTCATAATCAGTTCGTTGAAATTCATCTTGATATCCCACAAGTCCGTGTCATTATAGAAGGTATAAACGATATTCATTATGACGACTTAAAGGCTTTCTTTGAGAACCTGAAGTGATTTTATGGATCAGGAGGAAGTAACTCGTCTTGCTAACGCCATTTTTTATTGGCTTAATTACCAGCAGTCAGTATGCCGTTCAGACATTCTTTTAGAAAGTTCAGTTCGTTATCCGCTGGCGGAATATATTGAGAGACAACTTCGAGTAGAAGTTGAATTGGAGAAGTTATATGATAAATTAGATAAGAGAAGAGTAGACTTTTCCTTTCCACTTAGAGGAATTGATTGTAATATTGAGTTAAAGTTCCTTGGTAAATTTACATCAAGCGATTACCAACATCAATTAATATTTAATGATTTAATGAGGTTGTCACTTTTAGAAGGGAATAATTATTTTGTTCTATGTGGAAAATTGGAGCATTTTCTGAAAAGATTTAAATATGCGCCAATTAAGGCTGAGCCGGGAAATATACCTGATACAGACTATAGCAATAGAGAACCAGATACGGAATATGCAGAATGGTTCCCTTTTGTCTCTCATCAACCCAAGATGCTTAATGTGTCAGAACTTAAGCGTTTGACGAGTTTTGAGACGGAATACAGGACTATTCATGATCAGGTGAAAAATATAAAGGTTGAACTTGTGGCTTGTTCTGATAATCAATGTCCACAGGTAGTGTATGTGTGGAAGGTTACGAACTGCTCCCTGGAGTAGTCACAATATTGTCTTATGCCATGCAGATAATTAAACAGGAATGATAGGAAAGCCATCATGCTAGCGTAAGGTCATTCAGTATATAATATTTACTTTCGTCGCCAAATTCATATTTCAGTTGATTATGGAGACAAGAGAGTATTTCGAAAAAGTAATGCAGGACTACAACCAGAACCGCAATGGCAGGAGCCTGCGAAAGAATTGTAGCCATATGGCAGCTCAGAATGTAGCCTTCATGTACTCACTGTATGAAAGTTGTAAGCTCAATGATCTGAACTTCTTTGATTACATAAATGATGTGCTGCCCAGACTGACGAAGGGTGAGAATGATTACAAGTCTCTCATCCCATGCAATTATAAGTCTCTTTCATCCAAGGAAGAGCAAAAAAAGGTGGCCTGACTCTGTCAATCGGGTTGATTATTAACCCAAGTGATTTTTTCCAAAAATGTTTTGTGTGTAACTTGCTGAAAATCAGGTTTACGTCAAAATGGTAATTTACCAAAGACGTCCAAATTATAGCCACTGAACTGGATTCTTCAAGGTTCTTTGTGCGGAAGCCGATCAGATGATCATCTGGTCGGCTTTTGTTGGATTTAAGGGGGGTATTAGTGCTACCACGAAATAGAAAAATAGGTGGGTTGGACCTCGAAATCGGGGGCCTGACCCATTTTTTTTTGCAGAAAAACGAATTATTTTACGGATATATCGATAAAAAGATGTATTTTTGCACCATCTTAGGAATATTACAATTTAACGTGGAATGGTACAAAATGACCGCATTTTAGCCCTTTTGAACGCTCATTATCAAGATGATAAGGAGGGCTTTAATACTGTTGCATTGCAAATAGCAGCGGCTGAAGCTCGTGCCGGTCATAGGGTGGCAGCTCAGGAAATTCGTAAAATTGTGGATAAAAACCGCTCTGCGGGCAAGGTGCTGCGGATGAGTTTCATGAACACGGCCTTGTCGGACTCAGTGGTAGAGGAGCTGAACCTTTATACACTGGATGACATCGTGGTTTCAGAAGAGATTCGCACACGTATAGAGCGTACCATTATGGAATATCAGGAGCGTGAGTTGTTGGAGCGGAATGGTTTGCAAAACCGCAGTCGTCTGTTGTTTGGCGGCCCTTCGGGTACGGGAAAGACTATGACAGCCAGCGTGATAGCCAACGAGACAGGTCTGCCGCTATATGTGGTACAGCTGGAAAAAATCGTATCCAGATTTCTAGGAAGCACCAGTGCTAAATTGGCCGAACTATTTGAGGTGATTAATACCCATCCGGGCGTTTACCTGTTTGATGAGTTTGATGCCATTGGCACGGAGCGCGAAAGAGATAATGAAGTTGGCGAGATGAGGCGCATCCTGAACAGTTTTCTGAAACTGACGGAACAACCTTTGATACGGAGTATCGTGATAGCAGCAACCAACGATATGAAAGTGTTGGATAAGGCACTGTTCCGCAGATTTGACGATGTGGTGCTGTTTATGTTGCCTACAAAGGCAGAGATAGTTGCCTTACTGCAAAAGAAGCTGGAAAAACGTGTCTCTGACAAAACTATGGAGAATTTGGCAGGCTCTTTTGTGGGCTATAGTCAGGCTGTGATTTGTGCTGTATGTGCAGATGCCATCAAGACTTCGATTTTGACCAACAAGCCGCTGACGAAGGCGATGATTGAAGAGTCGTTGAGACAGCGTGTGAAGGGATTTGACGTAAAAGCCGGCTAAACACAGATGAAGCACTACGATATCTCATACGCAGGAGAGGCGTTTGACTATAAGGGTTCTGGTTTCGGAACCCCTAACCTTCCGGAAAGGGGCGGTGGGCATGTAGATAAGATTCTGGATTTGTATAAGGCTGTGATAGCCAAGGACGAAGAGGCCTTGAAGAAGGCTGATGTAGCACAGGTCAGAGACGGCTACTATATCATGTTGAGAAACACGGCTGACTATGATTTTGCGCTGAAATCTATTGACAGTCCGACGATAGGCCATATAGTATCAGTACAAGATACACCAACACCAGAAGGTGGCATGGTGACTTCTGCCATTCTGTTCTTGAAAAAGAAACAGAAGGATTGGCTTGACAAGAAAGTAGAAACCTATAAGGGGAACAAACGTACTAAAAATAACGAGCGTTTGAACAAACCCCTGTTGGAAAGTATAGAGGAGATAAGAACTGTTACCGTAGATGATCTTTGGCACGGAAAAGGACAGATGCCTGCTGAAGTGAAAGAATGGGTGGAACTGTGGTTTGCTGAGAACACAGCTGACCCAGTGCTTTCGCTGATGCATAATTTGCAGATAGAATATAAAGAGCGATATCTGAAATTTCCAGAGCGTATTGTTATTCTAGCCTGTGCCAACAAAAAGGATATGGAACGTTTGTTCTATGCCTCTGATACCTTTGTCAAGGTTTCAAGTGTACCGACGTTGGCTGGTTTTATAGCAGAAGGGGATGGTCCAGAACAGCGGGACTGGCTGAATATGATTATGAGTCAGTACTGTTATGATGCCATAACCAACAGATACCTTTGTATATTGGATTCAGGTGTTATAGCCGGACACCCGATGCTGCTCCCTGTAATTGCTGATCATGAGCGTTATTCTGTATTGAATAAATGGGGTGTAAACGATAAATGGCCTCACGGTACGATGATGGCCGGTGTTGCTGCTTACGGTGACCTGACAGATGCACTTGCAAATAGAAGAGTAGAGGAACCCAGATTCCGTCTGTGCTCTGTGAAAGTAGCTAACAAACAAGATGGAGCCGAGAAACAGTTTTGGGCCGACTTTACGAAGCAAGGTGTTTCGATAGCAGAAATCAATCATGGCAACGACGTGATGGGTTACTGCATGGCAGTGGCTGAGGATAGGGGATGGAGCGATGGTACGCCATCGTCGTGGTCGAGTGCACTTGACCAGATATGTTTTGGTGATGAACCAGGACTGAAGCGACTGTTTGTTCAGTGTGCGGGCAATGTGGATGAGGAATTTGACTGGCAAAACTACCCAGATGCTAATAAGACACGAGCCATATTAAATCCGGGGCAAGCATGGAATGCCCTGACTGTTGGTGCCTATACCGAGAAGGTGAGGGCGCTTGACAGTAACGGTCACCCCATGAATGTGATAGCCCGTGAAGGAAGTCTGTCGCCTTACAGTACCACCTCGCTATTGTGGATGACCAACATGCCCATCAAACCAGAAGTTGTGATGGAAGGCGGTAACAGGACAATGGATGTTAATGGTGCGACGTATGGACATAATGATTTGGAGTTGCTGACAACTTCAAACGAGCATACCTATTTCAAATATTTCAGGACATTCAACGCTACAAGTGCTGCAACAGCTTTAGCTGCTCGCTATGCGGGTTTTGTAGCAGTGGAAAATCCTAGCTATTGGCCTGAAACCATTAGAGGCTTGTTTGTGCATACTGCAAAATGGACGGAGCAAATGGAGCAGGACTTCCCTGACAAGGATGAACGTTTGCGCGTATGCGGTTACGGTGTGCCTGATTTGGAGAAGATGCTTGAGAGTAGGAAGAATGGTGTGACCTTTATTGCTCAAAACAGTATTCAACCCTACAAAAAGGGTAAGAAGGAAGGACAGAAAAAGAAAGGTAATTCATTCAATAAGATGCATATCTATGAACTGCCTTGGCCAAAGGATACACTATTGATGATGGGCGAAAAGACCGTAAAGTTGTCCATTACATTGTCGTATTTCATTGAACCAGGTCCAACGGACAACTATGTTTCTTCATTTAAGAAATACAACTATGCTTCTGCTGGTTTGCGTTTTGAGTTGAGTAACGTGAATGAAAAGCCACGTGCATTCCGTCACCGCATACAGCGTGACTATGACGAGGATGATGTAAAGGTAGTGAATGATACCCAGCGTTGGTACATAGGTATCAAGAAACGTACTAAAGGTTCAATCCATAAAGATTGGATAGAAATGTCGGCGGCAGACTTAGCGACATGCAATCTGATAGCGGTGTTCCCGGTATCTGGCTGGTGGTATAACCGAAATAGTCTTGATAAAATAGAGGCGGGTATGCGCTACTCGTTGATAGTGTCGTTGGAAACTGAAGAGCAGCAAATAGACTTCAGTTCAGAGATTGACGTAAAGATTGCAAATGCCGTTTCTATTGAGATTGACTGACTGAAAAGCAAATAATCGCAGAAAAATCGTTTAACGTGGCGAAAATCTTTCGACCTTTAAGTGCTTAATTTACATGGTAATTCATTGTTAGACATGCTTTTATCATCCAGTCATTTGCTATGACATCCAGATATGATTCTATGCAATCTTGGCATGTTAACCACCATTCATCATTTATGTTGAGGAGCGAATAAAAAGATTCAATCGCATCTAACAACTTGCCAATATCGTTGTTGACAGCATTGTCAGATGTCTGTAAAGAAACTCTATACGATAGAATATTAATAACTTTATTTTCAAGGAAGCGCTCTTTCGATTTATCCGCGTAATCCTTTATCACCTCAGAACCGACCTTGTCGTCATCTGTAACAAATTGTATTGCAGAAGTTATTTTATGAGTTGTCATTACCATATCAAAAAGTTGGGCCATAATAGTATTGTAATCCCTTACTTTGGGACAAAGATTATAGGCGTCCTTGTCAGCATCATATTGCGGGTAACTACTTGACTCTAGATTATCATCTTCTTCTATTTCAAAGAATCTGTTGATGGACATTGATGTATAATGTAAGTCGAGGTTGGAATCATCATGGACATTACAACAATACAAAGGATTGATCCATACTTCTTTTACCTTGCGTCCCATGATTAATCGCTCCGATGAGAAATAAGCGTAATTAGAGAATGTGTTTTGTAATGCATCTATACACTCTATGACGATGTCAGCTTTGGCCTCAATATCCTCATATTTGCAATCAATCTTGATAGACAAACCGTAATAGGAGGCTTTTTTCTGCGAAGAATGGTCGGAGAGATACGTGTTCAACACTTTAAGAATCTCGTTTGTTAAGTTCTTCTCCTTAAAATCAAATCTTCTCATTAGATTTGCACAATTTAATTTGGTGCCGTTATTGCTAATATATGCCTCCCATATAACCCAAAGCATCTTAAGATTGACTTTTTCTGCCTTTTCTACACTTTCCAAATCCTTCTTGTTTACATATTCGCCAAGAACTCTTTTGAACATCGTCTGCAATTTGTACAGTTGATTAATCGCCTCATATAAATTGGCTATCGATGTTCGTTTGTAATTGTTATTATGCTCTCCAATTAAAAGACTAAGTGATTGGATGAAAAAAGTGTTTAGTGAGGATATATGTGTAGAAATCAGATTCTGAACCTCTTCTATGTCTGTCTTTTTCTTGTTTTTATGAGTATACAAATCATCAGGGATATATGTTTCATCAGATTTGTAGTCTAATCCATATTCACTTATTTCTGATTTAGGTATCTCAATGATACTGGATGCAATAAGATCGGATGCTTGCTTATAGGCATCGGCCAACAATGAGTTATTTCTTGATTTGTCACAACTCCACTTCTCTATACTTAGGGCAACCTCATAGACTGTCTTAGCATATCGTTTTCTTAGTAATATACAAGTATCTGCATACGCAAGTCGATCTGGTAATAGATATGACCGTTGATACAACCTGCTCAATATCGTACAGTATTCTGTCATCTCATAAAGGGGGAATTTATCTCTAGGTATACTTTTTTCCGTGGGCATAGTTGGAAGAAAAGATGTAATAGTATCATCTATTATTTTAGAATTATATACCTTGATTTTTGGAAATGCTCTCCGACAGAGTTCTAATATAGCCATATTGTGCTGTTCCGTTATAAATCCTGCTCTACTTTCATCATCGTGATTGTTAAAATAATCAAGGAATGATACAATATGCAGTCTGTCATCATCAATTTCAAAGTTTACAATATTATATTGATGCCTCAGATTATTAATGAAAGATTTTTCTATGTCCGCAATGTTTTCGTCAGAATAGTTGTATAACTTAAATCCTAGGAGTATTGTTGACATTTCCGAAAGTGAACTTCCTGTTTCTTTGAATGGAAGTGTACCTATTTCTATCTTTGGGGTAATGCTTAATTGAGATACTATATATAAGAATTCTCCTGCTTTTAACCAATCTTGTCCTGATTTGATAGAAAGACACAGTTCCTTATCGCACAGCCACCTTTCGATATACTCAAAAACAATGGATTGAGGCTCGAAGCGGTTGGTAATATATGATAGGTCGGGTATGTCGTTGTTGATTGTTTTTACAAGTTTTTCAACAGATTCTTGAATGTCAATTTCTGTAAAGTTAAAGGGAAGATACCAATTCCATGCTGTACCTACTTTATTCTTTAGTTGGTCAATAAGCCCCTTATGTTTTTCTTCATATTCCTTTATTCTTTTCCATAGTAATGCCTTTGCAATACCATGATAAAGGGCAGGGGTGAGTTGTCTCTGATTTGTCTCCCAATCAATCAAATCACATGCGGACATACCCTCGTTCATCAATCTGATAAGATAGATGTCGGTTTGATTTGGATTTACTAGCTTATACAGATTTAGGCCATATCTCACTATGATTTTTACATCGTTATTAAATATTTGGTCAATGATCAGCTTTGTACGAATAGGATGAACATCAGAGAATTCGCCATCCTCGTTGATAACAAAATATTCTTTATTCCAATTTTTTACAAGTCGTTCTACTTCAAGAATAGACAATTTCGTCAAATCAGACAATGAATACTTGTTGATATGACCACCGAGGTGATTCCCTAATGCAATATAAGCCAGCAAATCCCTGCTTTTGTCAGTGATCTTCTCAACTTGTTCGGCAATTCTTGACTTCAAACTGCGCCCATGATTAAGGAAGTAAATAAATTCAAGAAGAGAACCTTGTTTGCCCTCTTTCTTCCATACATCTTCAAACGGTAAAGGAAAAGGGTACCTGTCATCTGACTTAATAGCCTCATATATTTTATGAGCCTCTTCCTTTATTAGTGTCACCTCTATCTCAGAAATGGTACTATTGTTGGTAATGACTTCATTTTTCTTCTGATTCCAATCTTCTTGGCGAATAGTTATAATACACTGAACTTTCTCGTAGTTAGCAAACTCCTTGACAATCTGTACCCATTCAGTATTCGATGGTATAACATCTAAGTATAATACAATCTTCCATGGTAAGTCTTTGGCTAATGCAGAGAGTGTGGCTATTATTCTGCTGATATTCCCATCATTGCTATTTCTAATTTCATATGCAAATGGGCAATAGTCATTTATATATCGATATGCTAACGTACTCTTACCTTGACCAGATTGACCATGAAGAATTACAACATTAGAGTTCATAAATGCGTTTTTTATTTGCAAAAGTTTCTGCTCTCGTTTAACATCCAAACCTGCCTGGATATGATACAAACGAGCCGAAACGCCATTGTAAAACTCTTCTTTTATATTATCTTGACATATACCTGGTACTTGGTCCAATTTAATAACGGTGAGGCCATATTCAGAAAGAACCGAAGCCTGTTGATTATTAAATGTAACATATCGTTCGCGCACATTTACCAAATCGTTGTAAGTCAGTTTTTTACCTTCTTCAGCCGCATTGTATATCCACTGAGTCAGTAATTTAATCTCGTACTCTGGATTAAAGGAGGGAAATCTTTGTTTCAAGATAGCAACAACCTCTTCATATAATGACTGCTCTGACCTAATCTTTATCTCATAAGCATTGAGAAGACTATTTATATCGTTTGTAGAGAATTTTGTGTATTTATCATGTTTGAGCTTGTATGACAACCTTGGCTTTTGGGAGAGGTCGTCATCAACCACATAGAAAGAAAACAATGTTAGCTTTGCCTGTGGGTACTTACGCAATGTGTTTATTCCACGTGAGAAGAAGCTTGTTGTATGGGCATTGGATGATAAATGAGCATATCCCAATAGGCTACTCTTGTGGTTTTTTACTTGTATTGACTCTACCACTTTGTCATCCACAAGAATATCCAGGTCTTCTATTCCTTCAGGACGGAAAACCTCTTTTCCAGAATTATTTGTGGAAATGATTCTGTATAAAGTGTAAAGGAACTGGGTCCTATATCCTCTAAGTGTATCAGATACTGCCATAAACGTATTTTTTAAAAGTTTTCCATTGTGGGATTTAGGTTACAAAGATAATAAATTTCTACGATAGTAATGTAAGAAATTAACTTTTTCTTTGTTTCATTGCTAATGTGGGCTTGTGTGAATAGCCTTCTGACCCATGCTTAAGTATCATTTGTGAGTTTTTTGCCGTTTTATTTGGAATCTTCGTGGATTATTTGTATCTTTGGCCTCGATTACTGCAAATCATGATGCATTTGGATGTCAATCATCTATGAAGTGTGTGGCAATCATATCGTGTTCAGTGTGCTCCCTGCTAGTTGGCGGGGTGACCCTGAGGAGTGGGACGCACATGCTCTGTTTCAACTGATTTAATATATATGTGCTTGATGTCTTTCATAGTGATAAGGTGGGGGTTAAGATGTCTTTTCATCTTAGGGATGTAAGTAATGATGGTCTTGTCAGACAGTATGATAAATGA
>JAEEGH010001196.1_pt1 | contig 76932 bp, 64 predicted proteins | sample 9134181 | NCBI WGS metagenome assembly JAEEGH01 (sample SAMN16246544, study PRJNA631951) | gut metagenome | biome: gut microbiome; feature: rumen; material: DP-attached | host: Bos | place: Iran: Karaj | collected 2018-10 | reverse complement strand
GAAAATTGAATTAAACATTTAAAGGCTTATGAAAAAGAACAGTTTTTGGGAGACGGTGATTCGCATAGCGATAGCCGCGCTGACGGCGGCGCTGACCGCGCTGGGAACAACGAGTTCTCTGACCTAAAGGTACAGAGTGTGGCGTTGCGAGGCATGGGCTACGGTCCATTCTGATATTCTACGGAGCCAAGGAGCCAAAGGAGAAAAAACTCCCCAAACTCCTAAAACTCCGTAGACAAAAGAAGAAAGAATGAAAGAATTCGGGCTGACGTGACGGTCGGTCCGAATTTTTTTTGTGCTTTTATTTTGCATTTCACTCACTTTTTCGTACCTTCGCAGGCGAAACGAAAAAGCAATAGCCAAATATGGACGACAAGATACAGCGGATGGAGCAGCTCGTGAGGGAGCTGAACGAAGCCAGCCAGGCGTACTACAACGGTCTGGCGGAACAGATGACGGACTACGAGTGGGACCAGCGGTTCGACGAGCTGAAACGGCTGGAAGCGGAGACGGGCACTACCCTGCCCGACTCGCCGACACAGCGCGTATCGGAAGACACCATCACGGGTCAGAAGGAGGAGCACGAATTCGCCGCGCTGTCGCTGGCGAAGACGAAGAAGACGGACGAGCTGGTGAAATGGGCCGAGGGTCGCCGCATCTGGATATCGTGGAAGCTGGACGGACTGACGCTGGTGGTGACCTACGACGAAGGGCGGCTGACGAAGGTCGTCACGCGCGGCAACGGCCACATCGGCACGAACATCACGCACCTGGTGGGAGCCATCAGCGGCATTCCCACGGAGATTGCCGCCAAGGGACATATCGTCATCCGAGGCGAGGCAGTGATCGCGTACGACGACTTCGAACGCTATGTGATGGAGAGCGGCGAGGACTATGCCAACCCCAGGAACCTGGCTTCGGGGTCGCTGTCGGTGAAAGACCCGCAGGACATCAAGGACCGCCACATCCGCTGGATTCCCTTCACACTGGTGTATACGGAACAGGACATCAACAGCTGGGGAGCACGCATGGACTGGCTCGACCAGCTGGGATTCAACACCGTGGAGCGACGACTGGTGACCACGCCGGATGAAGGGTCTGTTGAAGGCGTCATCAACGCCTTTACCGAGGAAGTCACGACGAAGCAGAACCCCTTCCCCGTGGACGGACTGGTGGTGTGCTACGACGACACGGAATATGCCCAGACGGGGTCGGTGACCGGGCACCACGCCACACGTGCCGGACTGGCCTTCAAATGGCAGGACGAAGCCGCTGACACCATATTAAAAGAGGTGGAGTGGTCGTGTGCCGCCAGCACCATATCGCCCGTCGCCGTGTTCCAGCCCGTAGAACTGGAGGGCACGACGGTGAAGCGCGCCTCGCTGTGTAACATCAGCGAATGCGAACGACTGGGCATAGGCGGACCAGGCACGCAGATCAGCGTCATCAAGGCCAACAAAATCATCCCTAAAGTCATTGCCGTCACGCAGTCGGTCGGCACGTTCTCGGTGCCCGACGAATGTCCCGTCTGCCACGCCCCCACACAGATTGCCGTCAGCGAGGCCAGCGGTACGAAGACGCTGCGCTGCACCAATCCCGACTGCGCTGCCAAGCAGTTGAGAAAGCTGGCGCGCTTCGTGTCGAAGGAGGGCATGAACATCGACGGCATATCGGAACAGACACTCTCGAAATTCATCAATCTGGGATGGATCAGCGAATATGCCGACATCTACGAGTTGCGCAGCCACATCCTGGAACTGTCGCGCATGGAGGGCTTTGGCGAGAAGTCGGCCGCAAACATCATGCGCTCGATAGACCGCAGCCGCGAGGTGGAAGCCCACCGGCTGCTGTATGCCCTGAACATCCCCCTGTGCGGACTGGACGTCTGCAAGCGACTGTTGTCGGCATACACGCTGGACGACCTGGTGAACGAGGCCACGAAACAGGGCGACGACCTCTTTGCCACACAGGCCGAACCGCAGGACGTGTTTGCCCACGTCAACGGCATCGGACCGGAGAAGTCGGCCCAGTTCGTGCTGTGGTTCCGCAACGCACAGAACCTGGCGCGCTATCACCGTCTGAAGGAGAAGCTGACCGTCAAGGCACTCGACCTGACACCCACCGGCAACGCCTGCGAGGGACTGACCTTCGTCATCACGGGCGACGTGCACCACTACAAGAACCGCAACGAGCTGAAGGCCTACATCGAGTCGCAGGGCGGCAAGGTGGCATCGGCGGTGAGCGGCTCGACATCATACCTTATTAATAATGATGTCACGTCGACATCGGGCAAGAACAAGAAAGCCCAGCAACTGGGTATTCCCATCCTGTCGGAAGACGACTTCATCGCCCAATTTTCTGAATAAGTAATAAAAAATGGCAGAAAAGTTTGGTGAATCGGAAAAAATACCTTACTTTTGCATCCGGCTTTAAACTTGACTACTGAATGAGGCAACTGAAAATCACTAAATCAATCACCAATCGCGAGAGTGAGGCGCTGGAGAAATACTTGTCGGAAATCGGCAAGGAAGAGTTGTTGTCGGCTGACGATGAGGTAGAACTGGCACAGCGCATCCGCAAGGGTGACAAGAAGGCGCTGGAGCGACTGACGAAGTCGAACCTGCGATTTGTGGTGAGTGTGGCCAAGCAGTATCAGAACCAGGGACTGTCGCTGCCCGACCTCATCAACGAGGGCAACGTAGGACTCATCAAGGCTGCCGAGAAGTATGACGAGACACGCGGATTCAAATTCATATCGTATGCCGTGTGGTGGATTCGCCAGAGCATTCTGCAGGCCATAGCCGAACAAAGCCGCATCGTGCGACTGCCACTGAACCAGCTGGGGTCGATGAGCAAAATAAACCGCATGCTGTCGAAGTTTGAGCAGGAGAACGAGCGTCGCCCGTCAGCAGACGAAATTTCAGAGGTGATAGACATCCCCGAAGACAAGGTCGACGAAGCCATCAACGTGTCAGGACGACAGGTGTCGATGGACGCTCCGTTCGTCGACGGCGAAGACAACTCGCTGCTGGACGTCCTCGTGAACAGCGACGCACCCATGGCCGACCACAAGCTGGTGGCCGAGTCGCTGCAGTCGGAAATCAAGGACGCCCTGATGATATTGACCCTCCGCGAACGGAACATCATCACGGCCTTCTACGGCATCGGACAGCCCGAGATGACGCTGGAGGAAATCGGCACGAAATTCGGACTGACGCGCGAACGCGTACGCCAGATCAAGGAGAAAGCCATCCGCCGTCTGCGTGCCAATACGAAGAACAAAATATTAAAAGCATATTTAGGAGAATGAAATCGTTAAGGTTGATGCTGCTGTTGGCAGTAACCATGCTGACCGTTGGAGCCAGCGCAAAAATTGAAAAAATAGATGAAGTATACATGTTCGGATTCTCGGCATCGTTCAAGGATTCGATTATCTATGCCACCGATATTCAAAACGTTCAGGACGTTTGGATGGAGACGAAAAATAATTTCCTGATTGAACGCGACGAGTACAGCCACCAGCTGAAAGTATATCTGACCGAAAAGCTGCAACTGAAGGACCGGGTGTGCATCGTGTTCTTCTATACCAAGAAGAAAAAGGCCGAGAAAGAGTATCTGAAGCTGATGAAGAAATACAAGAAAGGCTATGATGTGCGTTACATCAACGCTACGCAGTTCAAGTTCGAAGCGATAGACTCAGATCCAGAAGAGGAATGACAGAGTATAAAATCATCAACGACCCGGTATTCGGGTTTATCAAGATTAAACGTGGATTGCTGTACGACATCGTGCAGCATCCTTTGTTTCAGCGTCTGAACCGTATCAACCAGTTGGGACTGGCATCCGTCGTGTATCCGGGAGCACGCCACACGCGGTTCCAGCACTCGCTGGGAGCATTCTCGCTGATGTCGGAAGCCGTGAAGTCGCTGAGCGAAAAAGGCGTATACATCTTCGACTCGGAAGCAGAAGCCGTACAGGCCGCCATCCTGATGCACGACATCGGACACGGACCGTTCTCGCACGTGCTGGAGCATACACTCATACACGGCGTGTCGCACGAAGACATCTCGCTGCTCATGATGGAACGCATCAACCGCGACCTGCGGGGACAGCTGGCGCTGGCCATCAGCATCTTCAAGGACGAATACCCGAACAAGATCTTCCACCAGCTCATCTCCAGCCAACTGGACATGGACCGTCTGGACTATCTGCGACGCGACTCGTTCTACACGGGCGTGACGGAAGGCAACATCGGATCGGCACGCATCATCAAGATGCTGAACGTGGCCGACGAACGCCTCGTGGTCGAGGCCAAAGGCATCTACTCCATCGAGAACTACCTGACGACACGACGACTGATGTACTGGCAGGTATACCTGCACAAGACGGCAGTGGGTTACGAGAAAGTGCTGGTGAACGCGCTGACCCGTGCACGCGACCTGATGAGGGCGGGCTACGACGTCTTCGCATCGCCTGCGCTGGCCTATTTCCTGAAAAACGACGTCACCTTCGACGAGCACACCCTCGACATCTATGCCGAACTGGACGACAGCGACATTTGGTGCGCTTTGAAGGCATGGAAGCATTCTGATGACAAAATTCTTGCCACTTTGGCCACCGACATGACCAACCGCCACCTGTTCAAAGTGGAGGTCAGCGAAGAGGCTCCCTCGGAGGAGTATATCGACGGAATAGCCCGTAGCATCGCGGAAAGAATGAATATCCCGATGGAGGACACGCACTACATGATGACGCTGACAGAGATAGGAAAAGACATGTATAATCCGGAGGACGACAGCATCGGAATTCTTTACAAAGACGGCACTGTGAGAGACATTTCGGATGCTTCAGAAATCTTAAATGTTCAGCTACTTTCCAAAAAAATCCGTAAATATTACCTCTGTTATCAACGTTTTTCATAAAAAATGATTATCTTTGCAAACAAATAAGTTAAATTGTACGTAGTACATCCTCAAAAATGTACATAGTACATCAAAAAATTAGTACGTTGAATATGGAGTTTACAGCCCGCCAAATAGCCGATTTTATCGGTGGCAGAGTAGAAGGTAACGAACAAGCTGCCGTCCACACTTTTGCAAAGATTGAAGAAGGTCAGGAAGGAGCCATCACGTTCCTCTCGAACCCGAAATATACCCAATACATCTACGACACCAAAGCCACCATTGTGCTGGTCAACGAGGACTTGGAGCTGGAGCATCCCGTCAGCTGCACGCTGATTCGCGTGAAGGACGCTTACGGATGCGTGGCCAAGCTGATGCAAATGTATGCTCAGTCGCTGCCAAAGAAGACGGGTGTCGACCCGCTGGCCTTTGTGTCGCCCTCTGCCCAAATCGGCAAGGACGTCTACATCGGCCCCTTCACCTTCATCGGCGAAGGTGTGAAGATTGGCGACGGCACGCGCATCTTCCCCAACGTCACCATCTACGACGGCTGTCAGATTGGCAACAACGTGACCATTCACGCAGGAGCGGTGATTGGCGCCGACGGCTTCGGATTCGCCCCCAACCAGGAAGGCTACGACAAGATTCCACAGCTGGGCGTGGTGATTATCGAGGACGATGTCGAGATTGGTGCCAACACCTGTGTGGACCGCTCGACGATGGGTCAGACCATCATCCACAAGGGCGTGAAGCTGGACAACCTCATCCAGGTGGCTCACAACTGCGAGATTGGCGAGAACACCGTCATGTCCGCACAGGTGGGCATGGCTGGCTCGACAAAGATCGGCGCATGGTGTATGGTAGGCGGTCAGGCAGGTTTCTCAGGCCACATTCACGTAGCTGACCGCACGATGGTTGGTGCCCAGTGTGGTGTCATCGGTAACACCAAAGGCGACGGCGAGACACTCATCGGTTCGCCTGCCGTCAATCCGAAGATGTACTTCAAGGCCCGTGCCCTCGATGCCAAACTGCCCGATATGTATCGGCAGATTGCTCAGTTACAGCGTGAACTGGAGGCCATCAAGCAGAAAATGAACATTGAATTCTGAAAACAATCAATATGAAGCAAAAAACTCTGAAAGGCAGCTTTTCACTATTCGGAAAAGGCTTGCATACAGGACTAAACCTGACTGTCACGTTTAACCCTGCTCCCGAAAATCATGGATACAAGATTCAGCGCATCGACATGGAGGGTGAACCCACCATCGACGCCATTGCCGAGAACGTCATCGACACACAGCGCGGCACCGTACTGGGCAAGGGCGATATGCGCGTGTCGACCGTAGAGCACGGACTCGCTGCACTCTATGCACTGGGCATCGATAACTGTCTCATCCAGGTTAACGGTCCTGAGTTTCCCATTCTCGACGGATCGGCCATTAAATATGTGGAGAAAATCAATGAGGTAGGCGTTGAGGAGCAGAATGCCCCGAAGGACTTCTACATCATCCGCAAGAAGATTGAGGTGAAGGACGAAAACACGGGATCATGCATCACCCTCCTACCCGATGAAGATTTCTCGATTACGGCCATGTGTTCCTTCGAGTCGAAATTCATCAACTCGCAGTTTGCAACACTCGACAAAATCAATAATTTCGCCAAAGAGATTGCCGCTGCCCGCACATTTGTCTTCGTACGCGACATAGAACCCCTGTTGCAGGCGAACCTCATCAAGGGCGGCGATATGGACAACGCCATCGTCATCTACGAGCGTCAGACCACGCAGGAGCGTCTGGACATGCTGGCCGATATGCTTGGCGTAGAGCACCGCGACGCCAACGAGCTGGGATACATCCAGCACAAGCCGCTGGTATGGGAGAACGAGTGCACACGACACAAACTGCTCGACGTCATTGGCGATATGGCGCTCATCGGCAAACCCATCAAGGGCCGCATCATTGCCACACGTCCCGGACATACCATCAACAACAAGTTTGCCCGTCAGATGCGCAAGGAGATTCGCAAGCATGAGATACAGGCGCCCATCTACGATCCCAACGAGGAGCCGGTGATGGACGTGAACAAGATTCGCGAACTGCTGCCCCACCGATATCCCATGCAGCTGGTCGACAAAGTGATTGCACTGGGGGCAAACACCATCGTGGGCATCAAGAACGTTACGGGCAACGAACCGTTCTTCCAGGGACACTTCCCCGAGGAGCCCGTCATGCCGGGCGTCCTGCAGATCGAGGCTATGGCACAATGCGGCGGTCTGCTGGTGCTGAACACGCTCGAAGAGCCTGAGCGCTGGTCGACGTACTTCATGAAGATTGACGACGTGAAGTTCCGTCAGAAGGTCGTACCGGGCGACACGCTGCTCTTCAAGGTCGACCTGCTGGCTCCCGTCCGTCACGGTATCTCGTCAATGAAGGGCTACATCTTCGTAGGCGATCACGTCGTGGCCGAAGCCACATTCACCGCACAAATCGTAAAAAATAAATAATTTCCGGAATGACGGAATAACGGAATAACGAAATATCGAAACAAAGTATGAATCAGATACATCCTCTGGCAGTAGTCGACCCTGAAGCAAAACTCGGTGACAACAATATCATCGGCCCGTTTTGCGTGATTGACAAGAACGTTGTCATTGGCGACAACAACAAATTGCTGAACAGCGTGACGCTTCATTTCGGCACACGTCTGGGCAACAACAACGAGATTTTCCCCGGTGCCAGCATATCAACGAAACCCCAGGACCTGAAGTTCCAGGGCGAAGAGACCACCTGCGAGATTGGCGACAACAACTCCATTCGCGAGAATGTCACCATCAGCCGCGGCACAGCCTCGAAGGGGAAGACCGTCGTAGGCAACGGAAACCTGCTGATGGAAAATATGCACATCGGACACGACTGCGTGATCGGAAACGGTTGCATCATCGGCAACTCGACAAAGTTTGCCGGTGAGGTCATCGTCGACGACTATGCCATCATCTCAGCCACCTGCTTGTTCCACCAGTTCCTACACGTGGGCAGCTACATCATGTTCCAAGGCGGCACACGAACCAGTCAGGACATTCCGCCCTACGTCATTGCAGGAAAGGAACCGGTGCGCTATGCAGGCGTCAACCTCATCGGACTGCGCCGTCGAGGATTCCCCAACGAGACCATCGAGGCCATCCACGATGCCTATCGCATCATCTATGCTCAGGGCGTATTGAAGGACGGCATTGCCGAAGCTCGTACCAAGTATCCCAACTCGAAAGAGGTGGAATACATCTGCTCGTTTATTGAAAACTCCAAGCGCGGCGTTATTCGCTAAATAGTACGTCAAATAGTACATTGTACATTGAAAAATGGTACATAGTACATTAATCGTTATCACAGGGCCTACAGCAGTAGGGAAAACGGCACTGACCATCGAACTGGCCCGACACTACGGAATACCCGTCATCAATGCCGATTCGCGACAAATCTATCGCGAACTCAAAATCGGAACGGCTGCCCCTACCGACGAACAACTCCAGCAGGCACACCACTACTTCGTGGGCACCAAGAGCATCCACGACTACTATAACGCCTCGATGTACGAACAGGAAGTGCTGGACATCATCACTTCTCAAACGACACAAAACACTCAAAACGCTACCAACACAATCCATTTGCTGGCAGGTGGCAGCATGATGTATATCGATGCCGTGTGCAACGGCATTGACGACATCCCTACCGTTCGCGACGACATCCGCGAAGAGATGAAACGACGCTATCAGGAGGAAGGACTCGAAGCCCTTTGCGCCGACCTGCAACGACTAGACCCAGAACATTACGCCATCGTCGACCGGCAGAACTACCGACGCGTCATCCATGCGCTGGAAATCTGCTACCAGACGGGCAGGACCTATACCTCGTTTCGCACGCAAGCCAAGAAGGAACGTCCGTTTCGAATCGTGAAAATTGGCATCAACTGTGAGCGCGACCTATTATATAATAAGATTAACGCGCGTGTGGACGAGATGATGGAACACGGACTGCTCGACGAGGCAGAGGGCCTTTATGAATTCCGTCATCAAAACGCGCTTAACACGGTGGGATACAAGGAGTTATTCGACTACATCGATGGACGCTGGTCACTCGACGAGGCCGTAGAGCGCATCAAGGGCAACACACGCCGTTATGCCCGCAAACAGCTCACTTGGTTCAAGCGCGACGAACAGATGCGGTGGTTCCGCCCGGATCAGAAAGATGAAATACTGAAATATATTGCTCAATATGAATAAATACGCAGAACAAATTGTTCAGGCTCCCCGCAAGGCGTGGGAATGGTATAAAGGATTGTACCAAGGCCGTAAGTGGTACGTCAAGACGTTTGCCGTCCTTGGCACGCTCGTCGTGGCGTTCTTCCTTTACCTCGTCATGGTCGATATCAATTTCCTTTGGCTTTTCGGTAAGTCGCCCTCGATGAGCGATGTGCGTAACACGCACCCCGCCGAGGCTTCCGAGATATACAGCTCCGACGGCAAACTGATTGGCAAGTTCTTCAGCGAAAACCGCATGCCCGTCAGCTACGACGAAGTAAGCCCCGATTTCTGGACAGCATTGGTTGACACTGAGGACGAGCGGTTCTACCGCCATCACGGCATCGACTATCAGGCCTTTGCCGCTGCCCTGAAGGACTATGTGATGCATCGCGACGCCCGTGGTGCATCAACCATCACACAACAGCTGGCCAAGAACCTGTTCCGCGTTCGTACGCAATATTCTACGGGTCTGCTGGGCAACATCCCTGGCCTGAAGATTCTCATCATGAAGAGCAAGGAGTGGATTACGGCCTACAAGCTGGAATGGTATTTCACCAAGGAGGAAATCATCACCATGTATGCCAACACTGTCGACTTCGGCTCCAATGCCTTTGGCATCAAAACGGCTGCTAAGACCTATTTTGGCACGACGCCCAAGAACCTCACGACCGAGCAGGCCGCCGTCCTCGTCGGACTATTGAAGGCCACCACCTACTATAATCCGCGCATCAATCCCAAGAATTCGCTGGGCCGCCGCAATGTGGTGCTCGACAACATGATGCGTCACGGACACCTCACCGAGTCCCAGAACGACTCGCTGAAACAGACCGAGATACGGCTCGACTACAGCGTGGAGAATGCCTATGACGGCGAAGCGAACTACTTCCGCGAGGCTGTGGCCGACTGGATGAAGCAATGGTGTAAGGAGTATTACGGCGACGACCGTGCTTACGCCTATTACACCGAGGGACTGAAGATTCACACCACCCTTGACTCGCGCATGCAGCGCTATGCCGAGGAGGCCGCTGTGAAACAGATGAAGCAGGTGCAGACGACGTTCAACCAACACTGGGGTAGCACTAACCCCTGGCAGGACGAGCGCCACATCGAAATACCGCATTTCATTGAGGATCTCGCCAAGAAACTGCCCGTCTACAAACTGCTGTCGCAGAAGTTCGAGGGCAATCAGGACTCCATCGACTACTACCTGAACCGGCCTCACAAAGTCCGGCTCTTTGACTACGAACAGGGATTTATCGAAAAGGAGATATCCACTATGGATTCCATCCGCTACATGGAACGCTTCATGCATTGCGGATTCGTAGCAATAGAACCACAGACGGGGCACGTCAAAGCATGGGTAGGTGACGTCGACTTCAAGACATGGAAATACGACAAAGTGACCGCCCTTCGACAGCCGGGATCGACGTTCAAACTCTTCGTCTATTCTGAGGCTATGAACCAGGGTATTACGCCCTGCGACACACGTCGCGACGAATACTTCTCGATGAAGGTCATGGACCACGGCAAGGAGGTAACATGGGCTCCTACCAATGCCGATGGCAGATTCTCAAACATGGACATCTCGCTCAAACAGGCCTTCGCCATGAGCATCAACAGCGTAGCAGTACGTCTGGGGCAAGAAGTGGGCATTGACCGCATCGTTAAGACGGCTCACGACATGGGTATTAAGTCGAAACTCGATCCCACCCCGTCGCTTACGCTGGGGGCAAGCGATGTCAACCTGCTCGAACTGGTCAGTTCCTACTGCACGCCAGTCAACGACGGTAGGGCCATCGACCCCGTACTCGTGACACGCATCATCGACCGCGAGGGCAACGTCATCTATGAAGCCAACCCCGAAACGCGCCAGGCCCTGTCGCCCAAGAGCGCCTTCTTCGTCCAGCAGTTGCTTATGGGCGGCATGAGCGGCACCTCGTCACGCCTGCGCAGCTACGTGGGATATGATGTCACCGACACCGACTTCGGTGGTAAGACGGGCACGTCGAACAACCATTCCGACGCCTGGTTCGTAGGTACCACACCGCGACTGGTATGTGGCGCATGGGTAGGCGGCGAATACCGCTGCATCCACTTCCGCACCGGACAGCTCGGACAGGGTAACCGCACAGCACTACCTATCTGCGGGTATTTCCTCAACTCGGTACTTTCCGACAAGCAGTTCAAGGACTATCGCGTAAAATTCAAGACACCCGCCGGCATCACAGTCAACGATATCGACTTCAATTGCGGTGGCTATTTCCAGGCACCGGCCGACAGCGACTCACTGGCCGTCGACAGCCTGGGAATCGATGAGGTCGAAATGGTGGTCGACGAGTTTGGCAACCCCGTGACAACGCCTAAGGAGCACAACGAAGATGCCAACCAGCACCCGCAACCCGACGAGCCCAATGCAGCATTGGAACCGAAAGAGGAGTAGCTTTTAAGGGCATTTTCTCGATTTTCACTACCTTTGACCTACGGTCGAAGGTACTTTCGCTCGAAAATCAAAAGAAAAACGAGTTTTCCTTTTGTATTTTCCTCGCTTATTCGTACCTTTGCAGGAGTTATGGCAATAGAAAAGACCAGAATCAAGGATATCGCCGAGCGCGCTGGCGTATCCGCAGGCACGGTAGACCGCGTACTTCACAATCGTCCGAACGTGTCGAAGAAAGCCCTCGCCAAGGTGCAGAGGGCGTTGGAAGAGATGGACTATAAACCTAACATGTATGCCTCTGCATTGGCTTACAACAAGGAGTATCATTTCATCAGTATCATCCCCAAACACGAGTCGGAAGCTTATTGGGAAGAGGTGGAAGAAGGATGCCAGATGTGTTGCGAACGCTATCGCGACTTCCGCATCTCTAACCGCGTACTCTACTACAACCGCTTCTCGGCAGAGACGTTTGCCAAGGTGATGAACGAAGTGCTCAAGCAGGAACCTGACGGCGTCGTCGTCGTGCCTTCCACCATCGAGGTGTCTAGACGCTATGCCGACATCATGCACGAGCGCAACATACCGTTCATCCTCCTCGACTCATACATGCCTGACCTCAAGCCACTCTCCTTCTTCGGACAGGACTCTTTTGCCTCGGGCTATTTCGCCGCACGCATACTCATGATGCTTGCACCGCGCGAGAAGGAAATCATGCTCATGAAACAGATGCGAAACGGCAATGTGGCCTCCAAGCAGCAGGAAAACCGCGAAACGGGCTTCCGACACTATATGCATGACCACTTCCCGTCGGTCAAAATCCATGAGGTTAACCTCTCACTCGACGACAAGCGCGAAAAATACGATGTCATCCTGCAGGAATTCTTCGACAACCATCCGTTGGTGCATCATTGCATCACGTTCAATTCCAAGGCACACCTCGTAGGCGATTTTCTGCTGAAGTCGAACCGGCGCAACATCCAGATCATGGGCTATGACATGGTACCAAAAAATGCGGAGTGCGTCCGTCAAGGCAGCATCTCGTTTCTCATCGCACAGCATGCTTTCATGCAGGGCTACGAATGCATCGAGTCGCTTTTCCGAGCTATCGTACTCAAAAAGGAAGTCGAACCTGTCAACTACATGCCCATTGAACTTCTCTCCAAAGAAAACATAGATTTCTACCGAAGAAAGAATATTGGTTAAAGATAAAAACAAGTCAAACTACTAAATAAATACTTTTATGGAACAAGCTACATTTTTAAAGATTAATCCCGCCGACAGCGTAGTCGTTTGTCTCGCTCCAAAGAAACAGGGCGACGTGATTGAAGTCGACGGAAAGCAAATTACCGTCAATCAAGACACCCCTGCCGGTCACAAGATTCTCATTGTCGACGTCCGTCAGGGCGAAAACATCATCAAGTACGGCTATCCTATCGGTCACGCTCGTCAGGATCTGAAAGCCGGCGACTGGGTCAACGAGAACAACCTGAAGACAAACCTCAGCGGCACCCTCGAATACACCTATCAGCCCGTGGATGCCAAAAGCGACATCAACCACATCAAGAACGAACAGCGCACCTTCAAGGGCTATGTCCGTAAGAATGGTGATGTCGGTGTGCGCAACGAGATATGGATTGTGCCCACTGTAGGTTGCGTCAACGGCATTGCCGAACGCCTCGCACAACAACTCCGTGAAGAAACTGGTGAACAAGGCATCGATGCCATCTGGACTTGGCACCACAACTACGGCTGTTCACAACTCTCCGAAGACCACGAAAACACCCGCAAGGTGTTGCGTGATATCTGTCTGCACCCCAATGCCGGCGGTGTACTGGTGCTCAGCCTGGGTTGCGAGAACAACCAGCCTGAGGACTTCATGGCCATGTTGGGCGACTACGACAAGGACCGTATTAAGTTGCTGGTCACCCAGCGTGTCGAGGGTGACGAAATGGAAGCAGGTATGCAGATTCTGCGCGAGCTCTATGCACAGGCTAAGCAGGACAAGCGCGAGGACGTTAGCGTCTCCAAACTGCGCGTCGGCCTGAAGTGTGGCGGCTCTGACGGTTTCTCGGGCATCACCGCCAATCCACTCGTAGGCGAATTCAGCGACTGGCTCGTTGCACAGGGCGGCACTAGCGTACTCACCGAGGTACCCGAAATGTTCGGTGCTGAGACCATCCTCATGAACCGTTGCGAGACGCCACAGCTCTTCGAGCAGACTGTCTCTATGATCAATAATTTCAAGAACTATTTCCTCTCGCACGGCGAACCCGTGGGCGAGAATCCTTCACCAGGCAACAAGGCCGGCGGTATCTCCACACTTGAGGACAAGGCGTTAGGTTGCACGCAGAAGTGTGGCAAAGCTCCTGTCAGCGGCGTCATGGAATACGGAGACCGCCTCACCGCCAACGGACTCAACCTGCTTTCCGCTCCAGGCAACGACCTCGTAGCATCTACGGCTCTGGCATCCTGCGGTTGCCACATCGTCCTGTTCACTACCGGTCGCGGTACGCCCTTTGGCACTTTCGTGCCTACCATGAAGGTTGCCACCAACCCCACCCTCGCAAAGAATAAGCCCCACTGGGTCGACTTCTCCGCTGGCCAGCTCGTCGAGGGACGCACCATGCAGGACATCGTACCTGAATTCATCGATAAGGTCCTCGCCGTCGCTTCTGGTGAGAAAGCCCGCAACGAGGAGAACGGCTACCGCGAGATATCCATCTTCAAAAATGGTGTCACTTTATAACAAGATATGCTCAACGAAATGGAGGTCTGGTTCTCAGACCTCCATTTTTGTTTCCTCATATTTTTCGTAAGCAGAAATGTGCAAAAATATGGCTAAAAAATAAGATTGGTTGTCTCACGACAACCAATCTTTAATTAACCTTAATAATCTAATACCATGAAAAACACACATGCAAATATACGCATTATTTTGCTTTGGCACAAGATTTTTAACCTAAAAATCGAAATACTTAATTCTCTTTAACAAAACATCCGTTCCATTTAAGAGTTGTTAGCACTTCTTTTGACTTTTCTTTCTCTTCTTCTCCAAGTGAATCCAATATCAATTCCTGACGAAGTGTCAAGCAGGGTTCCTTATCGCCTAACGTGGCAGAAAACATATCGTTGGGCTGAGAGAAATAGTCGGATATGGGCAGGAGACGCCATGCGAGTGAATAGAATGCAATGGTACTCTCGCGGATATCGGAACCATAGGTTCGAACCAAGCACAGAATCTGACTAAGACTGTCGACAGGAGTGGGTACGTCAAGCAGTCGCATTGCTACTGAAGACGACTCGTTGAGCTGTATAGATGCATACTGATCGGTGAGTTGCAGGAGTTGACTCTTCCCGCCCAAAGTGTTAGTGACGACAGCATCCATATTAGATTCCATAAAGTCAATCATGTCCAAACGATTGTTTTCCGTCAGATAAGGGATAACAGAATCAGGCATGGACTTAAGCAGGTCACGGACTGTAATTTGTGCCGATAATCCTAATGCCCATAACAGACAGAAAAGAAGAGTTGTCTTTCGCATAACAATTTACATTTTACTAAGTTGCATCATCATCACTGCCGACAGGCCTGCTGTCTCCGTACGGAGTCTACTCGCCCCAAGATGAACAGACTGATAGCCATTAGCAACAGCCATACGAACCTCGTCAATAGAAAAGTCGCCCTCAGGACCAATCAAGACGGTTGCATCCTGTGAGGCACCAGCCTGGCGAAGCTCATCGAAAAGACTGGTACGGGGAATCTCCTCGTAACAATGGGCAATATATTTGCCACCTTCGCGTGGCTTGGCGATGAAATCCTTGAAAGGCACTACTTCATTCAACGTAGTCTTCCATGCCTTATGACTCTGCTTGGTAGCAGCAATAACGATTTTCTCAACTCGCGGCAATTTGACGATACGACGTTCGGAGAACTGGCAGTTCAGGAAAGATATCTCGTCGACACCAATCTCAACAGCTTTCTCTGCAAGCCATTCCATACGCTCCATCATCTTCGTGGGAGCAATAGCCAGATGGACATGCCCCAGCCACTGAGGCTGCTGGGGCATGACTTCCTTAATGTCGTAGAGGCAGTGCTTTGTATGCGCCAAAGTGACTTCTGCACGATAATAATTGCCTACACCATCCATGAGCATCATTTCGTCGCCCGACTGCAAACGAAGCACACGCAAAGCATGCATAGCCTCGTCTGTCGGCAATTCGTGACTCGTTGCTGCATCGGGTGCATAAAAGAAACGGACCTCTTTCATCTGTATCATTTAATGTTTAATCTCTGTGATAGGTTTCTTCTCAGGTTTAAAGACGATGGCAAAGGTGATGCCAACAATCAATGCGAATGTAGCAAATGTGAACCAGCATGTCTGCCAATCACCAACCAGATAACCGCCTTCCCATCCGCAATAAGCATTCACAATTTCACCTGCAGTCAACGTGCCGATGGTGGCTCCCAAGCCATTAGTCATCATCATGAACAAGCCTTGGGCAGATGCCTTGATATCGGGGGCACACTCTTGATCGACAAAGATACCGCCCGAGACATTGAAGAAGTCAAAAGCAACACCATAGACAACACATGAGAGGATAAAGAATATGACACCAGGCATTGCGGGATTGCCGATGCCGAAGAATCCGAAGCGGAAAACCCAGGCAAAAAGCGACATCATCATTACTATCTTGATGCCAAAGCGCTTCAAGAAGAACGGAATCATCAGAATACACAAAGCCTCACTAATCTGAGAAATAGAGGTCAACATCGTTGCATTGTTAGCAGCAAAGGAGTCGGCAAACTCTGGGATTCCCTTGAAACTGGTCAGGAACGGACCAGCAAAGCCGTTGGTGACCTGCAGACACATACCCAACAATGCTGAGAAGATGAAGAACAGAGCCATCTGACGACGCTTGAAAAGTTTGAATGCGTTGAGACCAAGCGTTTCAACCAGCGACACCTTGCCTTCCTTCTTCTCCAGTCTGCATTCGGGCAAAGTGAAACAATACACGAAGAGTACAAGACTCAAAACACCAGAAACCAAGAACTGCAGATAAGTATATTGGAATTTATGAGCGTTTTCACCCAAAGTGAAACCAAAGCCGCTTTCGTCGATGAAGGCGCAGTTGACGAACCACATGGTGGCGATGAAGCCCACAGTGCCCAACACACGGATAGGCGGGAAGTCGCGAACGGTATCCATACCGTTATTCTTTAAAATGGTAAATGCCGCCGTATTGGTGAGTGCAATGGTTGGCATATAGAATGCTACACTCAGCGTATAGAGCGCAATGAACAACGACTTATCAGCCAGCTCATTACCGAAACCAGCCTGTTCGCCCAGCCACCAGCAACTGATCATAAAGGCACCGGCCACCAAGTGGCAAAGACCCAACAAACGCTGTGGCTGGATATATTTGTCAGCCACAATACCCATCAATGTAGGCATAAAAATACTCACAATGCCCTGAATGGCATAAAACCAGGAAATCTTGTCGCCCAATCCGGCTATTCCCAGATAGTTTCCCATACACGTGAGGTAGGCTCCCCACACGGCGAACTCCAAGAAGTTCATCACCGCTAATCTTACTTTCATGTTCATAGTCTTATCTATTTAAGTTAATGGTTTATTCTTGTAATAGGCACGAACAGTGTCGTCACTCTCTTTTTTTAATATTAACCGACCTTGGAGCCATTCGGTGTTCGCCTGCTCCATCTGTAATGGGTAAAGACTGGACACGACTCCGTCCGTTAGTTCTACCACTTGTAGTGTCAGGCAACGACCCTCGGGCGTTACCACTTCGTTGGACGCTATCCGCCTGAACTGTGTCTTTTTTTGCTTCATTCTTTATTTCCTTATTATGGAACCTGATGAGGTGCATCTGGCTGATAAACATCATCTTACGCGTCGTCTCGTCATCGGGCGAAGCTGCCAGATAGATAAAGCCCGTCAGTTCTTTAAGCTTCTGTTCACGATTAGCAGGAATCATCACTTGCGAGATACCTGACACCGACACGTGGTTCGTGGTCTGGATGATGCTGTCACCCTCATACTTCGTCACGATACAGACGACGGCATCCTTCGAACCCGACTGCCAAAGGTATTCTGACATGAACTGGAACATAAACGAGTCACCCTTATAGAACGAGGTATCAACATCGACTTTAAAGTCGAAGCGATTCATCGTAGGACGAGGTATGAGCAACAAATCCGTTCTATCCTTCCAGATGTTCGCCGTATCACCCGAAGCGCTAAACGCAGAATAGCGTCCGACGGACGATACTGAAGTTCCCACCGACTTGGCTTCGTCAGACAAGCGTTCGTTGACCTCCAGATAGACGGACTTTAACCTGTCAAGGTGGCCATAGTAGTACACCATCGACGAATCGAACTCAGCCTGTGTCAGCCCATGCTTTTTCAATACAGCCAGGAAGTACTTGGTGCGCTCAAAGTCATAGTTCGCCATATGGTCCTCTGACGCAAGTGCCTGGGCAACATGGTAATCATAGAGGATATCTTCCAATTCACCAGGTTGGATGTACTTGCTGGGAACGGTTGGTTTACAGGCCAACAGCGTTGACAGGACAGACAGAGCCATCATGGCATACAAGCTACGCTTCATCGCTTTTCACCTCCTTCTTGACCGATATCTCGCTGATTTCCTTACGATAGAACAGGAGTAGCAAAACAACCCCTACAGAGATGGCCGAATCGGCAAAATTGAAAATGGGAGAGAAAAAGATATACGGCTCGCCTCCAACCCACGGAACCCATTCGGGCCATGTGGTGACAATGAGCGGGAAGTAGAACATATCGACAACCTTGCCCATCAGGAAGGGGGCATACCCCGTCCCAAAAGGAACGAAGTAGCTGGTATAGGACTCAGAGCTGGCATTGAAGACGAGTCCATAGAACATCGAGTCAAAGATGTTTCCTGCCGCTCCAGCCAGTATCATAGAGAGGCATACGATATACCCCCATCGTACCTGTTTCTTGCACTGAAGAGCAATATAGTACCCCAATGCTCCTACCGCAATGATACGGAAAATACTGAGAACCAGTTTTGAGCCGATCTCCATGCCGTAAGCCATACCGTTGTTCTCGATGAACACGATTTTGAACCACGACAGGATTTCTATCTGTTCGTGAAGTGTCATATGGGTCTTCACCCAAATCTTAATAATCTGGTCGACGACAAGGATGGCAAGCACAATCAGTACAGCCACCCATCCCTGTTTGACACTCTTCGAAACGCTCATTTATTTCTTACCAGCCATTTTCGACTCCACACTCAACGTGGCATGGGGAACAGCCTTCAGTCGTTCTTTGGGAATCAATTTACCCGTAATACGGTCAATACCGTATGTTTTGTTCTCGATGCGTACCAAAGCACCCTTCAGTCCCTGAATGAACTTCTGCTGGCGCGATGCCATCTGAATCAGTTCTTCCTTCGACTGGGTGGCGCTACCCTCCTCCAGTGCTTTGTACGTGGGAGAGGTATCGTCAACATCGTTGGAATCCTTATTCATCAGTGCACTCATCATCTGATCGTAGTCACGCTTGGCCAGAGCCAGTTTCTCGTTGATAATCTCACGGAACTCTTCTAATTCTTCATCCGTGTAACGTGTTTTTTCTGCCATATTCATTTAGATTTTTGTTATTTTAATATTCAGTGTAAAGTCATCAAATTCTATTGCCTGGCCATCATTGGCTTCAAGTTTCATGTCGTCGGCCAGTACCTGACGGGCAATATAGTCGCCAAAGGCCTCGACAGCCTTCGTCGCAGCTTCGTTGGGTTCGATAGACACACGAATGTGGTCGGTAATCTCCAGTCCGCTCTTCTTACGGATGTTCTGAATGCGGTTCACCAACTCACGTGCCATACCCTCGTTGCGCAACTCGTCAGTCAGCGTAATGTCGAGTGCCACAGTGAGGTTACCCTCGTTGCCCACCAGCCAGCCAGGAATATCCTCGCTGATAATATCCACGTCGACAGCCTCAACCGTCAGGTCTTGTCCTTCAACATTGATGGCGATGGTGCCGTCCTTCTCCAACTGGGCAATCTGCTCCTGCGAGAGGGCATCCATCTGAGCGGCCACACCCTTCATCAACTTACCGAACTTCTTACCCATCGTGCGGAAGTTACACTTTACCTTTTTGACCAGAATGCCCTGACCTTCAACGAATTTCACTTCCTTCACGTTCACCTCCTGCAAGAAGATTTTCTTGACGCTCTCGATAGCCAAACGCTGAGCTTCGTCCACAGGAGGAATCATCAGTGTCTGCAGAGGCTGCTTTACCTTAATGCTCTCCTTACGACGCAGAGCCAGCACGATGGTAGTGATGCGCTGGGCAATCTCCATACGCTGTTCCAAATCAGCGTTCACCAACGACTCATTAGCCACAGGGAACTTGTCGAGATGCACGCTATCCAGAGCACCGCCCATATCGCAGTAGATGCGGTCAGCGAAGAAAGGTGCAAAGGGAGCCAACAGCTTTGAAACAGTCATCAGGCACTCGTACAACGTCTGATAGGCAGCCAGTTTGTCGTCGTCCATCTCCTTACCCCAGAAGCGTTTCTTGTTCAGACGCACATACCAGTTCGAGAGGTCTTCGTCGACAAATTTGTCGATGAGTCGTCCTGCACGTGTGGGGTCATAGCCATTCATCTCAGTCTCTACGCCCTTCACCAGCGAGTTCAGGCACGACAGGATCCAACGGTCGAACTCCGGGCGCTTCTCCACAGGAATCTGTGGTGTCTGCGGGTCGAAGCCGTCGACATTGGCATACATCGCAAAGAGCGAGTACGTATTATATAAGGTACCAAAGAACTTGCGGCTGATTTCAGCCACACCCTCTGGGTCAAACTTCAAGTTATCCCAAGGCTCTGAGTTGGTCATCATATAGAATCGAACAGCGTCAGAGCCATACTTGTCGATCATATCGAAGGGATTCACCACGTTACCTACGTGCTTCGACATCTTGTTACCCTTGGCATCGAGCACCAGGCCAGTGGATATCACGTTCTTGAAAGCCACCGAGTCGAAAATCATCGTGGCAATGGCGTGCAGCGTGAAGAACCATCCGCGTGTCTGGTCAACACCTTCGTTAATGAAGTCAGCGGGGAATGCCTTGTTGTTGTCAATGAGTTCACGATTCTCGAACGGATAGTGCACCTGTGCATAAGGCATGGAACCGGAATCAAACCACACATCAATCAAGTCGCTCTCGCGCTTCATGGGCTTGCCGCTATCGCTCACCAGCATGATATAATCCACATAAGGACGATGCACATCAATCTTGTCGTAGTTCTCCTGCGACATATCACCAGGCACAAAACCCTTGTCCTTCAACGGGTTACTCTTCATAACGCCGGCAGCAACGGCCTTCTCGATTTCGTTGTAGAGCTCTTCGAGGCTTCCAATGCACTTCTCCTCACCGTCCTCACTGCGCCAGATGGGCAACGGAGTACCCCAGAAACGCGAACGGGAAAGGTTCCAGTCATTCAGATTCTCCAGCCAGTTGCCAAAACGACCTGTACCCGTAGACTCCGGATGCCAACCAATCGTCGTGTTCAGCTCGCTCATACGCTCTTTCATCGACGAGCTCTTGATGAACCAAGAGTCGAGGGGATAATAGAGCACGGGCTTGTCGGTACGCCAGCAATGGGGATAGTTATGGACGTGCTTCTCTATCTTGAACACCTTGTTTTGTGCCTTCAGATCCATGCAGATCGAAATATCCAGCGTCTCGTCCTTGTCAGTCAGCGTCTCGTCGTAGGCGTTCTTCACATAACGTCCTGCGAACTTGTTCCACTCGTCGACATTCACATAGTTCTTGACGAATTCCTCATCGAGGTCTTCAATGACAAAGTACTTACCCTGCAAGTCGACGACAGGACGCTCAGCGCCCTTCTTGTCTATCAGCACAATAGGACAGATGCCGGCTTTCTTGGCCACGAAGGCGTCGTCAGCACCAAAATTCGGAGCGATATGCACGATACCAGCACCATCGTCAGTGGTTACATAGTCACCGGGAATCACCTTGAAGGCATCCCCCATTGGCTTGATGGCAGGCATCAACTGCTCATACTCCATACCGACAAGATCGGTTCCCTTGTAGCGACCCACGATACGGTAAGGGATGAATTTCTCGCCTTTATTGTATTCCGGCATCTCGCCACCGTCGGTAATGGCACCCTCTGCAGGCAAATAAGCATTCAGACGAGCCTCGGCCAGCACCAGCGTCACCTTGTCGGCTGTATAGGGATTGTAGGTTTGCACGGCCACATAGTCAATCTTCGGACCCACGCAAAGGGCGGAGTTGGCAGCCAGTGTCCAAGGTGTTGTAGTCCAGGCGAGGAAATACGGAGTACCCCACTCTGCCATCTCGGGCTTCGGATTCTTCATCTTGAACTGAGCGGTACAGGTGGTATCCTTCACGTCGCGATAGCAACCCGGCTGGTTCAACTCATGCGAGCTCAGACCAGTACCGGCAGCAGGGCTATACGGCTGAATGGTGTAGCCCTTATACAGCAGGCCCTTGTTATAGAACTGCTTCAGCAGCCACCACAAGGTCTCAATATACTTGTTGTCGTAAGTGATATAGGGATTGTCGAGGTCTACAAAATATCCCATGCGTTCTGTCAGTTCACGCCACTCGGCGGTAAACATCATCACGTTCTCACGGCACTTCTTGTTGTAGTCCTCCGTAGAGATATACTTATCGCTCTCCTTATTGTCGATATCGGCCTTGGTAATGCCAAGCTCTTTCTCAACACCCAACTCTACAGGCAGTCCGTGCGTATCCCAACCGGCCTTGCGCTTCACCTGGAAGCCCTGCATGGTCTTGTAGCGATTGAAGGTGTCCTTGATGCTACGTGCCAACACGTGATGAATACCCGGATGTCCGTTAGCCGAGGGAGGGCCCTCGTAAAACACAAATTGCGGACAACCTTCACGCTCTTTCACAGAGCGCCAAAAGATATCTTGCTCCTTCCACATCTGCAGCACGTCATTATTCGTCTGCGTCAAGTTCAAGCCGTTATGCTCGGCAAATCTTTTGCTCATAAATATCGATTTTTTACTTGTTCTCTTATTTGACGTGCAAAGGTACGCATTTTTTTTAATACTACCAAATTTCGGCCCCCGCAAAATGTTAAAAACCCCAAAACAACGCTTTGTTTCAGAACATATCTCGTATCACGTCCAGACAAATATATAAAGGATGGCGAAACGAACCACACGGATTAACAGAATAAGCAATACTGACACATTTTCCACACGACGATTGATTTTGACTGCCTTTTCCATATCGGCAGTGGTCAGTTCGCGGACCTTGGTGCCAATATACGGCTTCTCAAAATACTCACCAAAATAAGTGTGAGGGCCACCAAAACGGCAATCAAGGATTCCCGCCAATGCAGCCTCGGGATAGCCGCTATTGGGACTGGTATTCTGTCGTCCGAACCACGTGACGAAAGGCAAAAGGCGTATCTCCCCTGAAACCAGCAGCATCATCAGGGCCGTCAGTCTCGACGGCACATAATTGGCAATGTCGTCAATGTGGGCTGCCCAGCAACCAAACTGGCGATAGCGCTCGGTCTTATAACCTATCATCGAGTCGAGCGTATTAATCATCTTATAGGTTATCATGCCAGGAACACCCAGCAAGGCATACCAGAACAACGGAGCCACCACGCCGTCACTCAAATTCTCGGCCAGCGTTTCAAGTGCTGCCGTACGTACTTCCTGAGCAGACAATTGCGACGTGTCACGTCCCACAATACGTGCCACCTGACGACGTCCTTCCTCTAACGAGCGATCAAGAGCCAGAAAAACTTCACGCACTTCACGAATCAAAGTAGTACCTGCCAGGCAATAAAAGACGAGAATCGCCTTGACAGCCATTCCTGCATAGACAGAACGCCCGTCAATCCATCGCAAAGCATACCAGGAGCAAACAAACGTAGCAGCAATCAATACGACAGCCACCACTGCCCCCTTGAACATGCGCCAACGGCCACGATTCAACAGCTTTTCGAAAAATGCAATGATTTTCCCGAAACCTACCACAGGATGGGGCAACCACGCGGGATCTCCGAAAAAGCGGTCTCCCAGCCAGCCAATCAATAATACCAGAAATGCTTTCATGCCAATAGCGTTTGTACGATACGTTCAGCGGTTCGTCCATCCCATCTGTCAGGGAGCGAACCATGTTTCCACTCTCCTTCAACCAGCAGTCTCAAAGACTCCTGAAGTTGTTCAATATTTTCACCAACAAGGACGTTGGTGCCTTGTTTGACAGTCTCTATATGTTCCGTATATGAATTCAGCGTGATACATGGCACATGGTTGAACGTAGCTTCTTCCGCCACGTTGCCCGAGTCAGTAATAATACCTTTTGCATGTAAAGTCAGATAGCCAAACTCCAGATACGACAAGGGTTCTGTTACACAGAATGTGGACTTCTCAGAAGCCAGCATATAGGCCTTTCCACGTAAGGGAGCAATGACGGGAATATCTCCTGCCATCCGACTGATAACGTCCATCATCTGTTGAAGTTTTTCATTGTCAGAAATCAACACTTTCCTATTGACGGTAAACACCAGATAATGGCCGTCCTCCACCCCATCCAGACACGCAGGACGCTGCCAGCGGTCATGATTGAAACGAAGGGAGTCCATCAGGATGTTTCCCACCATATATATCTTGTTCATCTCGGCACCTTCGCGAGTAGCGATACTACTCGAAACCATGCCTGCCGTAAACAACAAATCACTTAAACCATCTATCACTAACCTGTTGATTTCCTTAGGCATATTGATATCGAACGAACGGGTTCCTGCCACGATGTGCGCCAGTCGCAAACCATGTTTCTTGGTCACGATAGCTGCCGCCATCGTCGAAGCCAGATCATCCACGACAATCACCGTGTCGGTGGCATGATTGTCCAGATAGCGTTCGAATGCTGCCATCACCCTACCCGTCAGTTCATTCAGATTCTCACAATCGACGCCCAGGAACACATCCGGCCTCGGCATCTGCAAGTCATCGAAAAGCGAAGGTTCTATAGTGGGATCATCTTGGCAACCGGCATATATCAGTTGATAGCTAATTCCTTCCGCACAATCAATAGCACGGATAATCGGAGCGACTTTCACGAAATTCGGACGAGCTCCTGTAAAGATACAAACGTGTTGTTCAACTCCCGTCGCGCGCACGTTCCTTATATTATCTTTACGACTCTCTTCCGGCAAGTCGACACCACATTGACAATGTATGGAAGAAGCTGTATTTTTGGTCTGTTTCATCTTAATATCCCTTAAAATCTGAGTGCAAAGATACGAAAAATATATATTTTCCGAAAAAAAAGCCAAGAATATTTTCATATCACGCTGAAAATTAGTAACTTTGCAGTCCCAAATATGATTTTAATAAAAAAAGTAATACAGAAATGACAAAAGCAGATATCATCAACAACATTGCCGAGAAGACGGGTCTTCCCAAAAAAGACATTGCCACTACTGTTGAAGCATTCATGGCTGAGATTCGTGTTTGCATGGCTGAGCAGAAAGAAAATGTGTTCCTCAGAGGATTCGGCACATTCACTATCAAGCACCGCGCCAAGAAGACTGCACGTAACATCTCAAAGAACACCACACTGGTCATTGACGCGCATGATATTCCTGCTTTCAAGCCTGCCAAGAGTTTTGTTGAGAAAATGAAATAATTCACATTTTTAATATTTATCACATTATGCCAAACGGAAAGAAAAAGAAGGGCCACAAGATGGCTACTCACAAGCGCAAGAAGAGACTGCGCAAGAATCGTCATAAGAGCAAGTAAGCTCTGGCGAACAGAAAAAAATGGAAGGAGTGTACTAAAGAAGTTCTAAGCTTCGAAGGTACGCTCCTTTAAAGTAAAACAAAGAGTAATAACAAGCAAAGAGCAATGACAAGTGAACTCATCATTGATGTTCAGCCTAAGGAGATTTCCATCGCCCTTCTCGAAGACAAGAATCTGGTAGAATACCAGAACGAGAAACGCGAGGAAGCAAGCTACTCCGTAGGCAACATCTACCTGGGTCGTGTGCGCAAGCTCATGCCCGGACTCAATGCCTGCTTCGTTGACGTAGGCTCTGAGCGCGATGCCTTCCTGCATTATCTTGACTTAGGTACTCAATTTAGCTCTTACGAGAAATACCTTAAACAGGTACAAAGCGACAAGAAGAAACTTTATCCCATTGCAAAAGCCACCCACCAGCCCGACCTTCCCAAGGAAGGCAGCGTACAGACTACGCTGAAGCAAGGCCAGGAAGTGTTGGTTCAGGTGGTGAAAGAACCCATCAACACCAAAGGTCCGCGTCTGACCTGCGAACTGAGCTTCGCCGGACGCTACATGGTTCTCATGCCTTTCTACGATAAGGTTTCGGTTTCTTCTAAAATCAAAAAAGGCGAAGAGCGTGCCCGCCTGAAACAACTCGTCCAAAGCATACGCCCCAAGAACTTCGGCGTCATCGTACGCACATCGGCAGAGGGCAAGCGCGTGGCCGAGTTGGACAAGGAGATGAAAGCACTCGTCAAGCGTTGGGAAGACACCATCACCAAGGCCCAGAAGGCTACTAAGGTGCCACAGCTGTGTTTCGAGGAGACAGGGCGTGCAGTAGCTATGCTGCGCGACGTGTTCGACCCCACTTACGACGGTATCTACATCAACGACGAGGACATCTATAATCAGGTCAAGGACTACGTGTCGCTCATCGCCCCGGAAAAACAAGACATTGTCAAGAAGTACACGGGAACCGTACCCATCTTCGACAATTTCAGTGTCACCAAACAGCTTAAATCCAGTTTCGGACGTACCGTGAACTACAAGCGCGGCGCATACCTCATTATTCAACACACCGAGGCTATGCACGTCGTTGATGTGAACTCAGGTAACCGTACGCGTGCTGAAAACGGTCAGGAGGCCAATGCGTTGGAAGTCAACCTTGGTGCGGCCGACGAATTGGCACGCCAGTTACGCTTACGTGATATGGGCGGTATCATTGTCGTCGACTTTATCGACATGAACCTGGCAGAAGACAGGCAGATGCTCTATGAACGCATGTGCAAGAACATGCAAAAGGACCGGGCTCGCCACAACATCCTGCCGCTCAGCAAGTTCGGACTGATGCAAATCACACGCCAGCGTGTACGTCCCGCTATGGACGTCAACGTAGAAGAAACCTGTCCCACCTGTTTTGGTAAAGGAAAAATCAAGTCGTCGATTCTGTTTACCGACCAGCTTGAGAGCAAAATTGACCGCCTAGTCAACAAGATAGGCATTCGCAAGATTTTTTTGCACGTACATCCTTACGTAGCCGCCTACATCAATCAGGGCCTTTGGTCCATCAAGCGCCAATGGCAGATGAAATACGGTATGGGACTGCGTATTGTACCATCGCAAAAGTTAGCTTTCCTGCAATATGAATTCTACGACAAGGATCGTCAGTTCATCGACATGCAGGAAGAGATCGAAACAAATTCTTAATCGTTTGCTGACACCGTATGGCTGCACTGAAAATCGTTTTCTGGATTGGTGTGTTTATCGTTTTCTACACATACCTCGGATATGGCATGCTGCTGTGGGTGTTGGTACAACTGAAACGCTTCGTCAAGGGTAAGGCTGTGAAAGCAGCCCTACCTGCCGACGAGGATCTTCCCCACGTAACCTTTATGATATGTGCCTACAACGAACAAGACGTTGTAGACATCAAAATGGAAAACATCCACCAGTTCGACTACCCTCACGACAAGCTGCACGTCATGTGGGTTACCGACGGTTCCAGTGACGCCACCAACGAGCGGCTGAGCCGTTATCCCGATGTGGAGGTGGTGTACAGTCCGGAACGCAAGGGAAAGACGGCAGCCTTGAATCACGGCATCAGCATGGTGAAGACGGAATTCACCATCATGACGGATGCCAACACGATGGTCAATCCGGAGGCCATTCGCGAGATTGTGCGCTGTTTCCAGGATCCCGAGGTGGCCTGTGTGGCTGGCGAGAAACGTGTGATGGCTCGTCACGAGGGACAGGCTGCTGCCGAGGGCGAAGGACTCTACTGGAAATACGAGAGTGCGCTGAAACGACTCGATAGTGAACTGTATTCCACTATGGGTGCAGCAGGCGAGCTGAATGCCATCCGAACCCGTTTCTACAGGCCCATGCCGGAAAATGCCCTGCTCGACGACTTTGTCATGTCCATGCGCATGGTCGACAATGGCTATAAGATTGCCTATTCGCCAGAAGCCTATGCCATGGAGTATGGCTCTGCCGATCTGAACGAAGAGTCGAAGCGCAAGCGCCGTATTGCCGCTGGCGGACTACAGAGCATCTGGTGGCTCCGCAAGATGATGAATCCGTTGCGCAACCCCGTCGTTGCCTTCCAGTTTGTCAGCCACCGCGTGTTACGATGGAGCATCACGCCCATTGCCCTCCTGGCACTCATTCCCCTGAACACCGTGCTGGTCATGATGAAAGCAGGCACCGTCTACAACGTCATCTGGATGCTGCAGATACTGTTTTACCTGGCTGCATTCATCGCCTGGCTCATGGAGCGCAACGGACGTAAAAACAAATTGCTCTATGTGCCCTACTATTTCCTCTTCATGAATCTGAACGTTTTCAAAGGCATGAAGTACCTCCGTTCACACCAAAGCAGCGGTGCGTGGGAAAAAGCAAAAAGAGCATAAAATTCCATTTTTAAAGATTTTTTTATTATTTTTCTTTCGTAGTTCGCAGTTTTTTTGTAATTTTGTCCGCGGCTATACACATAATAGAAAAGGATGAATCAAGACGAACGCGAGACCCTATTGCAGAAACTGGCTGAGGCTAATTCCAAGCTTCATTCTGTTGAGTTGCAATTAGACGCTGCCAATAAGAAACTGAACGAATACGAAGAAAAGGCGCAGAAAGCGGAACAGGCAAGCCGCATGAAGTCCCTTTTCCTCGCCAACATGAGCCATGAGATTCGCACACCCCTGAATGCCATCGAGGGCTTCTCCCGTGTCATGGCTGAGACCGACTCTCCGGAGGATCGCATGAAGTTCATGGAAATCATTGAAAGCAACAATGGTCGACTGCTCGCGCTCATCAACGACATCCTCGACCTCTCGCGTGTCGAGGCTGGCGAAATCAGCATCAAGAAGGGAATGACCGATCTGAACGACCTCTGCCATAGTCTTCAGAACATCTTCAAGTTCCGCTGTCCGGACACCATACAGCTGGTCTGGAACAAGCCCAACATGAAGGTCACCCTCAACACCGATGCCAACCGTGTGACACAGGTTTTCTCCAACCTCATCGGAAATGCACTGAAACATACCGTTAAAGGTAGCATCACATACGGTTACAGGCTCATCAATGATGGCAGTGAAGTGGAATTCTTCGTGACCGATACCGGTTCCGGCATCGACCCCAACGACATGGAGAACATCTTCGGAACCTACGTTTCCAGAGATGCCGACGTACAGAACGGCTATGGCCTGGGACTCGCACTCTGCAAGAACATTGTCGAGAGAATGGAGGGTCGCATCAGCGTACAGTCCAGACTGGGCGAGGGCTCTACCTTCCGTTTCGTACTTCCTTTCGAAGGCACCATTGGCGGAATGGCACAAAGCACCCGCACCACCACCAACTCGCGCACCATCCGGTCCACCACCATGACCAATTTGCAGAATGCACCCATGATATTGGTTGCAGAGGACGAGGACAGCAACTACGAACTCGTGCGCATCGTGCTTTCCAAGCGCTATCGCCTGCTGCGTGCCGTGAATGGCATTGAAGCCGTCACGTTGTGCGAAGACGAGCACCCCGACATGATCCTCATGGACATCCGCATGCCGGGAATGAACGGTCTCGATGCCACACGCATCATCAAGGAGGTCAACCACGACATTCCCGTCGTTGCCCTTTCTGCCTATGCCTTCGACGAGAACATCCGCGAGGCCAAGGCCGCAGGATGCGACGACTTCATGGCGAAGCCCTTCCGTGTGGAAGACCTGCTCGACATGGTTGAAAAATACGTCAAGAAATAACAAATCAGAAGCATATGGGTAAGTTAGCAGTTTATAAGTATATTTCCATGATGTTCCTCGTGGTACAGTGCATCGTATCAACATTTACCATTGTGGCACTCTTCGGAGGCGACGTCACTCCTGTGGGTCATTCAGCCCGCGCCATGTTGGTTTACATCCTGCCTGTGCTCATTGCACTCAACCTCGTGCTGCTTATCTACTGGCTCATACGTCGCAAATGGCTCTACGCACTCATTCCCGTCATCACTGTTGCATGCTGCATTCCCTATATCGGCACCCTCATACAGTTTGGCTCCGTCGACAAGAAGGCCGAAGCCGAAAAGGGTCTGAAGATTGCCACCTACAATGTGGCGATGTTCGGTCGCGAGACTTCCGGATTCCTGGCTCAGGACATCCTGGCACAGATGCGTCGCCATAAGGTCGATATCCTCTGTCTGCAGGAGTATAACGAAGTCAGCGGCGACAAGAAGAATTCCGAGAGTTACAAGGAATACTTCCCCTATATGGCCACAGGTCGCGCCGACATGGTAGTCTTCAGCCGTTATCCGATAAAAGACAGCAAGACCCTGCTCTTCGACGATTCCAACCAAAGTGCCATGTGGGCCGACATCGATGTGAAGGGACAGGATATTCGTGTGTTCAATGTCCACCTGGAAACCACGGGTCTTAACCGCACCATGCATCAGGCCAGCAAGCTTCAGGCTCAGAATCCCTATGCCGACTACAGCGTCAGCAACAGCCGCGTGCTCAACGCCATCTTCGGCAACTACACGCTGGGCATGATGTTCCGTGCTGGGCAGGCCATCACCATTTCCAACGAGAAACGCTCCTCCGAGAAGCCCTGCATCCTGTGCGGCGACTTCAACGACGTCCCCTACTCGTTCGTCTACAACACCATGCTGGGCAATATGGTCGACGGATTCAAGGAGTGCGGTGCAGGCTGGATGTACACCTTCCGAGGCCGTAAAGCCGTCCGCATCGACTACATCTTCCACGACCCCTTCTTCAAGGGACTCACCTACTACAAGGAAGACCTCACCACCTCCGACCACCTGCCCGTATTCATGAAGGTAACCTATTAAGTTCGCCCCATCCAGGCACACTTATTAAGCGACATACGAAAGAACTGGTGAGTCCGTCCTTGCGGACTGCGAGTTCGTAGGCTTCGGACTGGCAGTCCGAAGGCGTCGGACTCATCGTACGAAGGCTTCTCACTAGTAGAGAAACGGCTTCTCGCTATAATTAGGATATTTAGATATTTAGAAATTTAGTATTTAGTAGTATAACTATAAGATAAAATTATTTTTTTTATTTTTGGCAAAAATCCTAAATATCTAAACTTCTAAACTTTGGTGGAATGGGAAAATCTTCGTACCTTTGCTGACCAATAAACATATTAATAATGTACACATTCACGCGCATATGAAAATCCGCTGAGCCATTCTTATTCAGATTCAAAAAATTCTATGAACGATAAAACCACCCCCTTTCAGTGGGATGGTTTTAAAAGTGGAGTAGTTATCGTGATGTCTTGCTCCTGTCGTGGAACTTCAAAAGTCCAGCGACCTCGGGATTCTGCCCGGATAGCCAGAACAAATATTCTGACGGTGCAAAGATAGGAATTTATTCCGAAAGTTCCAAATATTTAACTAACTTTTTTATTCTATGGGCTTAATCACCTGCAATTTTCTGTGGTTGCTTCATACAGAGTCACTGATTAAACGGATTCAACTGATTTTGACTGAAAAAATCTTCAGAAGCAAAAACGGTTCTTCGTCAATTTCGTTGAAAAGACCAAAACCTAAATCACAATTCATGCACAGCTCGGTTTTTTAGCGCGAAGTGCGAGGTTTTTGCTGTTCCAGCGAACACAGGATGCACCTCGGCAGAGCTCGAGCGAGCTCGACTCTACACTCGGTTTTCACTGTTTTTCTGAGCTGTACTGCTAAGCCGCAGGCTGTTCTGAGGTATTGGACAAGGACTGGCAAGCTGGCTTGTGCAGGACTTGAACGATAGCTTAGAACGATTGCTCGTAGAGCAAGCAGTACAGACCAGGGTTTTGAAGGTTTTCTTTAGATTCCTCTGCGGCTTCAACAAAATTGAAAAAGAGCCGTTTTTGTTAATTGAATCCTAGAACATCATAAATCTGTGAGATTTCTCTCACCTGAAGGAAGGAGAAAAGTGAAAAAAACACGGAGGATCAACTGTGTGACCCTCCGTGCCAGTTTACTATCTTTTAGTTTTAGAATCCTATGAGGCCAAACTCACCAAATTCATTGAACTCAGGTGACAGTATGGGATCTTCAGCTCCAAGGTCACCACCAAGTGCAGGTGTAGAACCTGCCAGCAGCTGCTGCTGATTCTTTAACTCAATCACGTCCATCTCTGGGCAAATATATGTTTTCTTCATATTTTTCAATTCGTTTAAGTATTTCACATCTTACTTCTTACATCATACATCTTACTTCAAGATGACTTTTTTACCATTCACGATGTAAAGTCCCTTCGTGGGCTGGGCCACACGCTGACCAGCGAGGTTATAGTACTCACCTCTTACATCTTCCATCTGACCTCTTACTTCATCAATGCCCGTAGTGCCGCCGAAGTCGAACGACAGTGAAGGAGCAGAGATCTCCTCATTGAACTCCAGATAAGCCTTGCCAGCGGGGATTGTAGCAGAAGTAGCAATCTTCTTGAATGCTGCCTTACCGCCCTCAACGCTCAGCGCATATTTGGTCTTGCCAGCCTCTGCACTAACTGCAGCACCAGTACCAGCCTTCAGCAGGTTTGTAGCAATTGCGCTAGCACTGTTCGTAACAGCGATAGTGTAGCTGCCTTCAGCGCCATTCAACAGAATAGGAGTATTAGCAGGAACCTTTGTCAGCTCTTCGCTCAATGTAACAGCGTTGCCAGAACGTCCCGTTACGACATAAGCCTTTAACGTAGAACCCGTGAAGTCCAGAATATTGTCACTTACCAAGGTTGCCCAACCATAGCTGTTGATAGTAATAACTTCCTCATTTGCGCCAGGATAAGTTACAGAAATTCCAGAAGGATAGAAACCTCCTTCTCTGTCAACAATATATAATGTAGCAGCTGTTCCAGTATACTTATAGGTAAGAACTCCGTCAACAGCAGCGTCACAATCAGTCAGTGTTGTAAAGGCACCAGCATAGTCTGTGAAGCCAATAGATTCAACAGTTGGTGTACCCTGTGTAGTCATGTAGCTAACAACCATACCCTTTACGGCAGGAATTGAGAAGAGAGTACCCTTATTTACCTGTGCATAGGCTGCATTTGATGAATTGTTCAGTTTACCTGTTGTACTAGCATAAACATTGTTCTTAATGGTATTTACATGCATAATAGCATCATAGGCAGCACCATCGATCATTACTTGCTGTACATAATCAAGCTCTGAGTTCTCACAAGTAATAGTTGGAGCTCCTTCGTTTCTTGCAAAAGTCCAGTCAACGGTAACACCTGCATCGCCAAGCACCTTGGTGTTTGCAGTAAACAGAGCCGTCAAAGTGAGGTCTTCAGTGACATTCGAAATAGTAGCACCTGCTTCATAGGTGTTCACGCCGTCACTCCATCCGCTGAACGATGAACCACTCTTGGTAAGGAAGAATGCCTTTGGCGTTACATAATTCTCACCACTCTTTACATACTCAGTAGCAGGAACGGTTCCCGAACCTTCACCCTTTTCGAAAGAAATCTTTTTCTTTGCCTCAAAGATCGCCGTATAAGTAGCGTCTGCAGTAGCAGTCACCGTGAGGGGATTTACTGTATTGCCAGCAAAATCGGCATCATCTTTCTGCCATTTCACGAAATAACCAGCAGCTGTTGGGGTTGCTGTGAGTGTTACCTCATCGTTCTCAGCAACTGTGGCTGTACCACTTGCTGAACCCAGACTTGCATTGTTGGTAGCAGCAGTGATGGTATAAGTAGTGGTGGCAACGGGAGTACCAGAAACCTTACCGGTCACAACGATATTGGTCACGGCCAAACCTTTAGCCGTATTTGTAAGACCAGCAAGATATGCACGAACTTTAAATGTTCCTGCTACAGCATTTTCTAATGCTTTAGAATAAACAGAAGGGCCAACACCCTGGTCTGTTTTATCTGGTCTTTTGGGATTTGTCCGTGTCTGAATGGTCTCCTCGGTGTCGTTAGAATAAACAGCATAAATCGTAATCTGCGGATCACCAGTACCACCAGCAGTACATGCTGTAACATATACATTCTCGGGGACAAAAGTAATACCTACAGCTGGGGTAATTGTCCATTCCAGCATGTTTTCTGCAGCATCAGCAGCATTTTTCGCAACTGTTTCTTTTGGCTTAAAATAAACCAATGTCTGCTCATCCCAACCTGCTTTACAACCCTTGGTGCTGAAAGTCGAAAGGTTCAAGTTTGAACCTGCACTGAAGTTCGTAGTCAAGAACGCATCAGCAGGAACATTCACAGAAGATAAGTCCTCATGGCTTGTAAAAGCCCATGTCACTGTCGAAGCCTCATTCGTATAAGTCTGGGCTTGCACGCCGACCACTGCGCTAAGCAGTAGCGTCAATAAAGTAAATAATTTTTTCATTTGTTTGTTTTTGTTTGTTATTTGTTAGTAAATCAAAAATGTTGTCTGTTTTGAAATTCGTAGGCAAAGGTACGATAATTAAATGGGAAAGCCAAACGGTTTTCCGCAAAAACCGCACGTAAACGTTTGATAGAGTGTAGTCTGTACGCCCAATCTGACAAGGGGCTATCATACAGAGTCACTGATTATACGGATTCAACTGATTTTGACTGAAAAACCTTCAGAAACAAAAACGGTTCTTCGTCAATTCCGTTGAAAAAGACAAAAACAAAAATAACAGGCTGCGCATTACAAGATGTTCAACGATTGGTGCAGAATTATTTTATAGGCTTGAAAAGCCGATGGTTTTTGCCCGGACAGCATGAGGAGACTCTGGTAAGAGGCTGAGGTGGGAGATAACAACGCCACACTCATACCTTTAGAGGTATGAGAATGAGGGCGCTGCGCAGCGATGTTTAGTATGAAACGGTCACTGTTTCATACTGGGACTTTGGGATTGTATGTCCTGCTCGCTTGGCCTCGTTTCTGATCTTTTTCATATTGAATTGGCTGTCGCGAAGATTTTTCTTTAGACTGACATACGAAGGGCTATTCCAAAATTCTCCTGACGTTCCACTGGTATGCTTGTCGCCTTTCTTAGTTCGTGACCCGAACTTTGTGAGACCTTCATAAAGATCTTTTGCCCTTGCATCCCATCTGTCGTATTGTCTTTTATAATAGTTGAAATCCCTACCCGACGCCACGTCAACGCCACCATCTGATGCAGAATCAGATGAAGCGCCGACCGTATTGCCATTTGCCTCATTAACAATTTGCAGAGTCGTTATACCAGCTTGAGCGAAATTGCTTGCAGCTTCCCACAGGTCGTTACGCATCTCTTTTTTCCATGCTTTGTTGCTGGCTCGGAAATCTTCTTTTTTGGCTGCATCTATTTGTGAATTGTTAAACGGACGATATTCGCCGTCTTTCCAAACGCCAACTTCCCACACTTCCGGAGAATAGAAGGTCATACCGATCCCTTGTCTTTTCCCTTCTTTCATGGTTCCGTAAATAACACAACCATCTTCTTGTATAAACAATCCGAAACCTTCCGGGACATTATTAAGCATCTCTCCGAAGTACAAATCCTGACCGATTTCAGTTATCCTGAACTGCTTTCCAGATACAGAAGCACTCTTTTCCGTAGGCTTGTCGCCAGAAAATTTGCCTTCAAAGACTATTTCGCCTTGATGATTATAACAAACGCCAGAGCCGGACTTCTTTCCGTCTCTCCAACCCCCAATATACACGACTGCCCCTTCAACGTTCGATATATCCTTGCCGTTCGTAATAAGCATACCACGACCAGATATTTTGTCTTCCGAGAAATCACCTATATATAAAGAGCCGTTCCTATAACGTTCTATGCCAAACCCATTTTTCCGTTTGCCATTATAATTATACTGGCCCATATAATCCTTTTTGTATTTTTTACCATAGATTGCATCTGCAAGATTTTGTGCAGAAACAGGTAAGATGGCAAAAAGGATTAACGGAATGAGTATCGATTTAATTTTCATTATATGTAAAATCCTCATTGAATGTGTACTTATCGCTCTTTTGGGCCTTCTTTAATAGCTTCAACCCGTCTTTTTCACTAACAACCTCCATATAAACGGCCTTTTTCATATTAGAATTGATCACAACGTAATATGTTTCACCATCTTCTAAGTTCAAGTTCGTTTCTGCATGGTATGTTCCTTTAGCCGAGGGACAATCAACAGCGACCACATAGCTTCCAGCCTTGCTGAAAGTAACCTTACGTGCAACCATATTATACATGATTGTTGGAACAGACTTACTAATAGGCTTTCCTTCTGGAATCAATTTAAAAGCCTCATTGCCATTAACATTGAAAACATATTCACTATTCCAGAATCTAAAATCCACAAAGAAGTACACCGTACTCTGTGCTTTCAAATCATAAACACCTACAACAAATAGCAGCATTGACAATACAAATAAATTCTTTAAAGTTTTCATTTTGATAAAAGTTTTTAATTATTACGTGATTGTGTTATAATACTCAGGTCCCTGAAGTTCTCTGACCTAAAGGTGCAGAGTTACTATGTTTGCAACGCTCGAAGTTTGTCGACGATACTTTTTGCGGTGGCTTTTAGTGCTCGTCTGCAAAATTACAAACTTTTTGTGAAACCTCCAAGAAAAAATGAAAAAAATTCATCAAGTACCAAAGCATGCCTTCCGTCGCCATACCCAAGCTCTACCCAAGCCCAAACAGCACCTTTGAGCTTGGGTAGGACTTGGGTAAGGCTTGGGTATAGCGAAAAACGAGAAAAACAAAAAATCCTCCGCCGGTGGTGTAGCGCGCTGATTGTCAGCGAAATAATGGCGGAGGATTTTGGGCATTGCGGCTGTGGCGGAGAGCGGAATAAGGTCGAGATGAAAAATACTGGGACTTGATGGAAACGCAGAGGCGGCTTGCTGTATGTGATACGGCTGCTCAGTTGTTGTAAGAAGGCGTTTTGAGATTAGCAAGAAGGCAATTTGGACCTGTTCTAACGGCTCTTCGCCATGATTCAGGAGGGCATTGGATTTATTACACAGGCTTAAAAATCCTCCGCCATCATTCTGCTGATAATCAAACAGTTATATAGGGTGGCGGAGGAATTTTAATTTTTTGAAATAGACATATATCAGAGGCTCTACATGCTGTCTGGGCAAAAACACCGGCTTTTCAAGCCTAAAAATGCATAGAATGCTTGTTCCCGAGAGAAGAACATACTTGGTTTTTGAGCCCGAAGGGCGACTGTTTTCGCCACTCGTGATGGCTGAGTTTGGGAACCAAACTGTGGTGGGCTTTTGGCTTGTGCAAGAGCATGCTCTTAGGCACAAAGCTGGAAGAACAGCATGTAAGGTCGAAGGCCTCAGCCATCATGAGTGGTGTTTTTTATTGTTTTTGTTTTTATCAGAAGGACATCATAAATCTGTGAGATTTCTCTCACCTGAAAGTGTGAGTGTGGCGTTGCAATGCGAAGTGCGATCTGTGTGAGATAATCAAATTCTACGGAGCCAGGGAGTTAAAGGAGGGGTGAGGCCAGCAAACCGACAATTAAGTTTTTTTAAACGAAGCAAAAAATAAAAGGCGGCTATTTTTTTTGGCAGTCTCGAAAATAATTGCTAACTTTGCGGACGACATGTGCTAACTACAATGTTCTATGCGAACAAAACCATATTTCAACTAACTATAAATATTTATAATTATGAAAAAGAAATTACTGAGAACAATGCTCCTGCTATGCGCCCTGATAGTAGGTAGTTCGAGTGTATGGGCAGAAGAAATCACAACCACCTGTACATTCTCATCAAAAGCATGGGCTGCCGATAATGGCGGAACTTGGACATCCGGGAAAGATGGCAATTCATTAACAAGTGGACGAGGAATACAAGTTACGAAAGGTGTTACTGGTGCCAATGGTACATCTGGCGACTCTTTCGAGAATGTTTCAAAGATTGTAGTTACTTATAGTACTAATGCTAGCTCTGGAGCGGGTTCGATTGCCGTTAAAGTAGGTACTGGAACTGCGAAGTCTCAAGATGTAACATCAACTGGCGGTACTACGGACAGGACTTTGACGTATGACTTTGCGCAATGCGAAACTGGTCAGGTAAATATTGCCGTTACTTGTACGACAAACTCCATTTACATTAAAAGCGTAGCAATAACTACTATTTCGGGGAAAAAGGAGACTTTCTCCTACGTTGACAACCAAGGGAAAGGCACTATAGATTCTGGCTCCTCGTACACCATGTGGGGGATTGACGTGAGCATTACAAACGACATGTTCTATGGTTCTAATCTTTATTCATATTTTTATGGCTATGCAGCCTTAGGAACAGGAACCACTACTATTACGCCCCACAATGGCGCAACGATTGAAAGAATTGAGATAACGACAGTTGATACAGACCACAACGGCTGGCAAATCATAGGTACTGAAGAACCTGGAGAAATCACTGCTTCGGTAGGTACAATAACGGCTAATAATGCAGATAAGACTAAAGCTACCGTCACAACCTGGACGGGCTCTGCAACAGAACAATTTACAATTACGAATACACGCACTATTGCTTGGTCATCAATTAAAGTCTATTTAACCGGAGGACTTCCCAAATGTGCTACACCCGTTATCAGTGGTGAGACTCCATTCCTGACAAATACAACAGTTAGTATTTCATGTGAAACAGCAGGTGCCACTATTCAGTATTGCACTACTACTGATGGCGTAAACTACACAGCATACCAAACCTATACTGGACCCTTCCAAATTACAGAATCAAAGACAGTGAAGGCACAGGCAACCAAGGAGCATATGGTTCCTAGTGATGAAGCCTACAAGGCGTTCTCTCAACAAGGCGTGATACCCAATATCGGATATTTTATCTCATCACACGCAACTGTTGCATTCTCTGATCCGGAATATGTTCGGATAGAAGATGCTTTGGTGACTTATAAGAATGGAAACACTGCATATATTCAAGATTCCTACAGTGCCATTATGCTCTCCAATTGTGCAGATGAAGTTGAAGCTGGCGACAAGATTAATGGTTACATGAAAGTCACTGGTTACAATACATCTAACAATATGCCTAAGATTACAGCTTTCGAGCTTGTAGAAGGATACGTAAAGACCCCAGAACCCGAGGTAAATCCAACAGTGGTAACGCTTGCCGAACTGCTGGGAGGCGGTGCGTCCTCCCCCTATGAGATGTATCTTTCAAAGTATGTTAAGATAGAGAATGCTACTGTAACGAGTGCATTTGCAAGTAAGAACTGTACTATCCAACAGGGTGATTACTCCATTATCCTGCGCGACCAGAACAGTACGGCCACACTGACATCCACAGTGGGTGATAATGTTACCGTTACGGGTATTGTGACCATCTACAATACGACCCAACAGATTGCTGTTTACGAACAGGGTCAGATAGTAGTAAGTGCTGCTCCGCCAACAATTGTTGCTACTCCCTCTTCTCTCACTGGATTCAGCTATGGTGTTGATAATGGTCCGAGTGCCACACAGACAATCACCGTTTCTGGCGCACACCTAACTGATGACATTACACTCACTATGGGCAATGACAAGTATGAGATGTCACTTACAGAGGCTAGCGGATACGCTAACAGTTTGACGATCACACAATCATCAGGTTCTGTTGCTGCAACTACTGTTTATGTCCGCCTGAAAGCAGGGTTGGACATGAATCCATCCTATAGCGGTTCTATCACAATTGCTTCAACAGACGCAACAAGTAAAACCATCACTCTGGCAGGTAGCGTGGAAGAACATAATATTACCTGGGATTTGAGTAAGGCTTCGTATGACGCAAGTCCTACGGAAGAGCTTATTCAATGGTCCAGCGCTGTTGCAATTATGAAGAATGAAAGGAATGGCAGCGGTAATACTGCAGTTAATAACTACATTCCAACCACTAACACAAGTACTCGTTTCTATAAAAATAACAAATTGACCGTCACTCCTGCCACAGGTTATGCTGTCAAGAAAGTGGTATTTGAGGCCACAACAGCAGGTTATGCGAGTGCTCTTGCAGGTAGTACATGGACGAACGCAGGAGTTAAAGTGGACGGAACGACTGTCACAGTAACTCCTAAAGACCCCCTAACTGCTTGGTCAGTTGTCTTTGGTGGTACTTGCGGCTTTACATCTGTAAAGGTTTACTATGAAGCAGCTGCAGCTATTCCTTCTATTACGCTTAACTATAGTTCTGCCAATTTCCCAGTAGCTGGCGGTGACGGAACAATTGATGTTACCTATAACAATATCACAACTGTTAATGCAGACATTGTTTGGTACACTGATGAAACAGCAACCATCACAACGACAGAGCCCGAATGGATTTCCGCAGAGATTAACTCAAGTAAGAATCTGTATTATGTAGTCGGTGAGAACGATGGTGCAGCCCGTACAGCTTACTTGAAGGTTCATGCCAAAGATGATAGTTCCAACGATGTTTATTCCCCATTGATTACCATCACTCAGGCAGAATATGTTGATCCTGCAAGTGTTGCATCTGTGACATTAGACTTTACTGATGCCGCATGGGGATTCCCAACAGAATATGTAAAGACTGAAGCCTCTTATACAAATGGCTACACTGTCACTCTTGGCGCTTCATCAAATGGACATAAGAAGCTGACCTCGGGTACATCCACAACGGGTATTATTTTCGGTAAACAAGACGCTACGCTCACTCTTCCTGAGTTCGATTTCAATGTCAGCAAGATTAAAGTCTATGGTATCAGTGGTGCTTCTGCTAAAGTGACTTATAATGTCTTCGTAGGAACTGATGCTGTTAGCACAGAGGTAACAAGTGCTGCTGTTGACCATGAATTCGATATTGCAGCAGACAAACAAGATGCAGGCACGATTTATACCATTAAGCTTACCAATGATAACAACTGCCAGATTTCGAAGATTGAAGTATTTGGCTATGTTCCCGTTACCGTTGGTACTTCAGGTTATACTACATTCTGGACTAAGAGTGCTAATGGAAAGGCTCTCCGTTTCGATGGTGTCAAGGCTTATGTAGTTCCTTCAGTAAGTGGTACAACTGTAACGCTGGCTGAAATAACAGAAGCTCCGTCTTGGACACCTGTTATCATAGAAGCAACAGCAGGTGTGCACAATTTGAATGTTATACCAAGTGCAGCAGCTGTTGGAACCAACTTGTTACAGACCTCAAGGGGTACTTCTGTAGGTGGCGAAAGTACAGATAGCGACTATTATGTATTGTCAGAGAAGGGCGGCAAGGTTGGCTTCTATAAACTTGGTAATGGCGTAGCGGTTCCTGACGGAAAGTGCTTCTTGTCTATTCCAAAGTCTACCTCTGCTGCTGACTTCCTCGGCTTCGGTGGTGAGGCAACAGGCATTAATTCAGTTGACAGTGGACAGTTGACAGTTGACAGTTATTATAACCTCGCTGGTCAGCGCGTGGCTCAGCCCACTAAGGGACTGTATATCGTGAATGGACGTAAAGTCGTGATTAAGTAAGTATTTAACACGAATTACCACGAATTATTCATTAATTTCAAGCGCAGCAATTATATGAACAATTATATGGCAATTATATGTTAAAGATAAAACACGAATTATCATAAATTTAATAAGAAGATAATTATGAAAAAGAAATATTTTGCACCGGAAATGGATGTTGTAGAACTGGACATGTTCCAGCCGATACTGACAGGCTCACTGCCTTTGGACAGTTCTCAACAAGTAGAAGACCCTGAAGAGATTCTGGCTCCTGGATTTAGTATTGAGAACGAACTCTTTGGATTCTAAAGAAAAGAAAAATTGCAATTTCCCTGAGTGAAGGGAATCTCAAGAAAAAGAGGATGTTCACGTGAACATCCTCTTCTTCTTTCTTATTGTATGATCTTGAATCTTACCCTGAATGAGCGCTCGTGTTCGTCCCAATTGGTGCCAAGCATTTCGAAACTGCCTATCTGTGCCGTCGAGCGAACGTGTTTGCCGATGCAGGGACAGACGTCGTAGTCGCCGATGCGCACCAGTCGGATGGTGTCTGAAGCATCGTCGGGCAGGCGTTCCAGGCTGATGCCCTCGGGCAGCTCGTCGCGCGACACGAATTCGAACGTGACGGGCAAGTCCTCGCTGATCAACCGGTTCATCTCCTGCTCAATGAGTTTCTCTTCCTGTCGCGACGGTTTGCGGTCAAGATAGAAGCTCATCTTGCTCTTCTTGCGTTCGATGTGGGCATTATACGACCGCTCACAGCCAAACAAGCGAATCATTGTCTGGTTCAGCAAGTGTTCTGCCGTATGTGCCGGCGGAAACGACACCTCGCGCTCTTCGAATAAGTCCAAGTCGCTTTGTCGCATCGGTCGATCAGAAGCTAGGAAGTTCGATCCACTTGACGTAGCAGAAGTCCTGACGGTGAGGCAGGTTCTTGTTCTTCGGATACATGCGGACTGCGCTCTTGTACTGACCGAACTGACGAGGAGTCAACTCAGCCTCAAAGGTGTAGTTGTTGCCTTCGTGACCTGTCATCTTCAATGGTTCAACACTGAAGACCTTCTCGTTGCCGTCCTTGTCGAGACAGACATTGACCTTCTCGAGTCCGATGGCATCGTCGAGGCCCTGCTCGTTGATGACGTATTTGAGGGTGTACTTCTGACCAGCCTCTGCACCTGTTGCGGGGAAGTCCCACTCGCAAGAGACGACGTTGATGGCATCCCAGCGCTCAGCCACAGCTTCCTTCCACTGTGCGATGTCCTTGGTCAGGCGGTTGTCGTTCTTGGACAACTCCTTGAAGCGCTTAGCCTGCTTCTCGTAGAACTTGCTGTAGTAGTCGTCCAACTGACGCTTCATCGTGTAGTGAGGAGCAATCTGGGCGATGGAGTTCTTGACCACCTTGATCCAACCTTTCGAGAGGCCCTTCTTATCCTTATTATAATAAAGAGGAATGATCTCGTTCTCGAGCAGGCCGTAGATGGTAGCAGCGTCGAGCTGATCCTGATAGCCCTGATTCTGGTAGGTGCGCTTCTCGGTGAGCGCCCAACCGGCACCCTCGCGATAGCCCTCGAGCCACCAACCGTCCTTCACGGAGAGGTTGACGACACCGTTCATCTCGGCCTTCTCGCCAGAGGTACCAGAAGCCTCGAGCGGACGAGTCGGGGTGTTCATCCAGATGTCGACACCCGACACGAGACGGCGAGCCAGCAGGAAGTCGTAGTCCTCGAGGAAGATAATCTTACCCAGGAACTCAGGACGCTGCGAGATCTCGTAAATCTTCTTGATAAGTCCCTGACCAGCACCATCGGCGGGGTGAGCCTTACCAGCAAAGAGGAAGATGACGGGATGCTCGGGATCGTTGACAATCTTTGAGAGACGAGCCTCGTCGGTGAACAGCAGGTGAGCACGCTTGTAGGTAGCAAAGCGACGGCAGAAACCAATGACCAGTGCATTGGGGTTGAACTGCTCGAGCAGCTTCACCACACGCGAAGGATCGCCCTGGTTCTTCAGCCATGTCTCGCGGAACTGCTCCTTGATATACTCGAACAGCTTGGCCTTCAGCGCCTGGCGTGTAGCCCAGATTTCTTCATCGGGACAGTTGTAGATGCCGTGCCAGATGTCTTCGTTCGACTGGTCGCTCATATGCTTGGCATCAAAGTACTTCGCATAGACGCGACGCCACTCGGTAGCACACCAGGTGGGGAAGTGCACACCATTGGTGACATAGCCCACGTGGTTTTCCTCGGGGAAGTAGCCGTTCCAGATGGGAGCGAACATCTTCTTCGACACCTCGCCATGCAGCCAGCTGACGCCGTTGACCTCTTGACAGGTGTTGCAGGCGAAGGTTGACATACAGAACTTCTCGCCCTTGTCGTCGGGGTTCGTACGGCCCATACCGATGAACTCGTCCCACGAGATACCCAGCTTCTGGGGATAGCCGCCCATGTACTTGCCAAACAGGCCTTCCTCGAAGTAGTCGTGACCTGCGGGCACGGGAGTATGTACGGTATAGAGACCGCTGGCACGAACCAGTTCGAGAGCCTGGTTGAATGTCAGACCTTCCTCAATGTAGTCGCACAGGCGCTGCAGGTTGCAGAGTGCTGCGTGCCCCTCGTTGCAATGGTATACGTCCTTCTTGATGCCCAGCTTCTTCAGCAGCAGCATACCACCGATACCGAGCAGGATCTCCTGCTTCAGACGATTCTCCCAGTCACCACCATAGAGCGCGTGGGTGATGGGTTTGTCGAAGTCAGAGTTCATTTCGTTATCAGTATCAAGCAGATACAGTTTTACACGTCCTACGTTGACACGCCATACATAAGCGTGAACCTGGTAGTTGGTATAAGGCACGTCAATGACCAGGGGATTGCCGTCCTTGTCGAGCTCACGCTCGATGGGCAGCGAACCGAAGTTCTGCGTCTCGTAGTTGGCGATCTGCTGTCCGTCCATCGACAGGCTCTGTGTAAAGTAGCCGAAACGATAGAGGAAACCGACAGCACACATATCGACGTTAGAGTCGGAAGCCTCCTTCACATAGTCACCAGCCAGCATTCCCAGACCACCCGAATAGATCTTCAGGGCAGAGTGGATACCGTACTCCATGCAGAAGTAGGCCACCGAGGGGCGCTTTGAGTCGGGCTTCACGTCCATGTACTTGCGGAACATGGCGTAGACGTCCTTGACACGTTTCATCAGCGATTTGTCCTTCAGAATCTCTTCCTTGCGGGCAAAACTCAAACGTTCCAGCAACATGACTGGGTTGTGCTTTACATCATGGTAAATCTCAGGGTCGAGGTCACGGAACAAGTCACGAGCCTCGTAGTTCCACACCCACCACATGTTGTGGGCAATCTCGTCCAAACACTTCAGTTGCTCGGGAAGGCTCGACTTCACGGTCAGGTCCTTCCACTGGGGAGCATTTGCATAATCTGCTTTAATCTTCATAATTTATCAATTGTTATGTTTGAATTGTTAATTTCTTTCCTCAGCCTTTCGTAAGGCGATATCGTAAGCCTCGTGGTAGTATTCGATGAAGTTACACCACAGGGCCTTCTTCGACAGGGCGTCGGCTTTCTTGCGACAATCGTCAACCTCCTTCTGGCTCATGGCCGAGAAGGCAGCTACCGTGTCCTTGATGGCATCGGCCACTTCCGAATAGTTATAGTCTGTGCGATGGATGACCTTCACGCCGTCCTTCAGCTCGCCATTATGTCCGAACTCCTTGTTTGCCCAGAGTCCGAAGCCAGCCAAATCGGTAGTGATGCAGGGCACTTTGAATGCCACAGCCTCCAACGGGGTATATCCCCACGGCTCGTAATACGAAGGATAGATGCAGAGATCGTTGCCCAGCACCACGTCGTAGTAGGTCATGTTCAGGATGCCGTCGTTGCCGTCCAGATAGCAGGGCAGGAAGATGACCTTCACGTTTTCGTCCTTGCGGTTGTGCATGTCGTAATATTTCAGCATGCTCAGCACGTTGTCGTGACTCATGTTGTGGAGCCAGTGGGTCACCTGGGGAACCTCAAGGGGTGAGAGGTTAGAGGTGAGAGGTGAGTTGAGGCGCTCCTGCAAATCCTTGCGGGGCTCCCCTACCCAACCGGGGACCTCGATAAACGCCACCACCTTCTTCTTCAGGTCGCGGTCGCGCAACAGACGGTTCATGGCTTCCACAAACACGTCGATACCCTTATTGCGGAACTCATAACGTCCTGAGGTCGAAATGATTAGCGTATCGTCGTCAAGGTTTTCTCCAAGCAGTGCATTGGCCACTTCCAACAGACGCTTGCGGGCAGCCTTGCGCTTCTTCGTAAACTGGGCTCCCTTGGGCACGAAACTGTCGTCGAAACCATTGGGCAGCACCACATCGACGGGTTTGTCCAACAGCTCGACACACTCCTTGGCAGTAATATCGCTCACGGTGGTGAAGCAGTCAACGTGCCAGGCAGTCTGTTTCTCGATAGAGTGCTTCGACTGCATATTCAGCTCGTCGGCCATCTGGTCGCCATTGTAGGCGAACAAATAGTCGTACAGGGGTTTCATGTTGCCGGCAATGCTACGGCCGATGCTCGTGGCATGGGTCGTGAAGACGGTACCAATCTGGGGCAGTTTGTTGTTGATATACAGCGCACCCAGTCCGCACATCCACTCGTTGGCGTGGTACACCACACGCTGCTGGCTGTTGAGGTAGTGATTGTAGAAACTCTCAGTCACCAAGGCGGCAGCATACGAGAACATCGAGGCCTCGTCGTAGTCGCCATAGGCGTGCAGCGAGTCAACCTGGTAGTTTTCCCAAAGCCAACCGTAGATTTGGTCTTTCTGCTCATAGTATGGGGTAAAGTCGACCAAAACAGCTATAGGCTCCCCGGGAACCGTCCAACGGCCTACCCTAATCTTTAAGCCTTGCTGCTTAGCTTCCCATTGCCACTCGGCAAAGAGTGCATTGTCTTGCTTAAAATAGGGACTTTCTTTCTCCTTCCAGCAATCAGGACCAATGAAAATGATGTGATCCTTCATTTCATCCTGAAGCGTCTTCGCGCGAGAGGACAGTACAGTGTAAATTCCACCGACTTTATTACATACCTCCCAGCTCGATTCGAAGATGTAATCAGGCTTTAAATAGTTTTTTCCCATATTAATACATGTATTTCAGGTTGCAAAGTTAATTAAAAAAAATTAAAAACTACGCTATTTTTACATTTATTTTTCTATAAATCAGCATTTTATTGATTTAGATTTAGTACCTTTGCCCCCTCAAAATCAGAATAATGCAATTAAAGAATATGACAAGAATACTCTTGCTGGCACTATTACAACTATGTTGTACAACGCTTTTCGCGCAAGAAGAGAATCAGACATTTCGCGCGTACCTATATAATAATGAATACGAGGTATACCTGCGCATAAATTTCTACGACCAAGATATCGAGGTGCCAGGACAACCGCTTTACGGCCAGCTGCCCGGTTTCCTGGGCAAGGTTCACAACTCGTTCTGCTGGGTGATTACCTCCTGCAAGGTCAAGAACGAGCGCGAGGCCGAAATACAGCTGATTAACGACTATGGCAGCGAGGACCTTAAGGCCCGCCTGTTCTGCCACAACGATACGACCTACGTCCTGCAACAGATGTCGGGCAGTACCATCAAAATTCCCAAGAACGGGAAATGGCAGAAACTGCCCAAATATCTGGTATTGAAACGCAAAAAATAGACTATGCATAAAATCATATTATTCATCATGGTTCTCCTATGGAGTTCCGCGTCGCTGCATGCAGAGGAGAAAGAGACTCCCAACGCCCAGCAGGCCCGACGGATGTTCATGGAAACCTTTCGCATGATTTATGGCGATCAGGGTTCGCAACTCACCTACAACGTGAACATCATCGGCATCTACAAGACACAGGGCACCATATGGACCAAGGGCAAGAAAAGCAAATTCATAGACGAGAAGTATATTGCCTGGAACGACGACGTGACCTATTACCGTCTGGAACGGAAGAAAAACAAAATCGTCGTCTACGACGCCCATTCCGACGAGCGCGACAAGTATGCCACGAAGTTCAAGTTCTCGCCCGACAATTACACCTACAGCATCAAGGACTCCCAGGAGGGCTACTACATCACGCTGAAAGCCAAGAAGGGCGTCAAAGGCATCAAAGAAGCACGTTGTCTGCTTGACAAGAAGACGCGCTACCCTATCAGTGTGCGCATCAAGATGGGTATTTTCCATACGACCATCAAAATCAGCAACGTCAAGGTGGGCGGAATCTCTGACGATATGTTTAAATTTCCACGAGAGAAATACAGCGCCTCGCAATACGAATATATAGACAAGCGCTAAACGATGAAGAAGGGTCTGGTACTGGAAGGCGGAGCCATGCGTGGTCTGTGGACGGCAGGCATAACGGACGTGATGATGGAGCACGACGTCTGGCCCGACGCACTCATCGGCGTATCGGCAGGAGCAGCTTTCGGTTGTAACTACAAGTCCCGCCAGATAGGCCGCGCCATCCGCTACAACACCCGTTTTGCCCACGATTCACGCTACAGCGGCATGAAGTCACTCATCACCAGCGGCGACTACTTCAATGCGCAGTTCGGCTACCATGTGGTACCCTACGAGTACGACATCTTCGATACGGCAGCCTTCGAAGAAAACCCCATGACGTTCACCGTCGTCTGCACAGACGTAGAGACGGGACAGGCCGTCTATCACGACATGGACCACGTCGACTACGACGAATTGGAGTGGCTGCGAGCCTCGGCATCCATGCCGCTGGCGTCGAAAGTCGTCCACGTAGGAGGCCGTAAATTGCTCGATGGCGGTGTAGGCGACTCCATACCCTTGGAATATTTCGAACAGCAGGGCATCCGGCGCAACGTTGTCATTCTCACCCAGCCGCTGGGCTACCAGAAGAGCCACCTGCGACTGATGCCGCTCATGCGACTCGCCCTGCGCAAATATCCCCACTTCCTGCGCGCCATGGACCAGCGCCACCTGATGTATAACCGCCAGTTGGAATATGTGGCAGAGGCTGAACGTCAGGGACGCTGCCTGGTCATCCGGCCAGACGAGAAAATACCCATTGGCCACATCTCGCACGACACGGCACAGATGCGACTCGTCTATGAAATGGGCCGCAAAGCCGGCGAGCAACACATCGCCCGCATCATCGCGTTCTATGGTAATCATAATTACTAATTACTCATTACTAATTACTCATTTAGCTATGCGCATAGACATCATCACCGTATTGCCCGAAATGATTGAGGGCTTCGTTCACGAATCCATATTGGCCCGTGCCGAGAAGAAGGGACTGGCCGAAATCCGTCTGCACAACCTGCGCGACTACACACTGGACAAGTGGCGTCGCGTCGATGACTATCCCTATGGCGGATCAGCAGGCATGGTGATGCAGTGTGAGCCCATCGACCGCTGCATCAGTGCACTGAAGGCTGAGCGCGACTACGACGAGGTCATCTTCACCTCGCCCGACGGAGAGCGTTTCGACCAGCATATGGCCAACGAACTGTCGCTCAAGGGGAACCTCATCATCCTGGCAGGCCACTACAAGGGCATCGACCAACGCGTGCGCGACCACCTCATCACCCGAGAAATCAGCATCGGCGACTTCGTACTGACGGGCGGTGAACTCGTGGCAGCTATGATTGCAGACGCTGTAGTTCGCGTCGTACCCGGAGTGATTGGTGACGAGCAGAGTGCACTCTCCGACTGTTTCCAGGATGACTTACTGGCTGCACCCATCTACACCCGCCCAGCAGACTACAAAGGCTGGAAGGTTCCGGAGATATTGCTTTCAGGCAACGAGGCAAAAATCCGTGAGTGGGAACTCGAGCAAGCCCTCGACCGCACCCGTCGGCTCCGTCCCGATTTGCTGAAATAACTTATTTTTTGCAGGGCAGGAAATAAGAAAAATGATATTTCGTTTGGTTTTTTGCAAAATAATGATTATATTTGCAAAAAATTATCGGTAATGGCAAGAAAGAAGAAACCGCTACCCATATTAGAGCATATTGAAATTACGGACTTTGCAGCGGAGGGCAAATCGCTGGCAAGGGTTGACGACATGGTGGTTTTCGTACCATGGGCCGTACCCGGCGACGTAGTAGACCTACAGGTAAAACGTAAAAAGCACTCATATATGGAAGCCGAGGTGATTCGTTACCACGAATATAGTAAGGTACGCGCGAAGGCATTCTGTCAACATTTCGGTGTGTGTGGCGGTTGCAAATGGCAACAGCTGCCCTACGAGGCCCAACTGAAGATGAAGCAGCAGCAGGTGTACGACCAGCTGACGCGTATCGGTAAGGTGGAGCTGCCCGAATTCCGTCCCATTCTGGGAAGTGTAAAGACCCAAGAGTATCGCAACAAGCTGGACTTTGGCTGTGCGAACAAGCGCTGGCTGACGAGTTTAGAGTTGAAAGATGAGAGTTTAGAGAAAAACACTCCCGCCATCGGATTCCACATCACGGGGGCGTTCGACAAGATTCTGCCGATAGAGAAATGCTGGCTGATGGACGACCTGCACAACAAGATTCGTAACGAGGTGCGCGACTACGCCATAGAGCATGGGCTGACGTTCTTCGATCTGCGCCAACAGGTGGGTCTGCTGCGCGACGTCATCATCCGCAACAGCGCCAGCGGCGAGTGGATGGTGATTTTCCAATTCCACTACGACAGGAGCTTGGCAGAGACATTAGCCCAGAGCGAAAGCGACGCCAAAGGACTGATGCAGCACATTGCTGACAAGTTCCCGCAGATTACCTCGCTGATGTATCTGGACAACCAAAAGTGTAACGACACGATTGGCGATCAGGACATCCTAGTGTTCAAGGGCAAGGACCATATCTTCGAACTGATGGAGGATCTGAAGTTCAAGGTCGGCCCCAAGAGTTTCTACCAGACGAACACTGAACAGGCGTACCATTTGTACTCAGTCGTGCGTGAATTCGCATTCAGTCCTAGTAGTCCTAGTCAGACTAGTAAGACTAGTGATAAGAAGCCTCTGGTCTACGACCTATATACCGGCACAGGAACCATTGCCAACTTCGTGGCACGACGGGCCAGCAAAGTCATCGGCATAGAATACGTACCCGAAGCGATTGAAGACGCCAAGGTGAACTCCCTGATCAACGGCATTGAGAATACGCTGTTCTTTGCTGGAGACATGAAGGACATTCTGACGGACGAATTCATTGCAGCATACGGACGTCCGGATGTCATCATCACCGATCCCCCACGAGCCGGCATGCACCCCGACGTGGTGAAAACCATTCTGAGGGCTCAGCCCCAGCGAATCGTTTATGTCAGCTGTAACCCCGCCACACAGGCTCGCGACCTGCAACTGCTGGACGAGCAATACCGCGTGGTGGAAGTACAGCCCGTGGATATGTTCCCCCACACACCACACGTAGAAAATGTTGTACTACTAACAAATAAAAAACAACACGTATGAAAAAGCTTATGACACTGGCCCTCTTCGCGATGGGCTTCGCATTGACCGCCAATGCACAAGAGAAAAAGACGACGATTGAGGTTCCTCAATGGGTAAAGAACATTAAGTTCAGCGGCTACGGCATGCTGCAATATCAGGGACAAGACCCGGAAGGAAACCACACCAACACGTTCAACCTGCGTCTGGCCCGTTTCATCCTGGATGGCAAAATCGGTGATTTCGACTGGCGTGCACAGATTCAGGGTACTAACGTGAAAGGACCTGGCGAGCCAACCGTTCAGTTGGTAGACCTCTATGCTGAGTGGAGAAAATATCCGGAATTCAAGATTCGAGCCGGACAGTTTAAGCGTGCCTTCACTTATGAGAACCCTACCCACCCCATTACGCAGGGATGGTATGCCTATGCTGATGTCATCAACAACCTGTCTGGTTTTGGCGACCGCACCGGTGAGAAGAGCTCCGGTGGTCGAGATATCGGTATCCAGTTCTCGGGTGACCTCTTCCCCAATGCCAACGGACGTCGTCTGTTCCACTATCAAGTAGGCGTCTATAATGGTGAAGGCATCAACCAGAAAGACCAGGACAACCGTAAGGATATTATCGGTGGCGTATGGGTAATGCCTATCAAGGGTCTGCGCATCGGTGCCTTCGGATGGACGGGTAGCCGTGGTGCTATGCTTGATCCCCTCACTGGTACCACACGTAGCGTGGAGAAGAACCGTTATGCAATTTCTGCCGAATACGACTTGAACGAATACACCTTCCGTGCAGAATATCTGCACAGCCAAGGTTGGGGCGCTGCAAAAGCCGCCAACAATGTCAGAGAGATTGACTATTCAAGAGGCGACAAGGCTGACGGATGGTACGCATTCGGCATCGTGCCCGTCATCAAGAGCAAGCTTCACGCCAAGGCCCGCTACCAGTGCTATCGCAGCATGAAGGAATGGAGTTCAGCCAAGACCATGTATGAGGTGGGTTTGAACTACTTCTTTACGAAGAACCTGCAGGTGAATTTCGAATATGCCCGCGTAAACGACCGTAATTTGGCCAAGCACGACTACAATTTCGTAGACCTGGAGCTTGACTTCAGATTCTAAGACGGCGCTTGAGCGATTCCCAAAGGTGCGTCTTCTGACGCAGGATATGAACAGAATAAGCCGTGCTGACAAATGTCAGTGCGGCTTCTGTTATCCAATAGATCCATCCTTCTGTCAACAATGTAGCTCCATAGGCCATGAGGCCTATCAACGTCTGGATGGCAGCATAACGGAATACTGTTGAAGTGGAACGATAGTCATAATAGACATAAGCATAACCGCCAACCAGTATTGTTTCGAACAAATGGGCCACAACAATAGCGAGGCCCGTTCCCCACAATCCCCACTGACGGAAGCCTACCATCACAGCCAGTACAAGAACGACGAAATAGGACGTTTCGAGCAGCAGATAGGACAGCGAACGGCTTCGGGCCAGTGTGATGTAAGCCACAGGCATGGTAAGCACCTTGAAATACATGGCCAACACAGCCACCTGAGCCATTCCTACAACGGGCAAGAACTCCTTGCTGAACAACATGGGAACAAGCAGGGGCAACAACATCATCAGTGCTACCAGCATGGGCGACAGCAGCAACAGCGAAACCTCCATCTGCTTGTTGACAGTCTCGTTGGTTTTGGCAATATCCGTACATACAGCAGAAAGACGAGGGAAATAGTCGGTTTCCATGGCCGAGAATACCATTCCGGCATAGGTAATGGTAATCATAAAGCCAACATTGTAGAGGCCGACATCATCCAGTCCGCCTTCAACGTTCAAATAGCCTCGTATCAACATTTCCGCAGCACTGCCTATGGCAGCAGCCAACACAAATGCTACTCCCAGACGAATCATGCTAGCACCATGTTTCAGCTGACTACGACTGAAACGGATCTTGAAAGGATATAGTCGCCATGAATAGCCTATCGTCACCAGCATTCCTGCACCAGCTATAAGAACAATGGCTGGAACGACACCTGTATGCCCATAAAAATAATAGAGGGGAATGGAAAGCACGACGGAGGCCACGGCAGTATAAATCTGAATGCGAGCCAATGATCCCAAACGGCGTGTGGCCTTCAGAATGGCAGTCTCACCACCAGTGATGGCAATCATGGCTACAGAAATGCCCAACATCGCATAGTGCAACGTATGGTTTCCCCAAGTAAACGACAGGTCGTTGATGAACGGACTAACAATAATACAGAACAAGCCTCCAAGCACGGCAGCCATCATACTCCACAAGCGAATAACCTGAATATAATAGTCGAGCAACTGCTGGCGGTCCTTTTCATAATAGCCGGATAGACGGGGTACGGCGCCAAAGGAGATTCCCAGATTGGTACACTGCGAGGCAAAATTCTGTGCGGAAGTCAACAAAGCATTGAAGCCCATACCGCCAGCCCCTAAGAGCAAAGCCATAAACTTATTTCGCACAAGACCGATCAGAATGACCAAGCCCTGTACGCCACCAAAGACACTCGTGTATTTCAACACATGGTCGTAGTTATCGTTACGCTCTTGCTCCATTTTTTTATTTCAGAATGCAAAATTAATCATTTTATTACACAATACCGCAAAAATCTTTGGAATTTTGCGTATTAAATTGTACCTTTGCTGAGTGAAACTGTCCGTCATCATACCCGTTTACCGCGTAGAATACTCTCTTGATCGCTGTATAGAGAGTGTTCTCAGCCAACATGTGGACGACATGGAAGTAATTCTTGTCGACGACGGTTCACCTGACCAATGTCCGGCCATGTGTGACCGCTGGGCTGCAAAAGACACACGCATCAGGGTCATCCACCAAGAGAACGGAGGGCTCAGCGACGCCCGCAACGCCGGTATTGAAATAGCACGAGGGGAATACCTGACCTTTGTCGATTCTGACGACTACCTCGAGACAGACACATTGGCACCACTGCTCGCTGAGATGGACGATGCGGACATGGTGGAATATGCCATCAGAGACAGGCTCGCACTGCCAGACTGTACCTACACGGACATGAACGAATACTGGCTGAAAGGACAGGCCTACCTGCACACCTATGCATGCAACAAAATCTACCGCAGCGTATTGTTCGAACAGGTGCGCTACCCCAAGGGCAAGGTCTTTGAGGACGCCTACACCCTGCCCGAGCTGCTTAGGAAGGCACGAAAGGTGAAGACCTCCTCGAAAGGTTTCTATCATTACTGCTGGAACGAGCAGGGGATTACCGCCACCGCCACAGGTCAGCAACTTCGTCAACTGCTGGAGGCCCACATGACCAATGGTATGCCGATGGACGACACCTATTACCTGCATCTGCTAAACATACAAATTGATGTCTGCGAACAGACTGGAGACGTACCGAGGCTCATGCCGAGGAAAGTCGACACAACAAAATTCACAGGCGCTAATAAACTTAAAGCAATCGCAAACAACTTACTCGGAATCAAACAATTATGCAAAATAACCCACTTCGTACATCACATCAAGAAGCCCAACCGTTGGTAACTTTTATCGTTACCTTCTACAACCTGCCGGTGCAGATGCTGTGTAAGTGTATCGACAGCATCCTGGCATTGTCGCTGAAACCAGAAGAGCGTGAAATACTGATTATCGACGACGGTTCTGACGTCAGCCCCATGAACAGTCTGATGCAGTATGGCGACAAGATTATTTACGTACGTCAACCCAACGGAGGACTCAGCGTAGCCCGCAACAAAGGTATTGAAACCGCCACGGGAAAATTCCTTCAGTTCGTTGACGCTGATGATTATTTGGTTGCAGCGCCTTATGACCACTGCTTGGACATCATCCGTACAAATACGGACATAGACATGGTGATGTTCGACTTTACGGACAGCACCGATAACCAACAGTCGTTCAGCGACCAGCCAATTGTCAGCGGAACGGAGTATATGCTGAAAAATAACATTCATGGAACAGCATGTTGTTATTTGTTCCAGCGGACGGTTCTCAGCGACTTACGCTTTACCCCTGACATCTGGCACGAAGATGAAGAGTTTACGCCCCAATTGCTGATCCGTGCCGAACAGCTCTGTGTTACCAATGCCAAAGCATACTATTATTACAAACATAGTGGCAGCATCACTACACAAGCCGACGACGAGAGCACTGACAAACGACTCAGCGACATCAGGGGAGTCATCAAAAGACTGCATACGCTCTGCGACCGCGTCCCCAGGAGCGAACGTCTGGCCATGCAGCGTCGCATCGCCCAACTGACGATGGACTACATCTATCAGAACATCATTCAAAAGCGTTCCAGTCAAGCGCTCGAACAATGCATTACGGAATTGCGTAACGACGGACTTTTTCCACTACCCGACCGTGACTACTCGCAAAAGTATAAGTGGTTCCGCCAGATGAGCAACAACCGGCTCGGACGTGCCATATTGCTACGCACACTACCCTTGTTAAAACGCGAAAGATGAAGATACTGCTCATAGGCGAATACAGCAACGTACATGCCACACTGGCTGAAGGTCTTCGTGCGAGAGGACATGAAGTGACTGTTGTCTCCGATGGCGACGGGTGGAAAAACTATCCACGCGACATCGACGTGTCAAGGGCGTCAGGAAAAATCGGGGGCGTTTCACTCTTGGTCAAGCTCTACGCATTGCTGCCCAAGCTCCGTGGCTACGATGTGGTGCAGCTCATCAACCCCATGTTCTTCGAGCTCAAGGCTGAGCGGTTATTCTTTTTCTATAACTATCTGCGAAAGCACAACAAAATGGTGTTCTTAGGAGCTTTCGGAATGGACTACTACTGGGTACACGAATGTATTGAACGGAAACCCCTGCGGTATAGCGATTTCAATTTCGGTAGTCAGTTGCGCACTGACGAAGCGGCACTGACAGAACGTCGCGACTGGTTGGGGACCGCCAAGGAAAAGCTGAACAAGTTGATTGCTGGCGATTGCGACGGCATCATTACTGGTCTCTATGAATATCACGTATGCTACGAGCCGCACTATCCTGACAAGACGCGCTTCATTCCCTACCCCATCAGAATGCCCGAAAACAACCGTATCGCCGAACCACACGATAAGCTGAACTTGTTTGTAGGCATCAGTAAACAACGTAGTGCATACAAGGGAACCGATGTGATGCTGAAGGCTGCCGAAGCCATCGCAGCAAAATATCCGGAACAGGTGGCCCTGAAGGTGGCCAACGGCATACCCTTTGCACAATACAAACAGATGCTCGATAGTAGTGATGCAATTCTCGACCAGCTTTATAGTTATACACCAGCCATGAATGCCCTGCTGGCCATGTCGAAAGGAATCATCGTTGTAGGTGGTGGCGAACCCGAGAACTACGAAATATTAGGAGAACAGGACTTACGACCTATTGTCAACGTCGAACCCAACTACGAAAGTGTCTTTCACGAACTTGAACAGCTGGTGCTGCATCCGGAGCGTATTCCTGAACTGAAACGCCAGAGCATTGCATACATCCAAAAGCATCACGATTATATGAAGGTGGCCAAGGAGTACGAGGCATTCTACAACGAAAAAAGCCAGAAAGCTTAATACTTTCTGACTTTTATTCTTTTCGGATACGATTTGTTGCTTACTCAGCAGCAGGAGCCTCCTCGGCGGGAGCCTCAGCAGCAGCGGCCTCAGCAGCCTTTGCAGCCTCTTCCTCAGCCTTAGCAGCCTCGGCAGCAGCTTTCTTCTCTGCAACCTTCTTAGCAATCTCTTCGTTCAACTTCTTCTCCTGAGCCAGCTCCTTAGCAGCAGCGTCCTTCTTAGCCTTAGCATCAGCCTCAGCGATCTTGTTCAGACCGTTCTGCTTGTCTGCCTTCCAGGCGTCGAACTTCTTCTGTGCAGTAGCCTCATCGAAAGCGCCCTTCTTCACACCACCACGGAGGTGCTTCATCAGGTAAACGCCCTCACGGCTGAGGATGTTACGTACAGTGTCGGTAGGCTGAGCACCAGTCTCAACCCAATACAGTGCACGCTCGAAATTCAGGTCTACTGTGGCAGGATTGGTGTTAGGATTGTAAGTACCAATCTTTTCAGTGAAACGACCATCACGTGGTGCACGAGCGTCAGCGATAACGATGCGGTAGAAAGCATAGCTCTTACGTCCGCCGCGCTGCAATCTGATTTTTGTTGCCATTGTGTTTAAATGTAATTTTGTTGTTAAATAATTGAATTTCGTGCTCTTATCTCGTAAAAGCGGCTGCAAAGGTACGAACTTTCTGCGGAATAACCAAACATTTGCACATTTTTTTTGGTTTTTCGCTCACTTATTCGTACCTTTGCAGCCGCTAATAATAAATAAGGTAAAAAAGAGATGATAACAGTCACAAACTTAGCGATTCAGTTTGGAAAGAAAACGCTGTACAAAGACGTTAATTTGAAGTTCACAAGTGGTAACATCTATGGCATTATCGGTGCAAATGGCGCCGGTAAGTCTACCCTGCTCCGGGCCATCAGTGGTGAGTTGGAGCCCAACAAGGGTACTATCGAGATGCAGCCTGGCGAGCGCTTGAGTGTGCTGGAACAGGACCACTTCAAATATGATGAATTCACCGTCATGGATACTGTGCTGATGGGACATCAGCCTCTGTGGAAGAACATGAAAGAGCGCGAGGCGCTGTATGCCAAGGAGGAGATGAGCGAGGAAGATGGCAATCGTGCTGCTGATCTCGAGATGGCCTTTGCCGAGATGAACGGTTGGGAGGCAGAAAGCGAAGCTGCCCAGCTGTTGCAGAACCTGGGTGTGGCCGAAAGTCAGCATTATAAGCAAATGTCAGAGATCTCTAATAACGAGAAGGTCCGCGTCATGCTGGCTAAGGCACTGTTCGGACATCCTGACAACCTGTTGCTCGACGAGCCTACCAACGACCTCGACCTCGACACCGTGCAGTGGCTGGAGGAATACTTGTCGAATCTGGAGCAGTGTGTGTTGGTAGTTAGCCACGATCGTCACTTCCTCGATGCTGTTTCAACACAGACTGTAGATATTGACTTTGGTAAGGTGACGCTGTTCTCGGGTAACTATTCGTTCTGGTATGAGTCCAGTCAGCTGGCACTCCGTCAGGCACAGAACCAGAAGATGAAGGCAGAGGAAAAGCGCAAGCAGTTGGAGGAATTCATCCGCCGTTTCTCTGCCAATGTGGCTAAGTCGAAGCAGACCACTTCGCGTAAGAAGATGCTGGAGAAGCTGAACGTCGAGGAAATCACGCCATCTACACGTAAATATCCTGGTATCATTTTCTCGATGGAGCGCGAGCCGGGCACGCAGATCCTCGAAGTGGAAGGACTGAAAGCTGTGGATCCGGATGGAACAGTGCTTTTCGACAATGTGTCGTTTACCATTGAAAAGGGCCAGAAGACCGTTTTCCTGTCGCACAATCCCAAGGCTATGACGGCTTTGTTTGAAATCATCAACGGCAACCGCGAAGCTGATGCCGGTACCTATAAATGGGGCGTCACGATTACTACCGCCTATCTCCCACTCGACAACACTTCGTTCTTCCAGAGCGAAATGAACCTCGTCGACTGGCTGTCGCAATATGGCACAGGCAATGAGGTGATGATGAAGTCGTTCCTGGGTCGTATGCTGTTCAAGGACGAGGACATCCAGAAGAAGGTGTGTGTACTCTCCGGAGGTGAAAAGATGCGTTGTATGATTGCTCGCATGCAATTGAAAAATGCCAACTGTCTGATTCTCGACACTCCGACGAACCATCTGGACCTGGAATCCATTCAGGCCTTCAACAACAACCTCATCTCGTTCAAGGGGAATATACTGTTTGCTTCGCACGACCACGAATTCATCAACACCGTGGCCGACCGCATCATCGAGTTGACGCCAAAGGGCACAATCGATAAGTTGACAACCTACGATGATTACATATACGACGAATCCATCAAGGAAAAGAAAGCTGAGATGTATGCATAATTAGCAAGTGGTGATTCTAAGAATTGGCACGGAATTTGCATACTGGCTTAAAAAAAAGAAAAAGGTTACAACTATGACAGAAGAAGAAAAGATAAACATGGAAGAGGAAGAAATCCTCGATAGCGAAGAAACTCAGGAAACATCGGACTCTCAGGAAACTCCGGAAAATCCAGAAGACTCAGAAACTGCAGAACCCGCAGAAGAAAAAGACCCGTTGGAGGCTGCTCAAGAACAAATCGAGCAACTGAAAACGCAGATTCTTTACAAAACTGCTGAGTTCGACAACTACCGTAAACGCACGCTGAAGGAAAAAGCCGAATTGATTCTGAATGGTGGTGAGAAAGCCGTCAGCGCTATTTTGCCCGTTATTGACGATATGGAGCGCGCGCTGACGAACGGTGAAAAGACCGATGATCCAGCAGTTCTCCGCGAAGGCATGGAACTCATCTATAATAAGATGATGAAAGCCTTGGAGAGCCTGGGCGTCAAGAAGATTGACACTGACGACGCAGACTTCGATACAGACATGCACGAAGCTGTTGCTATGGTTCCAGGTATGGGCGACGACAAGAAAGGCAAGGTCATCGACTGTCTACAGGCAGGATATCAGCTGAACGATAAAGTCATCCGTCATGCCAAAGTGGCAGTAGGTCAGTAAGAGGTAAGAGGAAAGAAGTAAGAGGTAAGAAGTCAATGGCACAGAAAAGAGACTACTACGAGGTACTTGGCGTAGACAAGAACGCCACAGAAGACCAGATCAAGAAGGCGTATCGAACCATCGCCATCAAATATCACCCAGACCGTAATCCTGGCAACAAGGAAGCCGAAGAGAAATTCAAGGAGGCTGCCGAAGCCTACGACGTATTGCACGACCCACAGAAGCGTCAGCAGTACGACACCTTTGGTTTCAACGCTCCGGGAAGTGGTGGATTCGATCCATTCGGAGGAGCATCGATGAATATGGACGACATTTTCTCGATGTTCGGTGATATTTTTGGTGGTCATGCCGGTTTTGGCGGCTTTGGAGGTAGTGCAAAACGCGGACCGCAGGTACATCGCGGAAGCGACCTTCGTTTGAAGGTCCGTTTGTCGCTACAGGAAATAGCTCACGGCGTTACCAAGAAATTCAAGGTGCGCAAGGATGTAGCATGTTCACATTGTCATGGTACTGGTTCGGAGGACGGATCAGCCACCGAAAAGTGTCCTACATGTCATGGCTCAGGCGTCATCACCCACACTACACAAAGCATCTTCGGTATGATGCAGACGCAAGGCGTTTGTCCTACATGCGACGGAGCAGGTACAGTCATCAAGAACAAGTGTCGCCACTGTCACGGAACTGGCATTGAGAAGGGTGAAGAGGTTGTTGAGATCAAAATTCCCGCCGGTGTAGCCGAAGGCATGATTGTCAATGTACCCGGCAAGGGCAATGCCGGACTGCGCAACGGAGTGAATGGTGACATTCAAGTCTTTGTCGAAGAAGAGCCAAACGACACCTTCATTCGCGACGATAACAACCTGATATACAATCTACTGCTTGATTTCCCAACAGCAGCCCTTGGCGGAGACGTAGAAATTCCCACTATTGAGGGAACTCGCCTAAAGATAAAGATGGAGCCAGGTACGCAACCCGGCAAGACTCTGCGCCTGCGTGGTAAGGGACTTCCTGCCGTACAAGGCTATGGACGTGGCAATGGCGACTTGGTGGTCAATGTTAGCGTATATGTTCCAAAGACACTGACAAGCGAAGAGAAGCAGACCATCGAGCAATTCCGTCAAAGCGACAACTTTAAGGGGGATGCAGCTACCAAGCAAAACATCTTCCAGAAATTCAAGAATTACTTCAACTAAAATTCATGAATTATCAAGAAACCTGCGATTACCTATATAGCCAAATGCCCATGTTCGAACGACAGGGGGCATCAGGCTATAAGGAAGGACTTAGCAACACCCGTGCATTCGACGAACATTTCGGACATCCTCATCAGTCGTTTGCTACGATTCATGTGGCAGGCACTAACGGGAAGGGCAGCGTGTCCCATACGCTGGCCTCTGTCCTCCAAGAATGCGGCTATGTCGTAGGTCTCTATACCTCACCACATCTTGTTGACTTTCGCGAACGCATCCGCATCAACGGGCGTCCCATCAGCGAGGATTATGTGGTCGAATTCGTGGAACATGAGCGTTCCTTCTTCGAACCCCTGCATCCATCTTTTTTTGAGGTGACCACTGCGCTAGCCTTCAAGTATTTCAGCGACAAACACGTCGACATTGCTGTCGTAGAAGTAGGACTCGGCGGACGCATGGATTGTACCAACATCATCTCCCCTATTGTATCAGTCATCACCAACATCAGTTTTGACCACACGCAGTTCTTGGGTGAAACACTCGACAAGATTGCCGCTGAAAAAGCAGGAATCATTAAAAAAGGTACGCCCGTAGTAATTGGCGAAAACCATTCGTTGACACGCCCGGTCTTCGAAGCCAAAGCGAAGAAAATGAATGCGCCCATCATTTTTGCCGAGGACGAACCCGAAGTCATCAGTGCACAGCCCACCGAAGATGGTGGTATGCATTACGAGACGCACCACGTAGGCCCGCTTGATGGTGATTTAGGTGGCATCTATCAGCAAAAGAATTTGAATACCGTACTCCATACACTGAAGGTTATCGAGAACCTCGGCTATCTTAACTTCCCTGGGCGCGATTGCATTGAATTACGAAATGGTGTCAATAAAGTTTGCAGCAATACCGGTCTCATGGGACGTTGGCAAACCATTCAACAGAAACCACATGTGGTATGCGACACAGGACATAACGTTGGCGGATGGGAGTATTTAAGTCGTCAGTTGGCAATGGTAAAATGCGAAAAAATGCATATCGTTTTCGGAATGGTTAACGATAAAGACATCGACAGCGTACTCGAAATGCTTCCAAAGCAGGCCATTTACTATTTTACGAAAGCCGAAACAAAAAGAGCACTCAACGAGCAGTCGGTCCGTCTATTGGCAGTCAATCACGGAATCTCAGGAAACTGCTATCCGTCTGTAGATGAAGCATATAGAGCAGCCATGGAGCAGGCCGGAGAGAACGATTTCGTATTCGTAGGAGGGTCCAGTTACGTGGTTGGTGATTTCCTCAAAACTTGCGTTTAGCAGTTTTTAACACTCCCGTAAACGTTTTTTACGGCGTTTCATTTGCCATTCTCGTTTTTTTTCGGTTACTTTGCAGATTAGAAACAATTAACTTAAAACGTTAACGATATGGCAAACACAACAGAAACAGCGAATCTGTGCGGTCTGAACCGCAAAGATTTCCAGTCAACAATCAATGGTAAGAAGACGGATCTTTACATCTTAAAGAACCGTAAGGGTTATGAAGTAGCTATCTCCAACTATGGTGGAGCCATCTGCGCCATCATGGTTCCTGACAAGGATGGCAACGTGGCAAACGTTATTCAGGGACATGCTAACATCCAGCAACTTACCAGTGGACAAGAGCCCTACTTGTCTACACTTATCGGTCGTTGGGGCAACCGAATTTGCAAGGGTCAATTCACGCTGAACGGCAAGGACTACCAATTGGCACTTAATGATGGGCCCAATCACCTGCACGGCGGAAACAAAGGTTTCAACTGCAAGGTATGGGATGCCCGCCAGATGGGACCTCGTTCACTGGCTCTGCACCGCGTCTCATCATATGGTGAGGAAGGTTATACAGGCGAGTTGGATGTAACCGTAGAATTCACCTTTACCGATCAGAACGAGTTGGTCATCGAGTATTTGGCAACCACCAATAAGAAGACTATTGTCAACCTGACACACCACGCCTTCTTCTCACTGGCCGGCATTGCTGACCCCACTCCTACTATCGAGGATCAGATTTGCGAAATCAATGCCGATTTCTATCTGCCTACCGACGAGACCGCTATTCCTACAGGTGAGATCCTGAAGGTGGCTGGTACACCGTTCGATTTCCGTACACCAAAAGCATTCGGTAAGGACATCAACGCAGACCATGAGCAGATTAAGTTTGGTCACGGTTTCGACCACAACTATGTATTAAATAAGAAAGAAGAAGGTGAGCTGAGCTTTGCTGCCCGCATTACCGAGCCTAAGAGTGGCCGTACACTTGAGTGCTACACCACTGAGCCCGGCATGCAGCTCTATACTGCTAACTTCGCTACTGGTTATAAGGGAGTTCAGGGTGCTACGTTCCCCCGTCGCAGCGCCGTCTGCCTCGAGACTCAGCACTTCCCCGACACGCCTAACCGTCCGTACTTCCCCTCGGTGATCTTGCATCCCGGTCAGCAGTACAAGCATAAGACTATTTATCGCTTTGGAGTTGTTGAGTAATCAAACTACTAATTAGATATTGTTTATATGAGTAATCAAAAACAAAACGGAAGCATCATAGCCATTGTGACTATGATGTTCCTTTATGCCATGATTTCGTTCGTTACGAATCTTGGCGCGCCCATCGGCGTGATTTGGAAGAACCAGCCTGAAATCGGCGGGTCCAACGTATTGGGCATTATGGGTAACTTCATGAACTTCTTCGCTTATCTGTTCATGGGTATTCCCGCTGGTAAGATGCTGACCAAGGTCGGCTACAAGAAGACGGCCCTCATCGGAATCGCCGTAGGTTTCATCGGAGTGCTCATCCAGTTCCTTTCAGGATTCTCTGGAGGCATCCCCGGTTTCTGCATCTATCTGTTCGGCGCCTTCGTGTCTGGTTTCTCCGTTTGTATCTTGAACACAGTCGTCAATCCCATGCTCAACCTGCTGGGTGGCGGTGGTAACCGCGGTAACCAGTTGAACCTTATCGGCGGCACGCTGAACTCGCTGTCGGGCACCATGACGCCCATGCTTGTCGGTGCACTCATCGGAACCGTGACGGCATCTACACAGATGGCCGACGTCAATCTGGTGATGTACATCGCCATGACCGTCTTCGCATGCGCCTTCATCATCCTCACCTTCATTCCCATTCAGGATCCGGAGTTGGGCAAGGTTACTGCTGAGACCAAGTTCGAGCACTCTCCCTGGTCATTCCGCCACTGTCTGTTGGGCGTTATCGCCATCTTCGTCTATGTAGGCGTTGAGGTTGGTATCCCTGGCGGTCTGAACTTCTATCTTTCCGACACATCGGCCAACGGAGCCTGGGTGAATCCTGAGGCTGTGCTCAATGCTGCCACCATCGGTGGTGCCGTAGCTGCAATGTACTGGCTGCTGATGCTTGTGGGTCGTATGATTGGCAGTGCCATTGGCGGTAAGTTCTCTTCACGTCAGATGATGCTGCTCACCACCTTTATCGGAATGGTACTCATCGTGGCTTCCATCCTCACTCCAAAGAGCGTTACAGCTACCATGCCGCTGGTGAAGATTCTCGAAGGTTCCGTCGAGATGACTACTGTGCCCCTGAGCGCCATTCTCCTGGTTCTCTGCGGTCTCTGCACCTCTATCATGTGGGCATCCATTTTCAATCTTGCTACCGAGGGACTGGGCAAATACACAGCACAGGCTTCCGGCATTTTCATGATGATGGTTGTCGGTGGTGGCGTGCTCCCCGTCGTACAGAATTTCTTTGCCGACATTATGGGCTACATGCCGAGCTATTTCATCTATCTGCTCGCCATGGCCTACATGTTCTACTACGCGCTGCTCGGCTGCAAGAACGTCAATAAAGACATCCCCGTTGAGTAAAAGTGAAAAATATGCTACCTATCGGTGGTAATCATAAACTTCAAAGTTCAAAATTCAAAGTTCAATAATTATGATGGAAATTGATTTTGTAAGAAGCCGCTTCATCAAACACTTTGATGGAAAGACCGGCAATGTATATGCATCTCCCGGACGTATTAACCTCATTGGCGAGCACACCGACTACAACGGCGGTTTCGTGTTCCCCGGCGCTGTCGACAAAGGCGTGATGGCCGAGATGCGCGCCAACGGAACAGAAGACACCGTGATGGCTTATGCTATCGACCTGAAGGACCGTGTCGACTTCAAGCTCAGCGATCCTGCTGGTCCCCGCGCTTCGTGGGCTCGTTACATCTATGGTATTGCCCTAGAAATGAAGAAGTTGGGCGTTCCCGTTAAGGGCTTTAACATCGCTTTTGCTGGCGACGTTCCCCTTGGCGCAGGTATGTCCAGCAGCGCAGCTATGGAGAGCTGCTTCGCCTGCGGACTGAACGACATCTTTGGCGACAACAAGGTCAGCCAGTGGGATATGGTACTGGCTGGTCAGGCTACTGAGCACAACTACTGCGGTGTCAACTGCGGTATCATGGACCAGTTCGCCTCTGTATTCGGAAAGGCAGGCTGTCTGATGCGTCTCGACTGCCGTAGCCGTGAGTTCGAATACTTCCCCTTCAAACCCGATGGCTATCGTCTCGTACTGCTCGATAGCGTAGTGAAGCACCAGTTGGCTGGTTCTCCTTACAACGACCGCCGCAACTCCTGCGAGAATGTGGTGAAGCACATTCAGGCCAAGCATCCGGAGGGCAAGTTTGAGACCCTGCGCGACTGCACTTGGGAACAGCTTGACGAAGTACGTGCTGAGGTAGGCGAAGAAGACTACAAGCGCGCTCGCTTCGTGCTCGGTGAGAAAGACCGTGTGCTGGCTGTCTGCGATGCACTTAACGAAGGCGACTACGAGAAAGTCGGTGAACTGATGTATCAGACTCACGAAGGTCTGTCGAAGGACTACGAGGTCAGCTGCGAAGAGCTCGACTTCCTCAACGACATTGCTAAAGAGTGTGGTGTCACAGGTTCACGCATCATGGGCGGCGGCTTCGGAGGCTGCACCATCAACCTTGTGCGCAACGATCTGTACCGCCAGTTCATCGCTACTGCCAAGCAGAAGTTCAACGAGAAGTATGGTCACGAGCCTAAGGTCTACGACGTAGTTATCGGCGACGGTTCTCGCAAGCTCTGCTAATATTCATTCTTGATTAATAATAGGTGCTTCCCCAAACAGGGAAGCACTTTTTAATACCATTTGCTCAAAGCGTCATCACGCGCTTCATCTCCAGATTCTCGTAGCCTTCAGGGCAATGGGTGGAGAGATAGACGGTGGGATTCTTCTTGACGAACTCTCGTACACGGTCGAGGGTCTGGCGGGCTGCCTTGATATCTTCGAATACGATACTCAGTTTGTTGGCCTTCAGCGCTGCATCACAGTAGGTCACGTCGCCGTGGAACATGTAATAGAGGTCGCCATCTTCGGCAATGACGATACTATTGCCATTGGTGTGGCCCTTGGCTTCGATGAACCAGATTCCATCAGCCACTTCCTGTGCATTGGGGAAGTTCTTGTAGGGTGTGCCATACTCAGCACGAATGATGTTACCTCCTTCAGGAAGCTTCATGGCATCGGCATCCTCGGGCGAGATATACACCTTGGCATTGGGGAAATACTCCAGTGCTGCCGTATGGTCAGGATGCTTGTGGGTAATAAGAATCTTCGTCACCTGCTCAGGTTTGTAGCCGAGGGCTGCGAAGGCGTCCATATAGTCAGCCACTTTTTCACCCATATTGAGCGGTGCACCGAGTTTCTTAGCGGGAGCCGCCATGCCGGTCTTGAAGCCTGTGTCCACAAGAATCACTTCATCCCCAGTATCGATGAGGAAGTTCTGCAGCGAACTGCGATAAATGATTTGTTCGTCAAGTCCCTCTTTGCTTTCACCACCGAAGGCAAACGACTGGTTCATGAACCCACCGTCGAACATTCTGATTGCTTTAATCTCCATAATTAGTTTCTTTTTATTTAAGTTATTGCATTACTAAAATCTCTTAAAGTACGATGCCTGGGTCGAACAATATGCAAAGTGGGCAGCGTGCGAATCTCGATGATGCTGTCGCACTCCTGCAGGTCGATGTTGTATTCTACGAAAGGTGCATCGTCAAGATTGTATGAAGGAGTGTTGAATGGCTGCACAAGTAAGCCGTCAGTATAGCCCAATTGCGGGACCTGAGTGACATTTCCCTCCTGACTATCGTGTTTTTGGTAATAGTCATTGGCTTGTATTCTCAGACGGGGTTCTGAAGCAAATGGCGGATTCATTCCGATGAAAAGGCGGTCGATGCGTGCATCTGATTTGATTTCAGACAGATGGAGTACGTTACGACCTTTCTTCAGATGGAGTATGCCTTCACGGCTCCACATGGGGCCGACGTAAGGAGCATGCCAAACGTTATTAATAGGCGTGGCAGAGGCATCGAAGCTGTCTTGGTCTGTTGATACGTGACAGAACACATTATCTTCTGGAGCCTTTGAGAAGTTGCGGATTGGCGTGAGGGCTTCTATCCAAAGAGGTACCTCTGCTTCTACTGAGCTATCAATAATTGCTCCTGCACAACTGGTGGCATCGGCAACAGAGAGAAAGCGAGGGTTGGGCATCTGCTTTGCGGCTTCAGAGATTTCCTTGGTAGCAACTCACGCCACTTACCCTGTTGGATATCTTCATTGTAACGACGCGTCCAGTCGTTTAATGCTTCGAACATCTGCTTCACTCGGTCGGCATCTGTCATGGCTCCGAGACTGTCTCCAACTGTAGCACATACCATGCTGCGACGTGCCAACAGCTGGTATTCATTGATCATGGCTGCACCACGTATGGGATATTCCACCAGCTCGAAGTTGGCATTCCTCAATGGCGGTGGAATCTGCTTTGCCAGTTTCTCTGCCTGTTCAGAAAGGTGGCGGAAGGTTTCGATTCGTTGCGCTATCTGAGATTCCGTATAATTGACAAACCAGACATGGGCATCCTTGCCACCAGCCTGTAGCCGATAGTAGCCAGCCATCAGGTCCGCGATGTCCTGCGCCACGTTGGAGCCGAATGTCTTTTCAGCCCAGTACCTGATATAGTTGTGTGCCTCTGTAGGTTTCCATCTGTCGATGTTCCAAGCCAAGTCCATAACAAAGGAAATCTCTTTCTCGGCAGGCTTGATATCGCCCACATTAAACACCCAAATCTTCCTTGCTCCGTAGGTGTAGGCTTTTGTCAGTTCTGTGGAGAGGAAGGCGGGCGACAACGGACTGAGCCATATCCAGCTGGCAGGGTCACCGTGATACGACAGGTGGTAGTAGATGCCTGCACCGCCTTTACGCTGCATCTCTTCTGGATTGCAGAGTGCGGGCATCGCCAAATAGATGGAAAGCCAAACAAAGAAACAAGAGTAAAACACTATGTTTATTCATGCTTATCTCTACTTATAATTTCATCAAATCTGTTAAGATAAGTGTCGTATTGTGTCTCAAAGGGATGAAAAGGTGGTGGGATTGTCTGCGGATCAACAAAAAGCTTTTTCAGCAGTTCCGGTATATTGTCTGCATCAGTACGATAGAGATAGAAAACGTCGCTTATCGTACCAACTTCCTTGGCAATGACGGGGAAGGCAGTACGCGCAAACTTGGGGCCTTGGCCTGAAACAGCAGCATTGTAGGTGAGCACAATGCCACGGTCGGTCTGCTCGAAACTCACATTACCCTGATTGCACACGAGCAACAGTCCGTTGCCGTCTTTGTCGGTCAGCCAGGCGGCATCTACTCCTCTGCGATTTCCTTCGAAATAGAGATCACCCTGCTGCAATGACCAAAAACCATAGCGTCCGGCACGATAGCGACCTGGATAAGTAGGCAGTACGCCTTGTCCGATCCATTGAACGCGGTCTATCTGCTGGTCAAGTAGCAGCGCAATACCCAGTTCAGACAGGAAGGTGTCTGTTGTGTCGGGGGTCAGTGAGAATGCGACATGCATCGCATGACCAACATTCTCTGTCTTGATGTCCGTCTTGATGCTTCCGGCACTTGTGCCATCTGACGATAAGGGCAACAGATATCTTTCTAAGCGTTTGTCACCTACCTTGAGCGTTTCAGCCAGAGTGGCTTTACGACCTGCACGTACCATCATCTCTCCCTGAACTACGCTCATAGGATTGGCTGCTGTTTCCGTCAGTCCGGAAAGCAATCTGCCTGTCAAGTCCTTTGGATTGATGGGAATAGCGTGGCGATTGAAGATACGTCCCTGAGCATCGCTGATTTCAATGTTCAACAGGCAAATCTTGCGCGTGTCGAGTGTTGCGGGAAGACAGAATGGATAAACGATTGCCTGATGTGGCTGGCAGTCTGGCGAGAAGGCTCCACTAGCGATGGTATCGCGGTCTTGGGAGAGCACCCAATGGAAGGTGACATTGTCCTTCAGGTTCAGGAAGTCGAATCGGTTGCGGATATGTAGGTCGATGGCGGTCTGTCCATCGTCGAAAGTAATGATACTGTCAGTAATGGCAGCTTGGGCATAATTGTGCTGCAGTTCATAGTAGTTGGGCAAGGGTGTGCGGTCGGCATAGAGTAGTCCGTCGGTTCCTTTGTTACAATACATCTCGAAACCACTCTCTTCCGACGTATACACCTTTTCCTCGTAGCCGTACATTTTTTCACCTTTTAACCCTTTGACTTTTTCACCTTTAAACGGCATTCCCTGGTCTACCCATTCCCAGACGCTTCCTCCTGCTATACAGGGCGTGCGCTCTATGATTTCCCATTGGCGGTCATGGTCCTCGAACGAGATTCCCAGCGTGTGCAGATACTCTGTGAAGATGACGGGACGATCTGCCCGCTGATAAAAGCTGCCCACTTGACTGGTTGTAGGATAGTGAGGCGTGTAGATGTCTGCCACCTTTGGGAAATCGTAGTTGAATTTTCGGAAATAGCTGCCCACCTGCGGATAGCAAATGGGACGTGACGGATCGAGTTCACTCTTCACATAGTCGCCCAGACGGATGCAGATATCCGTCAGCGGGTTCTCGTTGCCCAGGCTCCAGATCATCACCGATGCATGGTTCTTATCGCGGCGGATGGTGGCCTGTGCTCGCTGTTTGAGTATGGGATAGAAATCATCCTTATACAGATTCTTGTCGCCATAGCCGAAGGGTACCTCGTCAATAATATAGAAGCCCAGCGAGTCGGCCAGTTCGTAGAAACGCGGCTCACGAGGATAGTGAGAGGTGCGGATGTAGTTTACCGAAGCCTCCTTCATCAGGCGCATGTCCTTCAGAGTCAGCTCGTCGCTGATGACCTTAACAGTTTCAGGATCAGTGGCATGACTGGTAACACCACGCAGTTTGATGGGCTGTCCGTTGAGTTTCAGGACATTGCCATCAATCGTCAGTTCACGGAAGCCGAACTTATGCTCGAAGGTCTGAAGGGTTTTACCCTTCTGAGAAAGCGTTGTACGCAGGGTGTATAGGTAAGGTGTCTCAGCTGTCCAAAGATGTGGATTCTCTACCTTATTGCTGCCCACAATTCTACCTTGTGCATCGAGAATCTCATACGTCATGGTTGTCTGCTTGTTGGCGTTTGCTACCTTCGTATCAACACTTACCTCGCCTGTATTCTTCGTGTGGATGGTTAGATCAGAGAGGTGTGTCTTTGGCACGGCCATCAGCGTCACGTCGCGGAAGATACCGTTGGGTGCCCAATCGTCGTTGTAGTCGAAGTCGCTGCCAGGGAACTGTGAGATGACACGCATGGCCAGTGATTGTTCACCCCACCCCCGGCCCTTCCCCTTAGAAGGGAGGGGAACAAGATAGTCGGTGATGTCGAACAAGGCCGTATTATAAGCAGACCGCCACGATCCAGCCTGCTTGCCATTGATCCACAGGTCGTAGCCGTAGAGCACACCGTCGAAGCGGAGCACGATGCGCTGGCCTTGCCATGCACTCGGCACAGTAAATGTTGTACGGTAATAGCCCGTTAGCGGATTTGGACTGTCATACTTGGGCTTACAGAAGCCGTAAGCCTCCCAACATCCTGGAACAGGAATTCTCCCCCATGTACCATCTTTAGCCGGCACAGTCGTGTCCTCACTAATGCCAGTCACCACCTTCAGGCTCCATTCGCCATTGAGAGAACACATCATCGCCTTGTCTGTGACGGGCAATATCCCCTGAAAGGCATCATTCACCTGAGCGTTTGCGCTCAATAGCCAACAAACGACGGTCGCCAAGACGATCACTCTCTTCATCATAGTTTCTTATACTTCAAGTCAATCTTCGTATACTTGTGCTCACTATTCCAGTGCTCAAAGAGTCCGAGCGGTTCTGTCAGGGGCTTTCCGCCCTGTTTATAAATAGTTCCACTGGGTGTGTTGGGTATGCTGGCAGCCTCGCGAAGATACTCATCACAGTAGTTCAGACTGCCAAACTCCGGCCATTCACCGATAATGATATCCATAGCCACGGCATCACAGGCCAGTTCATCCTGTGACGCAATAAGTGAGCAGGCCCAGTCACCGTTGAACGGCTCTTTCATCCATTTCGGATTGGGCGCACCGTTCACATCGCGAGAACCATAGGTACCGTCAATCAGGTAGAGCAGTGCCTTCTGCCCCATGTCTTTATGTGCCATCCAGTCGACAAAGGTCTTGTAGCCTGGCTTGCCGTGACGTTTATCCTGCGAAACATTGTTGTGGGCGTTCTGTCGCCAGAGCAGATGGATGTCCGTGGCGCCATACCAGTTCTTCGCCGTCAGCGTCACACCTGGCCCAGAGTGTGTCTTCAGCAAGGCCGAGTTGATCAGGTAGTCGGCATCCACAATACACTTGGCCAGACCTCTTGCCATCTTTCCGTTATCGGTCGAGTAGACAATCTGCTCTGGATAATAATCGCACTTCTCGCGCCCGTCACCACCGATATTGTCAATCATTCGCACCAAGGGGAATTCACGATGAATCTTATTAAAGATGGAATCAGTGATGGCACGGCTGGGTTCGCAGAGCACAATGTCCTGTTGACGGACACCACCATCGTGCACTAACGAGCGGACCAGCGCCAGCGTGACGAAGGGCGATGAGTTCAGTTCAATGGTGTCGTGGTGGGAGATAGCATTGTTCAGATTCAGCTTGATAGCGATGCTTTCTCCTTTTTTATAGCCTCGGTTTCCACGCCCATGGGTCTTGTTGAAGTGCTTGAACAGTGCCTGCCATGCTTTCTTGGCGTTCGTCTCGCCCGTCAACTGTATCATCGCCTCTGGTATCATCGCGTCGACCTTGGCTTGGTCGTTCCATCGGTCTTCTACCCACAGACCATTCTTGCCGTCCCATTTTGCCACACCGGGTGAGTGTATCCAAGCGACACGACCAGGATAGATGCCACGCCCAATGCCAATCGGCTGGTTTGGACCGACGAAAAGCTTGGGCACACGAGCGTTAAATTCGCCAAAGAAAATACGTTCGCGGTTCACAGCCTCGTCGAGCAACTGGATGGTAGTCGACGGACCGAGGTCAGGATTCTTCCACGCACGGAGTTGCCATACCACCTTGCCTTCCTTGTCAACCTCAATAGCCTGCACGGGGGCATTGGCTGTGTCCATCGGCTGCTTGTTCCACTCGTTGTACCAGTTGTTGATGATGTGGTTACCGTTTTTCAGTCGGACGGTCTTCTGTGATTGAGTAACACCATAGGCTCTGAAGTTCATCTGCCATACGGTCTGACCTTGGCGGTTGATTTCCTGAACCTGACCTTTACTACCCGTGATGAGCAGGTTACCCGTTTTAGGCATTTCCTGAACTGACCATGGTTGCATGCATGTCCAGCGGTCTACCTCTTTACCGTCGGATGTGAATTCATGGATATATCCCAATGCCATATTGGCCACAAGCAGCGTACCCCGACTCGACAGTCTGGCATTCCGGAACTGTCCGTGTACAGACCCCTTTTCCGATATAGGTAGCTCAAATTCCCTGACAATCTCCTTTGACGGAATCGCCATGACCACAGCTTTGGCTGGTTTCCCGTTCTGTACAAACACCACATGTGTCCGTCCGATAGGTTGGACGGTGTGAATCTCAGTACCTTCAGGTGCAACATATTGCCAAACGGTCTGTCCGTCAGCGTCCACCTCGGCCACACCATACTGATGAGCCACGAGAATATGCCCATCAGTCATCAGCACGACATCGCTGATTTCGCCTCGGTGCAGTTGATCCGTGTAACTCCAGTTCACTTGTCCGTCCTTTACGATGAACATACGCCGCTGTTTACCCTCCCCAGCATAGAAAAAGTTGTGACGTGCCAAACTGGTATCAATAGCATCCTGTGCCATCGCTGTCATTCCTGTCATCATCAGGATGAGACAGGCAGACAGTCTCTTCTTCAAACTTATCATTCTTGCAACTCTAATATTACATTATTATACTTCCTAATACCACATCAAGCACCATCATCAGTACAAAGCCAATGGCGAAACCGATGGTGCTGAGGTTGGAGTGCTCACCCTCGTTGGCCTCAGGGATGAGTTCCTCCACAACTACGTAGAACATGGCTCCTGCGGCGAAGGCCAGCAGATAAGGCAGGGCGGGAGTCATCAGCGAGGCCAGCAGTATGATGGCAAGACCTCCGATGGGTTCGACGGCTCCACTCAGGCTGCCGATAAAGAACGAACGCCACTTACTATTGCCTGCAGCCCGCATAGGCATGGAAATGATAGCTCCTTCAGGCACGTTCTGGATGGCGATACCGATAGAGACGGCCAGCGCACTGGTGAGAGACAGCCCCGATAGACCATTCTCGGCTCCTGCAAACACCACACCGACGGCCATACCCTCAGGCAGGTTGTGGATGGTGACAGCTAAAGCGAGCATCGCCGTACGAGACAGATGTGAGCGGGGACCTTCGGGTTTGTCGGTGCCGATATGCAGGTGGGGTGTCAGTTCATCAATCAGCAATAGGAAGCCCATGCCTAACAGAAATCCGACAGCAGCAGGCAATACTGACCATGCTCCCTTCGTTTCTTCCATTTCCATGGCTGGAATGAGTAGCGACCATACAGAGGCTGCCACCATCACACCAGAGGCAAAGCCCAACAGAGACTTTTGCAGTCGTGGCGACATCTCGTCCTTCATCAGAAAGACGAACGCCGCTCCGAGCATGGTTCCCAGTAACGGGATAATCAATCCTATTAGAATCGTTTCCATTCGGGTGCAAAGATACGAAAAAAAAGAGAGCAATGCAAAAGAAATACTTGTTTTTCTTTTCATTGCCGAGTGCAAGTAACTTCGGTGAGACCAAAGTTACAATAATAATACCAGCAACACAACATCTAAAAATGAGGTTTACAGTGTTAGGATAAAATCTAAAGGGGAGGCAGGCGTGGTATCTTCCAGCATGTCGCCAAGTCACTCCGGCCAGCGCCCCTCAAGAAGATAAAATTTATTTGCAACGTTCGTTGCGAGTACAGGTGGCGTCATGGGGTTGTTTGTTAATTACCCAACTTTCGCAAGTTGAGTAAGGAGTTGAGTAGTAAGGAGGTAAAGGAGTAAAGTAGAAATGAAACGGAAAGGCTAATCTACTTTACCTCCACATCTCCTCTACTCCTTTACTCCAGAGAAGTTGAGCGAATGCGAAACTTGATTCCGACGAGTTTTTCTGTTCTGAAAGCATTCTAGAAGGAGCGTTTTTTCATCGTTCGTGTATCCTATGTTTTATTTCTCTATAATGTCCATCTCATTCTTCACTCACCTTAGCCATGCAGCACCTTCGTTGTCCCTTCGATGCACCTTCATTCGTTGTCCGCTACATGTCCGCTATCTGCTCGTTACTTGTTCGCTACTTGTTCGGTCTATTAGCGGACAAATACCGGACAAGTACCGAACATATACCGCAAAATAACTGAAGCTACTCCCTTGCTACGATATGGGTACAACGAGGCTAAGTCGAACCTACTTTGGTGCAAAGGTAGTGAAAAATGTTTAAATACAGGGCATTCTTCATCTTAAAAAACGAAAAAGTGATGCTCTGTAACAATCGTAAAATCGACTTTTTTTGTTAATTTTGCGTCGATAAACGACGCGAAACTTCTCACGCTCGGCAAAAGAGAATACGTTCTCATTTGCTCTCGCTTAATCGCAGCTTGTAACAAAATATACGAAGAATCTGCCAAACAGCGATGAATATGGCAGAAGTTTTGGGATTTATTAGCGAAAAAGCGAGTCTATAATTCTTGTTTGCTGTTTTTACAACGCCTTCCACCGCTTGGCTATGTGCCAGAGGGAGAGGAGGAACAGCAGTTGTCCAAACAGATAATGCAGGTGCCCCATCGTGGAATTGGGACCGTCGATGGCGACGATAAGTACGATGCCTGTAACGACGAGGAACAGAAAGGCGATGGTGAGCAGAAGGGTGACGCGACTCTTTTTGCCAAGCCCTTTGCTAAACAGACTCTTGTACCACGCCCAATGATGACGGACATGAAGGATGCCGAGGACGAGGAACAGAACGGTTGCCACAACATGTGCCGCAGCCCATTGTTCCCATACCTCATGGGGTGTGTCTTTGCCAGCCATATGAAGACCGAAACCTGTTATGACGGACGCGATGCTGACGGGTATCAGCAGCAGGTCGGTTAGGCGCTGACTGCGACGATGGCTCCGTACTGACATACCTTGACACATTTGTTGCAGCCTATGCAGGCTTCGGGGTTCTGGATGACGATGTGCTTGTGAAGGCCAAAGAACTCATTGACCTTGCCAAAAACCTGTTTGGGACAAGCCTCGTAGCAAGCCCAGCATGACTTGCAGTTTCGCGGGTTAGCCGTAATGTAGGCCGTTCCCAATACTCTATTCTTTCTTCTCATTTGTTCATACTTTGATTTTCGTCGGCAAAGGTACGACGATTTCGCGAAACTCCGTATGAACAGAGAATGGTAAGATATGGACTAATCGTGGTATTTAGCTCTGAATGCCGATGGACTAACCCCTGTTGTCTTAGAGAAAAGTCGTGAGAAATAGGTGTAATCCTCGAAACCGAGCTGACGGGAAATCTCCTGAATACTCTGTGTGGAATAGGCCAGTTCGCGCTTCATCCGCAACACAATGGCGCGTTGGATATATTTGCTGGTGCTATGGCCGATAGTAGCGGTGAGTATCTCGTTCAAGTAGCCTGTGGTAATGTTCAGACGGTCGGCATAGAACGATGGCTGGCGGTGGCTGGTTACGTGCTCATCTACCAATTGGACAAATCGCGACAACACCTCTCTATGTCGCGGGTTCAGGCTGTTGGTATCGTCGTTCTGGCTCATCACTTCGGCAAAGATGTCGATGATGGCACGGGCAAAATCCTTGGCTTGCGGACTCTCCGTGCGTTGCTGCAACATCGCGAACAGTTGGTTTAGTTCCTGCGTCCTGCGCTCGTCTATCGGCAGCGGATGGCGAGCGAGGGCAAACCGCTGCATCACCCGCAAGTTCTCCTCACCCAGATGAATGCCATCGACAAACATCATCCAGCCCTCCGGCTCGCGCACCGTGGCATACTGATGCACCTGCCCGGGCAACATACAACCGATTTGCCCTGCCAGCAGCGTGTGCTCCGTGAAGTCCACATTGATGCTCACTTCGCCTTTCGTGAGCAGACAAAATGCGAAGTAATCGTCACGATGCAGCGGCCTGTCTGCTGGCATCACGATGTCTGGTGTCAGCCGCCTGATGCTGATACCGCTCTCAGCATGGTCTATGATTTTGTGGGTGGGAATAATCATTGATATTTCTTAATAATATCTTTTATCTGTCGATTCTTCTGATAACTCGGCAGGGATTACCTACGGCCACAGAATCAGAAGGGATATCCTTCGTAACTACGCTTCCTGCACCAATAATACAACGGTCGCCAATCGTTACTCCTGGGCAGACCGTCACACCGCCTCCCAGCCAGCAATCTTCGCCAATGGTTATCGGAGAGCATCGCTCTATGGGCTTGCGACGTTCTACGTAATCAATAGGATGGTTCGGAGTCAGGAACTGGCAGTTTGGACCAACCTGAGTGTTGGAACCGATGGTGATCATACCTCCGTCGAGCATAGTGCCGTTGTAGTTGATAAACACATTCTCACCAAGTTTGATGCCATGCCCATGATCGCAATGAAATGGTGGTGATACCGTGGATGATTCTGGGATGCCCGGAATCAAGTCTTCTATCGTCTTTCTATAATCCTCATCCTCTACGGTCATGGTTTGCAACTTCGCACAAATATGCTTGGCTCTTAAATAACTTGCCAAACATTCTTCGCTCGTGAAGTCATAGAACTCCTCACTGCGCATTTTTTCAAATTCTGTTTTCATCTTTGTTATTTTACCAACTCAA
>JAEEGH010001194.1_pt1 | contig 76984 bp, 57 predicted proteins | sample 9134181 | NCBI WGS metagenome assembly JAEEGH01 (sample SAMN16246544, study PRJNA631951) | gut metagenome | biome: gut microbiome; feature: rumen; material: DP-attached | host: Bos | place: Iran: Karaj | collected 2018-10 | reverse complement strand
CAATGTTTTATCAAGTATTTATGCTGCATATGTTAAAGATAAAATAGCAAAACAATTGTATTATCAATCGCGAGGGAGAAAGGCGCATATCCTTTCGATTGTGTTTGACATACCATATGGTCAGCGTGATGAGATTCCTTGTGGCATTGATATCTATTTGTATAATGTTATATTCGAGAATAACAATTTTTCGGCACTAGTTTTCTAGATTTATAACTAATACGGTTTTTACTAAATTGTTCATAAAATGCACGAACCATTATGCTTAAAAGCGAGTATATTATTCGCCTTTGTTCAATGTTTAAATATATATAATATATTTATATTAATTTTTTTGGGTTCGTGTAAAAATGAATCTAGGTAGTCCCAATGGGAATAAAACGAACCCTTTTTCTGTGTTATGTGTCGATTATTTTTCACCAAAATCCTCGCAAATTTTCGGCAAATTATACAAAATCGGCACATTTGGGCAAAAATTGCATTTTAAATTATATCGATAAACACGAAAAATCCATAAATCTCAAAAAACCGACAAATACCCCCTAAAAGTGCCGAAAAATGCCATATTCTGACTAAAAATTTTATCGTTTCAGAGCTTAACATTTTTGAGAAGAAAACCATTTGTACATTTCGGCCGAATACTTAGAAACGTAGTGTTTATCGAGTAAAATTAAAATTTCAGAGCATGAAAAAAGGCACTTTGTAGTGCCAATTTCCGTTCGTAAAAACTTAAATTTTGGTGACCCCAGCGGGAATCGAACCCACGATACCACCGTGAAAGGGTGATGTCTTAACCGCTTGACCATGGGGCCACATTAATGAATGCTTAATAAATATAATATATTGAATAAAATAGTGTCAAGCGTTTTTGTTTCAAAAATTTTTAATTGGTTATATAATAATTTCTATGATATACGGAATAATAGATATAGGTTCAAACTCAATACGATTATTACTATCTGATGGGACAAAAGCTCTTGAAGATAAAAAAGTTGTTAGAACACAACTTGCATATAATCTTGCAAACACTGGCGTTTTAGATGAACAAGCAATGCAAAGATCCATTGAAACGATTGAAGAATTAGTTTCATATGCAAAGCAAAAAGGAGCTACATATGTGTGGCCATTTGCAACAGAAGCAGTAAGAAGTGCAAAGAATAAAGAGGTATTTTTGGGAAGATTGCACGATAAAGGTATAGATGTAGATTTAATCCCATCTAAAAACGAAGCAATTCTTGGTTTTACTGGTGCATACTATGGTGGCAAGGTTGCTGTTATGGATGTAGGCGGCGCAAGTAGTGAAATCGCAGTTGGGGATGAAGACGGCCTTGTATATGCAAAAAGTATTCCTATAGGAATAGTGAAGATAAAAGATGTATGTCAAGAAGACATAACAAAAGCCGAAGAATATATAGATAGCAAGATAAAAGATTATGGTAATATTCCAGACTTTGAAACACTAATTTCAATTGGCGGAACAGCATCTTCTTTTGCAGCCATTGCAATGGAAATGGAAGTTTATGATTCAAAGAAAGTAGATTTCTATAAATTGACATATCAACAAATTAAAGATGCTGTTGAAAGGATTAGAGTTTTGCCAATGGAAGAAAGAGGGGCCGTTAAAGGATTATCTCTAAAAAGACGTGATGTCATCGTTGGTGGTGGTCTTCTAATAATGAAGATTATGGATATGTTACATAAGGATTATTTGGTAGTTCGCGAGTCAGATAATCAAGAAGGATATTTGCAATATAAGTTGGGTAAAATAAAAATATAGGGCTATTTGCTCAATAATACCCCATAAAAAATGCTTGACAATAACTAAAATATTAAATTATTATATGTTAGCATCGTATCGCGGGGTAGAGCAGTGGTAGCTCGTCGGGCTCATAACCCGGAGGTCGCAGGTTCGAAACCTGCCCCCGCACCCAAAATTTGGCGGCGTAGCTTAGTTGGTCTAGAGCACCCGGTTCATACCCGGGGGATCGTAAGTTCGAATCTCACCGCCGCTACCAAATTTAATAAGTCGTTAAGATAATTAACGGCTTATTTTTATTATTTTACATATTCTTTATAATAATAAAAAAATATTGCGCATATATGTTTTACAAATTTTTAACAATTTGATAGTATTATTCTTACGTTTTTATGTTAAATAAATAACAAAAAAATATAAATATAGCGTCAGATTATAAAATTTTTGGAGGTTACTTATATGGGACAAATTGAAAAAACAACAGTTCCTTTTAATGGCACACCTGAGCAAGAAGCACAATTAAGAGCTAAGCTACAAGAAATCAAGAAGATTGACGGTGGAGAAATGATTGCTCTTCAACAAGCTCAAGAAATTTACGGCTACCTTCCAATTGAAGTTCAAAAGATTATCGCAGAAGAATTGAATGTATCTCTAGAGAAATTATATGGAGTTACTACTTTCTATGCGCAATTCAAGTTGAACCCAAAAGGAAAGCGTCATGTATCTGTATGTTTAGGTACAGCATGTTATGTTAAAGGTTCACAAGCCGTTATCGACAAATTCTCAGAATTATTAGGCATTCCAGTTGGTGGATGTACAGAAGATAGAGAATGGTCTTTAGAAGCATGTCGTTGTATCGGCTGCTGCGGACTAGCACCAGTTGCTACTGTTAATGACGAAGTATTCGGTAATTTAACAGAAGACAAGGTAGCAGACATCATTAAGAAATATACACAAATTGATGAAGCTATCGAAGAAGTAACAAAGGAAAACTAGTTGGAGGTCAAAATGAAAACTATTAAAGATATTGAAGCAATCAAAAAGCAAATGTGCGATATAGTTGAATTTAGAGACAATCAACTAACAAAAGAAGAAAGAATCGCCAAGAATATTAAATATAGACATACTGTTTTAATCTGCGGAGGAACAGGATGTACATCAAATAATTCAAATGAAATTTATAAGAGTTTCCAAGAACAAATCACAACAAAGGGATTAAGCGGAGATGTCCAAATTATTAGAACAGGATGTTTCGGCCTTTGTGCTGTAGGTCCAGTTGTTATTGTTTACCCAGAAGGTTCATTCTATAGTTATGTTAAGCCATCAGACGTAGAAGAAATCGTTTCTGAACACATTTTAAACAATAGACCAGTTGAAAGATTATTATATAAAGAAAAGGCTGCTGCAGATCATCATGCTGCTCCAGCTTTATCTGAAACAAACTTCTACAAAAAGCAACATCGTGTAGCTTTAAGAAACTGTGGTTTAATCAATCCAGAAAATGTAGATGAATATATCGCTCGTGATGGTTACAAGGCTTTAGCAAAAGCTTTAACAGAAATGACACCACAACAAGTTATCGATACAGTATTAGCTTCTGGCCTTCGTGGTAGAGGTGGTGCTGGTTTCCCAACAGGAAGAAAATGGCAATTATGTCATGATGCAAAGGGTGACGAAAAGTATGTTTGTTGTAATGCCGATGAAGGTGACCCAGGTGCATTCATGGATAGATCTGTTCTTGAAGGTGACCCACACGCTATACTAGAAGCTATGGCTATTGCAGCTTATGCTATTGGAGCACATCAAGGTTACATCTATGTTCGTGCTGAATACCCAATCGCCGTAGAAAGATGTAAAATCGCTATCAAGCAAGCTAGAGAATATGGCTTACTTGGAGACGATATTCTAGGTACAGGTTTCAAATTTGATATTGATATCCGTTTAGGTGCTGGTGCATTCGTATGCGGTGAAGAAACAGCTCTTATGACATCTATTGAAGGCAAGAGAGGTGAACCAAGAGTTCGTCCTCCATTCCCAGCAAACAAAGGTTTATTTGGAAAGCCAACTCTATTAAATAACGTTGAAACATATGCAAACGTTGCTCAAATCATCTTAAAGGGTGCAGAATGGTTCAACTCAGTTGGTACAGAAAAGTCTAAGGGAACAAAGGTATTTGCTTTAGGTGGAAAGATCGTTAATACAGGTCTTGTTGAAGTTCCAATGGGTACAACTCTAAGAGAAATCGTAGAAGACATCGGTGGCGGTGTTCCAAACGGAAAGAAATTCAAGGCTGCTCAAACAGGTGGTCCATCAGGCGGTTGTATCACAGCAGAAAACTTAGATATTCCAATCGATTACGATAACCTAATTAAGATTGGTTCAATGATGGGATCAGGTGGTCTTATCGTTATGGACGAAGATACATGTATGGTAGATATTGCTAAATTCTTCCTAGAATTCACAGTTGATGAATCTTGCGGTAAGTGTACTCCATGTAGAGTTGGTACAAGAAGACTTTTGGAAATGTTAACAAAGGTTACAGAAGGTACAGCTACTCTTGAAGACTTAGACAAGATGGAAGAACTATGCTACTACATTAAAGACAACGCATTATGCGGTCTTGGACAAACAGCTCCAAACCCAGTTCTATCTACTCTAAAGAACTTCAGAGCAGAATACGAAGCTCACATCGTTGAAAGAAGATGTCCAGCTGGCGTTTGCAAGAAGTTAGTAAGATATGAAATCAATGACAATTGTAAGGGATGTACAGCTTGTGCTAGAAAGTGCCCAGTATATGCTATTTCTGGAACAGTTAAAGAAAAGCATACAATTGATCCAAATAAGTGTATTAAGTGTGGTGTTTGCTATCAAACATGTAAGTTCCACGCAATCGAAAAGAAATAGGAGGTAATAGAGATGGTAAATATTAAGATTAATAATCTTCCAATTCAAGTTGAAGAAGGAACAACTATTCTAGATGCAGCTAAAAAGGCTGGAATCAAAATTCCAACTCTATGCTACCTAAGAGATATCAACGCTATTGGTGCTTGCCGTGTTTGCGTAGTAGAAGTAAAGGGTGCAAGAACACTTGTTGCTTCTTGTGTATATCCAGTATTCGAAGGAATGGAAGTATTTACAAATACTCAAAGAGTATTAGAAAGCAGAAAGAAGACTCTAGAATTATTATTATCAGACCATAAGCAAAACTGCTTAAGTTGTGATAGAAATCAAAAGTGTGAACTACAAGCTTTAGCTTTAGAATACAACTGCGATTCATTCAAGTATGAAGGCGAAAAGTCTCATGCTGAATATGATGATTCTACAGCATATCTAATTAGAGATAATTCAAAGTGTATTAAATGTAGAAGATGTGTTGCTGCTTGTGAAAAATATCAATCAGTAGCAGTAATAGGACCAAACGGAAGAGGTTTTGATACACGTATTGGTTGTGCATTTGAAAAGAACTTAGCAGAAACTCCTTGTGTAGGATGCGGACAATGTATTAACGTTTGCCCAACTGGTGCTATTACAGAAAGAAGTGAAATCGACAATGTAATTGCAGCTATTGCAGATCCAACAAAGAGAGTTGTTGTAGGAACAGCTCCATCAGTAAGAGTTGGCCTTGGTGAAGAATTTGGAAGCCCAATTGGAACAAACGTAGAAGGCAAGATGGTTGCTGCCTTAAGAAGAATCGGATTTAACGATGTATTCGACGTAGACTTCACAGCTGATTTAACAATTATGGAAGAAGGAACAGAATTCATCGGAAGATTAAAGAATGGTGGCACACTACCTATGATTACATCTTGTTCTCCAGCATGGATTAAGTTCATCGAACATAACTATCCAGAACAATTAGGTCACTTATCTTCTTGCAAATCACCACAACAAATGTTTGGTGCTGTTGTAAAGACATATTACGCTGAAAAGTTAGGTATGGATCCTAAGGATATCTATGTTGTATCTATCATGCCTTGCGTAGCAAAGAAGTTCGAAAAGACAAGAGATAACCAAGCTGCAGCTGGTGTTCCAGATATCGATGCTGTTCTAACAACAAGAGAATTAGCAAAATTAATCAATAGATTTGGTTTATTATTCAATGAACTTCCAGATGAAGAATTCGATGCTCCTCTAGGAATTGATACAGGTGCTGGTTTAATCTTCGGTGCAACTGGTGGTGTTATGGAAGCTGCTCTAAGAACTGTTTCAGAAGTATTAACAGGAAAAGAAAATGCTGATCCAGATTTCGTTGAAGTAAGAGGAACTCAAGGTATTAAAGAAGCTGAATACGATATTGCAGGAACAAAGGTTAAAGTTGCTGTTGCATCTGGTCTTGCTAATGCAAGAATTTTGATGGATCAAATCAAGGCTGGTACAAGCCCATATCACTTCATCGAAATTATGTCTTGCCCAGGTGGATGTGTAAACGGTGGTGGACAACCAATTAAGGATGCTTACACAAGAAACTTTACAGATATTAAAGCAACTCGTGCTGCAAGTATTTATGCGTCAGACAAAGCTATGAAGCTTCGTAAGTCTCATGAAAACCCAGCAGTTAAAGAATTATATAAAGAATACTTTGGAGAACCAAACAGCCATAAGGCTCATGAAATTCTACATACAAAGTATGCTCCAAGAACAAATTATTAATTGCTAAATTAATAGAAAGTGAAGCCCCAAGCAAAAAATTGGGGCTTTTTTCATGCCAATAATTTGATATACTATATAGCAGAGAGGTTGTTTTATATGGAAAATAATCAAAAAAAATTATCAATGAAAGAGAAATTAGCGTTTGGTGCTGGAGATATGGCGTCAAACATTTTGTTCGCAACAATTAACTTCTATTTTTTGTATTTTATGATAAATGTTGGTGGATTAAAGCCAGCACTTGCATCAGGTGTATTTTTAGTAGGAAAAGGTTGGGATGCTATTACTGACTACCTAATGGGTAGAATTGTAGATAAAACACAATCAAGATTTGGTAAGCGTAAGGTTTATATGTTGTTTGGTGTAATCCCATTTGTTATTTCATTCGTATTAATGTGGATGGTTCCAGCAACAAATACACAAGCACTTTTATTCTTGTTCTATACAGCAATGTACATTTTGTATTGCACAACATGGACTATTATTTATATTCCATACAATACATTAGCTCCAAATATGACAAAAGATTATGATGAAAGAACAACTCTAAATAGTATTAGAATCATCATGGCAAATTTAGGTCTTATTATGGGTGCTGCAGTATTTGCACTACTTGCTGATGGCGAAACAAGTATTTTATACGGAGTATTTATCAAGAATAATTCTCAATTAGATAGTGCAAAGTATGCATATATCGTAGCCGCTGCAATCTTTGGAGCCATTGCGCTTGTTGTTTGGTTATTATGCTGCTTTGGAGTTAAGGAAAGATTTGATTATTCAGAAGATAACGATAAGAGCTTTATACAAACTCTAAAAGAATTCTTCAAATTAAAAGAATTCAGAAACATTATGATGACATTCCTATTATCTATGATGGGATTCGATATCATCATGACAGTATTCGTATTCTATATCAATGATTCGTTAGGATTTGGCGGAGATGCTACATTATCTATGGTATTTATTGCTATACCACTTATATGTGCAATCATCTCAGCTCCACTTTGGGACTTCTTGTGTAAGAAATTCCAAAAACACGTTGTATATGCATTCTCTTGTATATATATGACAATCATTTTACTTCTTGCAATCTTTATGCCAATGAATAATGTTGTTTTAACAATAATCCACGTAGCTTTATGCGGCGTTGGTATGAGCGCTATTCAAATTATTCCATGGGCGGCACTTCCAGATGTAGTAGACGTTGATGAATATGTTAACGGAAAGAGAAGAGAAGGTGCATATTATGGTGTTACACAATTCTGCTATAAAGCAGCATCAGGTATTGGTTGTGCACTTGTATCTTTAATACTAGGTGCTGCTGGATACATTGAAGCTGAATCAGAAGAGTATTATGAAATGATCAACGCTGGATTACCAGTAACACAACCAGACAGCGCATTACTTGCAATCAGAATCGTTCTTGCTGTAATTCCAGGTATTACATTCTTAATATCTGCATTCACATCATATAGAGCAAATCTTGGAAGAGAAAGATTTAATATGATTAAAGAAGAACTAGATAAAAAGCATGCACAAGTAGCAGATGGAACAGCAAAAGAAGAACAAAAAGAAGCAACACAAGAATAGTTAAAAATCGGCCTAAAATCACAGGCCGATTTTGCGTTAAACATTGCCAAAAATTAAACGGGCATTGAACTATTCTATAAAGAATAGTAAAATTAAAGTTAGCAACAAATATTATACTTTTTAGGAGGTTCACATGGAAAGAGATAATATGGGAAGACCTTATTTAGATTGGAAGACAGCTGAAGAATTCATCACAGATGCATTCGCAGGAGTAGGCGTTCCAAGAGACGAAGCAAAGATTTGTACAGACATTCTATTAGAGGCAGACAGAAGAGGTATTGAATCTCATGGATGCAATCGTTTCAAACCAATTTACATCGATAGAATTAATGATGGCATTCAACAACCTATTACAAACTTTGAAATTATTAAAGAAACAGAAACAACAGCTGTTGTAGATGGACATGATGGTATGGGCCAAGTTATTGGTTACAAATCAATGCAAATGGCTATCGACAAGGCAAAGAAATATGGTATGGGTATGGTAGTAGTAAGAAATTCTTGCCACTATGGTATTGCTGGTTACTATACAACTATGGCTACAAAGCAAGGTTGTATCGGTATTACAGGTACAAACGCTCGTCCATCAGTAGCTCCAACATTTGGTGTTGAAGGTATGTTTGGTACAAACCCATTAACAATTGGTATCCCAACAGACGAAGAATTTGATTTCAACATTGACTGTGCTACATCAATCACTCAAAATGGTAAGATTGAATACTATGAAAGAATTAAAGAAAATGTTCATCCAGGAACAATCGTAGGTTTAGATGGTAAGCCAGTAGAAGGGGATGCAGGTGAAGCATTAAAGCAAATTAGAAATGGTACTGCAGCTTTAACTACTCTAGGTGGTATTGGTGAAGCTCTAGGTGGATATAAGGGTTATGGATATGCTTTAGCTATCGAACTTCTATCTGCAGCTCTACAAGATGGTGCTTATGGTAAGGCTTTAAATGGTAAAGATGAAAACGGAAAGAAGGTTCCATATCATTTAGGACATTTCTTCATTGCTATTGATACTAACCACTTCCTAGGTGAAGATTTATGTAGAAAGAAGGCTGGCGAAATCATTCGTTCAATCAGAGCTTCTAAGAAGGCTCCTGGCCAAGATCATATCTACAGCGCAGGTGAAAAGGAATATAATGTATGGCAAGAAAGAAAGAATAAGGGTGTTCCAATTTCTGAACCAGTACAAAAAGAAATGAGCAAAGTAAGAGACGAATTGGGATTAAAGTACGTATTCCCATGGGAGAAATAAATAATATGAATTACGCAGAAGAATCATTAAAAAAGCATTATGAATGGAAAGGAAAACTAGAATATATTTCTAGAGTTCCAGTAAAAGACAAAGAAGATCTTTCAATCGCATACACACCAGGTGTTGCACAACCATGTCTAGAGATTCAAAAAGATGTTAATAAGTCTTATGAATTAACAAGAAGATGGAATACAGTAGCCGTTGTAACAGATGGTACTGCAGTTTTAGGTCTTGGCGACATTGGTCCAGAAGCTGGTATGCCAGTTATGGAAGGTAAGTGTGTTTTATTTAAAACATTTGGCGATGTAGATGCCATTCCTCTATGTGTTAGAAGTAAGAATGTTGATGATATCGTAAATACAGTAAGATTACTTGCTGGTTCATTCGGTGGCGTTAACCTAGAAGATATTTCAGCTCCAAGATGTTTTGAAATTGAAAAGAGATTAAAAGAATGTTGCGATATTCCAATTTTCCACGATGACCAACATGGTACAGCTGTTATTTGTTTAGCAGCTACTATGAACGCTCTAAAGATTGTTGGAAAGAAGTTATCTGATTGTACAGCTGTATTCTCAGGTGCTGGCGCTGCAGGCGTTGCTATTGCAAAACTTTTATTAAGCGCAGGTTTAAAGGAAGTTATCATGTGTGATAGTAAGGGCGTTATCTGTGAAGGCGATCCAAGATTAACTCCAGATAAGCAAGCTATTGCTGCATTCTCTAATAAGAAGCACATTACAGGTGGACTTGCTGATGCAATGAAGGGCGCAGATATCTTTGTTGGTGTATCTAAGGCTGGTCTTGTTTCTCAAGAAATGATTAAGACAATGGCTAAAGATCCAATCATCATGGCTATGGCTAACCCAACACCAGAAATCATGCCAGATTTAGCAAAGGCTGCTGGTGCTGCAGTTGTTGGTACAGGTAGATCAGATTTCCCTAACCAAATCAATAACGTATTAGCATTCCCAGGTATCTTCAGAGGTACATTAGATGTAAGAGCTAGTGATATCAACGAAGAAATGAAGATTGCTGCTGCAAATGCAATTGCTGGACTTGTTTCTGATGAAGAATTAAATCCAGATTACATCTTACCAAAGGCTTTTGATAAGAGAGTAGGACCTACAGTTGCTAAGGCTGTTGCTGAAGCCGCTAGAAAGTCAGGCGTAGCTAGAATCTAATTAAGATTTAAAATAATGAAGAAGGCACTCGTTTGAGTGCCTTTCTTTTTACCATTTATTGTGAACTTTTTCTGCAAAACCTATAAGGTTATTTACTTTGAGTTTTGTTCCATCGTCCAATACGACTTCGCCATTAAATATACCAAAGACTTGATGCGGAATCATCATAATGAATTTAAAATCAAGTGGGTCATACCTATCTATGATAGGGGTGAATGACATATTAAAACGGTTATCGTTTGATGTGAATGTCCAAGGAGACATGAAATCATCCTTGCCATCTTTTTGAGGAATGTTAAATGTTACTTCATCAAGCTTATGTGCAACCCCATTTACAAACAACATGTTTTCAGATGCTTTTGATGTATCTCCAAAGCCATAACCAATATTCCAACCAAGTAGGGTGCCATCTTCTAGATATCCATTGAATGAACCCCAATACCAAGTATTATCGTAAGTCCAAACGCCACGGCCCCAATCTAGAGTTGCCAAACCTTTGTTTTCTTCAAAAGAATATTCCTCACCTTTAATTGTGAAATAACCTTTTGCTTTTAAAAGATTAGTTTTTTGATTGTAATAGAAATGTTTATCTTTATCAAATGGGGTAGCAATTACCATATGGTCTTTTGGAATATCGTATAAGGTAATATCAAAAACAAGTGGATCTAGATTGTCGTAGAATTTATTGAACACGCCACTTAAGTGCTTTTCTTTTCCATCGTTTTCAAAAGCAAAATCAGCAAGTCCACATTTGCCATATATATCTCCAATGTCTGGAGTGTTTGGAAGATGTAGCCTTCCCATAGGGAAGAAGCGAATAGCAGTTTTGTTTATTTGGGTCTTATTTTTGAAATCTAAAAGGGAAGCAGAAACTGTACCTACATAGCCACAATCAGATACAGTTAAACATAGACCGTAATCTTGTGTTCCAATGTAGTAATAGTCCCACTCTTTAATTCTCCACTTTGGAGCTTTAATGTCTTCTCTTGAATAATGCCAAACTTGATTTAATGCGTATCCTGGCTCATCGATATTGCCATTTTGGTTTAATAATTTTTGACGTTTAGTTACCTTATGTTGTTTCCCCATAATCATACTCCTTTATACATATAATTTATCACGCGCAAAAAGTGATGTCAAAATTGGTTGAAAATGGACAATTTTTATAAGTATAATTGAACCATGAGAATGAGAAAGAAATCTAATTTGGATACAAGAATTTTGCAATGCGACAAATACCTAATCGCATATGAAGGTACATTTACAAATGTAAATGAATTTGTTAAAGAAAAAGCGTATGTGGACGCGAAATTAGTCTTTAAAAACGACAATCCTATAGATCTTGACTTAGGATGTGGATTAGGCGGATTTGCCCTTAAAATAGCCCAATTAAATCCAAATAGAAATTACATCGGTGTAGAGAAGTTTTCAAATGTCATCATTGGCGCAATAGATAAGGCAAGAGAAGCAGATGTTGAAAACCTAAAATTCTTAAATTGCAGATGTGAATGTTTAGAGAAATACATCAAGCCTCATTCTATAGATAATATCTATTTGAATTTTTCTAACCCATTACCAAACAAACGTGACACAAGACAACGTTTAACAAATCCAAGATTCTTGAGTATTTATAAAGATGTATTAAAGGAAGATGGCGTATTAATTCAAAAGACAGATGATAGATCATTTTTTGAATATTCTATTCAAATGTATAAAGAAAACGGATGGAATATTATTGATGAGTGCTGGGATTTAGCAGCGCTTAATGATGCAAATAACATAATAACAGAGCACGAACAAAAATATATGAACGAGGGGAAATTAATTTATAGAGTCATAGTAAAACCTAATTAGTATTATATTTGCTTCTTTTTAGCCTATTTTTGCCAAAATTTGTTTAAATATTTAAATATAGTATAATAAGAGTATAGTTCTAAAATGGAGGGGGCAAATGCTAGAAGTAAGAAATTTGGTCAAAGTCTACAAGCCTAAAAAGGGAAAGCCAGTTAAGGCGTTGAACGGTGTTTCAATTAAATTCCCAGAGAAAGGGCTTGTTTTTATTTTAGGTAAATCAGGTTGTGGTAAATCAACTTTACTAAACATGATGGGTGGCTTGGATAGAGTAGATAGTGGTGAAATTATCATAAAAGGAAAGTCATCTAAAGATTTCTCTCAAGCCGATTTTGATAGTTACAGAAATACATATTTAGGATTCATCTTCCAAGAATACAACATCTTAAATGAATTTACTGTTGGTGCTAACGTTGGATTAGCTTTGGAGTTACAAGGAAAGAAAGCAACAAAAGAAGCAATCAATGAAATCTTAGCTCAAGTTGAAATGGAAGATTATGCTTCAAGAAAGCCAATGCAATTATCTGGTGGTCAAAAACAAAGAATTGCTATTGCGCGTGCGCTTGTAAAGAATCCAGAAATCATCTTAGCCGACGAACCAACAGGTGCGTTGGACTCAAAAACAGGTATTCAAGTATTCGATACTCTAAAAGAATTAGCAAAAACAAAATTAGTTATCGTTGTATCTCACGATAGAGAATTTGCTGAAAGCTATGGCGATAGAGTTATCGAACTTAAAGATGGTGAAGTAATTTCAGATATTGAAAAATATGTAGCTGAATCAGAAAAGAAGAATGAATCCATCTCTGTTATTGATGAAAAGATCATTCAAATTAAGAAAGGATATGAATTAACAAAAGAAGATATTCAAATGATTAATGCATATCTAAAGCAAAATGATGCAATCTTATCTGTTGATGCTACATCAAACAAAGACTTAAAGAAATTTGCAAGAATTGATGATTCTGGTAACAAAGAGTGTTTCAAAGATACAAATGAAGATGAAATTGTTTATGAGAAGAAACAAAAATTCAAATTAATTAAATCTCGTTTACCATTTAAAGACAGTTTCAAGATTGGTGCATCAGGATTGAAAGCAAAACCAGTTAGATTGGTAATCTCAATTATCCTATCTTTCGTAGCATTTACGCTATTTGGACTTGCCGATACTATTAATGCGTATAACAAATATACAACAACAGTTAATTCGTTAATCGATTCAGATGTTCAAAACATTTCTTTTGTAAAAGAAAATGTAATTGATAACGGTTCATATACCTCTGAGTCAATTGTTAATTTAACAGATGAAGACGTAGCTTTGTTAAAGCAAAAGACAGGACTTACATATAATGGTGTATATGCGCCAAAAGATTCTATTGGTTTAAATTCTAACGCCATTGAATCTCTAAATGACTATGGTGGCCTATACATGAATTCATTGAAGGGCTTTATTGAAAACGATAGTGCATCCTTTGCTGAATTAGGCCTTACTATGATGGCTGGTCGTTATCCAACAGATACTAATGAAGTTGCAATTTCAGATTATGTATATAAATCATTACAATCTAGTGGATATAAATCATCAGATGGAACTATTAGAATCAAGAATACAGAAATGAAAAATATGACACCTACGCAATTCTTGAATAGTGAATTTACTCCAACATTATGTTTGAACAATGTAGATTATAAGATTGTAGGTATTATTGATACAAAATTAAATTATGATCATTTCGCTGCTTTAGCCCAAGAATCAACTGGCACAAGTGGCGCAATTATGAACTACATCTTATTACAAGAATTACAATCAACAGTATTCTATGGTTATCATTCTCAAGTGTTTGTAGCAAAAGGCTTTATTGATGCAAATTATTCTGGAGAAACAGAAATAGTTATAAGATTAAATGGTAATCCATACATCAACCTATCATACAATAGTAAAGAAGTAGGCAAGAGTGGTTTCTATGCTTATGCTGTTTTATCTAAAGGGACATTAGATGATAATAATTTACCATATGTTACTTTTGAACAAATGGGAGACAAAGATTTCATGATTAGTATGAAGTCTTTGAAGCAAGCTCTAAGAAATTATTATCAAAACGAAACAGGCGATTGGGATGAAGATTCTTGGACAGGTGCTCCACAATGGATAAAAGAAAAGGCAATAAATGAAATATATGACGAAATGAGTTATAAGTTCTATAAACAATTACACGATAAAGCTATTGCTGCTGGATATACTTATGGGCATTGGGATTGGAATGATACTTTACAAAAGTATGAATGGGTTAATGACAATCCTACTACAGAAGAAGATAAAGTTCAAAATGTTTATGAGTATTTATCTAACTATACATATAGATCAGGAGAAGAATCGCTACCTAATTGGGTTACAACATCTCAAGGTACTTATATTGAGCAAACATGGCGTTTTGACACTTATATTAGGGCAGAGGCTGAATATAAAGTAATGAGCGATGCCATTAAAAACACATCTATTACTCTTCCATCAGAAATGGAAACATCATATGTTAGAAACTATTCTAATGAAGCAACAAGATCATATGATTACGATAGCACAGGAAAAATGGTTGGCGTTTATTTACAACCATATCAAGAACCAAGCCCAAATGGAGGGTATGATTCAAGTTCTTTAAATTATGAGAATGTCTTAGTTGTAGCAAATAGCGTATATAACGATGTTGCAGACGCAAAGGGAGGAAAGTATGTATTTGCCATCACAAAGATGGTAGCTGAATCTCAATTAAAGAATATCGTTAAATGGTCTTATGATAATTCAACAGCAAAGTCAGATAAAATCTCTACACATTATATTATTAAAGCAGGTCCTACAGAATTATTAGGAATGGTTAACGATACGCTTGAAAGCTTAACTCAAGTATTTATGTGGGTTGGTTTAGGATTGGCTCTATTTGCTGCATTATTAATGATGAACTACATCGCTACAACAATTTCTTACAAGAAGAGAGAAATAGGTATCTTACGTGCCGTTGGTGCAAGATCTGTCGATGTATTTGGTATCTTCTTCAACGAATCATTGATTATTGCATTTATTAATTTCGTTTTAGCTTCGGTAGCAACATTCGGCTTTGTATTCTATATCAATAGTGCATTGAGAGAAAAATACAACCTAACATTAACGCTATTGAATTTTAGCATTAGACAAGTTGGATTCATCTTGTTGATAGCGGTAGGCGTTGCTGCTATAGCTTCAGCACTTCCAGTATTTAATATTGCAAGAAAGAAACCAATTGATGCAATCCGAAGTGAATAGCTAATATTATAAACAAAATAAGGAGCTGATTTGTGTCAGCTCCTTTTTGTGTTGGTTTTAGCTACAAATTAGTAACCACGGTAGTATCCGTCTGCACCTTTTACGCCAGCTTCGTAAGAGAATCTAGAAGAATCATTTACTTTGATAGACATATAGTAAGCAGCACATCCGTTTCCGCCTTTTCCTAGAGGACCAGAGTTACCCATTTGCCAAGCGCCATCACCGCCGTTACCACCTTTTAGAGTTAAGTAACCGTTTTCTGAGATAATGATGTTTGCAAAAGGACCATCAAATGCATATCCGCCATGTCCGCCATCACGACCAACAAGACCTGGGATGCGAGCGCCCTCTAATCCATCTCCGCCGATAACATTAAGAGTTGTATTAACATAAACTTTCTTACCAGCAGCTACTTGTAAACCTGTGTTACCATATTGAAGATTTCCCCAGTATGTAGTTTCAACAGCTCTACCACCATCAATGATGAAACCATTTTCTCCAGCAAAAGAGATATTTCCCTTTGAATAGAAGATACCACTGATACCGATACCATCTTTGAAATAACCTGTATCTGTTCTGTCATCACCTGTAAATGAAACAGGACGAGAACCTGTGTTAACAAAGTATACAGTGCCTTTTGTTGATTTGTTGTATACGATTGTTTCGTTGCTAAGTCCGTCGAATCTCATACCATCGATGTTGACAGTTAAATCTGTTGTTCTAGGTTCGATGATGATTTTAGCATCGTAGATGTATAAATAGCGATCACCATCTGTAATAGTAATGTTTTCAACTGTGTCGTTAATAATCAATTCGTAACCGAAATAGAAATTATTAGGAGCTGTTGAAAAATCAACTAAAACATTTCTTCCATATACTCTTTCTGAATGATAATACTGTACATGAATTTCTTGGTATTCTGGAATTTCGTATTCATCATCAGCAAATGCAGTATTATTGTTAGATAATACGTTGATGAATAATACAGAAGCTAGAATAACAAGAATAATTGTGAATAATAAAAATTTGTTAGTAAGTTTCTTACTCATTTTAATAACCCTCCGTTTTTAGTTCATTTTTGTTAGTGTTCTCAATAGTAAATAGAATAACAAAAACTGAGAGGTAAAATCAACAATATAAAATGTTAATAATTTAACTTATTGTCTACGTATTTTTGAAGCTCTAAAAGCGTATCTTGAGATAGTGCAGGAGTGTTAATCAAAGGGTTCTCAACCCCTAAGTTTTCATACTTAAAAAAGCCCATAGTATGGAACCCAAGTAATTCATATTTAGATATAAATGGATACATCTTTAATATTTTTATGTATTTATCTAGTATTTCTTCGGAATCGTTAATCCCAGGAACAACGACTGTTCTTACCCATGTACGTTTGTTAATTTGAGAAAGAAAGTTTAGAGTAGCTATAGTTTTTGCCATGCTCTTTCCTGTGTATTTATAGTAGGATTCATCATCATAAAACTTTAAATCAAGGATGACTAAATCGGCATTAGATATAGCATCTTTTACATCGTTAGTTAATTCAACCTGGCCAGATGTATCTAGGGCATATTTAATACCATCTTTTTTTAGATATTCATTTACTTCATTAATATATGATGCACTAAGTAGAGGTTCGCCACCAGAGAAAGTAACACCACCATTATCTTTAAAATATGGCTTATAGCGTTTAATCTTGTTATATAACTCTTGAGCGGTATAATCATCGCCACTTAATCCCCAAGTATCTGGGTTATGACAATATACACATCTTAGTGGACAGCCATTTAGATAGACGGCGTATCTAACACCGTCTCCATCTAAAGTTGCTAATGATTCAAATGAATGGATTCTCATTTTAGATCTTTTCGTGGAATGTTCTTGAAATAACTTCCTTCTTTTGTTCTAGAGATAATTTATTGAAGTTTACAGCATATCCAGAAACTCTAATTGTTAGGTTAGGGTACTTTAATGGATTTTCCATAGCGTCAATAAGTTTTTCTCTATTTAGCACATTAACATTTAAGTGGTGTGCATTTTGTATAAAGTAACCATCAAGGATAGATACTAAGTGATCAACTCTATCTGCATCGTTCTTACCTAAAGTATTTGGAGTGATAGAGAATGTATTTGAAATACCATCTCTACAGCAGCTATATTCAAGTTTTGCTACTGAATTTAGAGAAGCAAGTGCGCCTTGGCAATCTCTACCGTGCATTGGGTTAGCGCCTGGAGCAAATGGTTGACCAGCCTTTCTTCCATCTGGAGTAGCACCAGTCTTCTTACCATACATAACATTTGATGTAATAGTTAAGATAGATAGTGTATGCTTAGCACCTCTATATGCCTTTGTCTTGCATAATTCATTATAGAAGAATTCTGTAACCCATTTAGCAATTCTATCTACTCTATCATCATCGTTACCATATTTAGGGAATTCACCTTCAGTTTTGAATTCAGTAATAATACCTCTTTCATCCTTAATTGGTGTAACCTTTGCATATTTGATAGCACTTAGTGAGTCTACAAGAACAGATAGACCTGAAATACCAAATGCCATTAATCTTTCTACGTTTGTATCGTGTAGAGACATCATTAATCGTTCATATGCATATTTATCGTGCATATAGTGTATAACGTTCATTGTGTTTACATATAACTTAGCCATCCAAGAAGCATAGAATTCAAATGATTCTAAAACGTCTTCATACTTTAGAGGTTCTTCGTCATATACTTTGCCTTCTGGAGCAACTTGAATTCCGTGGATTTCATCTTTACCGCCATTTAGAGACATCAATAATACCTTTGCAAGGTTACATCTAGCTCCGAAGAATTGCATTTGCTTACCAACCTTCATAGCAGATACGCAACAAGCAATAGCATAATCGTCGCCATATGTCTTTCTCATAACATCATCGTTTTCATATTGAATAGAATCTGTATCGATAGAAACCTTTGCACAGAATTCCTTAAATGGCTTTGGTAAATCTTCTGACCATAAAATTGTGATGTTTGGTTCTGCTGATGGCCCAAGATTGTATAGGGTTTGAAGCATTCTATAACTTGTCTTTGTTAGAAGTGGTCTGCCATCTTCACCAATACCACCTTCAGATGTTGTAACCCATGTAGGATCTCCAGCGAACAATTCATTGTATTCTGGAGTTCTTAAGTGTCTTACTAATCTTAATTTAACAACTAAATCGTCGATTAATTCTTGAGCTTGGGCTTCAGTTAATGTGCCTTCGTTCATATCTCTTGTTAGATAAATATCTAAAAATGTTGTAATTCTACCAATGCTGTTTGCTGCGCCATTTTGTTCTTTAACAGCACCAAGATATCCAAAATATAACCATTGAATAGCTTCACGAGCATTTGTAGCTGGCTTTGAAATGTCACAGCCATATAGGGCAGCTTGATCTTTTAGAGCTTGCATGAAATCTAATTGCTTTGCAACATCTTCGATTAAGTGGATGTTTTCTTCGCTCATTTCATTTAGACCAAGAATAGCTTTATCCTTTTTCTTTTGCTCCATTAGATAGTCCATACCATAAAGAGCAATTCTTCTATAATCGCCGATGATTCTTCCTCTACCATAAGCATCTGGAAGTCCAGTTAAGATACCGCAGTGTCTAGCTCTCTTCATATCATCAGTGTATGCCTTGAAAACACCATCGTTATGAGTTGTTCTATACTTGAACTCATCTCTGATGTTTTCGCCAATTTCATATCCATAAGCTTTACAAGCTTGTTCACTCATTCTGAATCCAGCAAAAGGTGAAATAGCTCTCTTTAAAGGTTCATCTGTTTGAAGACCAACGATAATATCGTCTTCTTTAATAACATAACCTGGCTTAAATGCAAAAACAGTAGATACTGTATGAGTATCGATGTCTAAAACTCCACCTTTTTCAAATTCTTGACGAAGAAGATCATCTAATCTTTTTGACACTCTTTTTGTTCTGTCTGTTGGCCCTTGTAAAAATTCTGGGCCATCAAGATAAGGAGTGTAATTTAATTGAATGAAATTTCTAACGTCAATTTCATTTGTCCAATTTCCTTCTTTAAAACCTCTCCATGCTTCCATAAAGCACCTCCATATAACAAAAAATCGACCCGAGCTACACATTCTTGCCCAGACGGTCGACGATAACTCTTTTGCTCCCCTGTGGTATTCCACAACTCCGTCAGTTACAAAAGAGGATTGTATTCAGATGTCACTATTATAATAACACATAAAACTTTGTTTTAAAAACGAATAATGTAAAATTTGCGATATGTAAAACTCGATTTTTGCCTAAAAGTATCCATATTGATATTTGTATATTAAAAAAAGTATAATAAAAAAGAGGTGGAAATTATGAAGAAAGGTTTAAAAATCACTTTAATTACACTTGCTGCAGTAATTGGTTTGATTATTGTTTTTGCAGGTTCATTCGTAGCTTACATTTTTGCTAGTTATTATAGAATAGGCGATTTAGACCTAAGCGTTAATAGCTTTGCAACAGAAGATGCTATTGATGTTAACACAGAATATTCATGTACAACTTATAACATAGGTTTTGGTGCGTACTCACAAGATTTCACATTCTTCTTAGACACTGGATATGATGATGCAGGTAATGAGACTTGCGGTCATTGGTCAAAAGCATTTAGCGAAGAAAGGGTACAACAAAACACATCTGGAGCCATAAATACAATAAAGGCTTTAAATCCAGATTTTATGTTATTCCAAGAAGTTGATACTGATTCTACAAGATCTTATCATATTGACCAAAATGCTTTAATTACTAAAGAATTCAATACATATGATAATATTCATGCTGTAAATTTCCATAGTGCATTCTTACCATATCCACTATATGATATGCATGGATCTGTTAATGCTGGCATTACAACATTATCTAAATATAAGATTCAATCAGCAAAGAGATATCAATATACAGTTGCAGATGACGTATCTAAGCTATTCGATTTAGATAGATGCTTCTCAGTTTCAGTAATTAATATTTTAACTGGCAAGAAACTATATATTGTTAATTCGCACATGAGCGCGTACGATAAGGGCGGTACAATTAGAGAACAACAAATGAAAGAATTGAATGCATTCTTAAAGGCTTGCGCAGATTCAGGTGACTATGTTTTAGTTGGTGGTGATTTCAACCATGATCTTTTAACATATAATCCAAAGTATTCTTACACAAATACAAATAGACCATTTGGCGTTACAAAGAAGGCTCCAGATTGGGTAGCATATATGTTCAATTCAGATGGAACATCTCCAATTATGGATGGATATACAATTTATGCTGCAGATAATAATCCAACATGTAGAAACAATGATATCGAATGGGAACCAGGAAATACATTCGTTTGTACAGTAGATGGATATATCGCATCTAACAATATTAAAGTAAATAAAATTGAAGCAATTCAAACGAAGCAAGGCGTAAAGGGAATAGATGGCTTTGCGTTTGCCGATCATGAACCAGTTTATATCGAATTTGAATTAGTCGGATAAAACAAGTAAAAACGATAGTAAAATGCGCCATTTTCCCACGATGGCGCATTTAGTTTATTATTTGGCATTTTGCAAAAACTTTTTTCGGTTTTGCTCTTTAAAAAAACTTAAGAATGTACATATAATAGTAGTGTACTTTAAAAAGGAGAACTAATAATGGCAACAAGAAAAGAAATAAAAAAAGCAGCTAGAGAGCAATTAGGCAACGCTATTTTTTCAGACAAATGGCTAATGATGCTTTTGATCCTTTTTGTTTACTCTCTAATTAACAGCTTATGTGCTGGTGCAAATTACGGATATTATGGTGGAGTAACATTCATGGATGGTATCTTAAGTTTAACAGGAGCTGTTATTTGGGTTATTGTAGGAGGACCATTACTATATAGCATTGCAAGAATTACTACAAAAGCAGCTAGAACAGGCGACAAGGTAGATTTTAAAGATTTGACAATTGGATTCAATGAATCTATGAGTGACGCAATCTTCTTAAATTTCATGAGAGCATTGTTCACTGCATTATGGACATTACTATTCATCATTCCAGGTTTTATTAAGATGTACTCTTATTCAATGGCTATGTACATTCAACAAGATCAAGACAATAAAGATTGGAATTTCTGTATTAAGAAGAGTATGGAAATGATGAAAGGTCATAAATGGGAACTATTCGTATTAGATTTAAGTTTTATCGGATGGTACTTAGTAGGACTATTATGTTTAGGTATCGGTGTTCTTTGGGTAAATCCATATCACCAAATGGCAAGAGCTAACTTCTATTTAGAATTAGTAAAACTAAATGGCGGAGAAGCTAAAGATGCTGAAGGCGAAGTAATTGACGGGGAAACAGAAGAATTCACTGATGTTGATGAGAAAGTGTTTAAAGAGTAATAAACTTTTTATTAATATAGTTGAGGGGGAAAAGAGCCACCGCATGGTGGCTCTTTTCTTTGAAAAATTGAGATGTTATTTTGTATTGAGAATAGATGCTTTGACAAATTCTCTAAACAAAGGATGAGCTTTATTAGGTCTTGATTTAAATTCTGGATGGAATTGAACACCAACGAAGAAGTCTTCTCCTTTAATTTCAACAGTTTCAACGATTTCTCCATTAGGAGAAGTTCCGCTAATTGTTAATCCACCATCAATAAAATCTTGTTTGAAATCATTATTGAATTCATAACGATGTCTATGTCTTTCGCTAATTAGTGTTTGGCCATATGCCTTTTCCATCATAGTACCTTTTTGAATAGCACAAGGATATGCGCCAAGTCTCATAGTACCACCTTTAATTAATCCACGTTGATCTGGCATTAAGTCGATAACTAAGTGCTTGCTGTTTTCATCGAATTCTCTTGATGAAGCATCTTTGTATCCTAAAACATCACGAGCATATTCGATAACGGCAATTTGCATACCTAAGCAGATTCCGAAATATGGGATATGGTTTTCTCTTGCATATTTACATGCAGTAATCATACCTTCAATACCTCTACCACCGAATCCACCTGGAACGATAATACCATCACAATCTTTAAATGCTTCTTTTGCATTTTCATCTGTTAAATCATCTGAAGCAACCCATTTAATGTTTAAATGCTTTCCGCATTCATAACTTGCGTGGTTTAGAGCTTCAACTACAGATAAATATGAATCGTGTAATTCTACATATTTACCAACAAGACCAATAGTAACTTCGCCACTTCTTGCTTTAATCTTTTGAACTAAATCTTGCCATGGTTTGATATCTATCTTTGTGTCTTCTAATCCTAAATCTCTACAAACAACCTTATCTAAGCCATTTTCATATAGCATAAGTGGAGCTTCATATAGATTTGGTACTGTTGTGTTAGAAATAACGCAATCCTTTTGTACGTTACAGAATAGGGCAATCTTTTCTCTGATGTGGTCGCCTACATCTTTATCTGATCTTGTGATGATAATATCTGGAGCAATACCAACTGCTTGTAATTCTTTTACAGAGTGTTGAGTTGGTTTTGATTTAAATTCATCTGAGCCTGAAATATATGGAACAAGGCACACATGAATAAATAGACAATTTCTTCTACCAACTTCAAGTGATAGTTGTCTAATTGCTTCTAAGAATGGTTGAGATTCGATATCACCGATAGTACCACCGATTTCTGTAATCATGATGTCAGCTTTTGTAGCTTCAGCATTCTTATAGATGAAATCTTTGATTTCATTTGTTACGTGAGGGATGATTTGAACTGTTTGTCCAAGATATTCTCCACGTCTTTCTTTGTTTAGAACATTCCAATATACCTTACCTGAAGTTAGGTTAGAGTATTTTGTTAAGTCTTCATCAATGAATCTTTCATAGTGTCCAAGGTCAAGATCAGTTTCTGCGCCATCGTCAGTAACATAAACTTCACCATGTTGCATTGGGTTCATTGTTCCTGGATCTATATTCATATATGGATCCAATTTCTGTGAGGCTACTTTAAAGCCTCTGCATTTTAGTAATCTACCAAGAGAGGCAGCGGTAATACCTTTGCCTAATCCAGATACAACTCCTCCTGTTACAAAAATAAACTTTGCCATAATAACATCTCTCCTCCTATTATCTCAATGTGCTGTGTATAATCTTTTGTATGGGTTTGCAGAGTTTGGTTTCAATATATGATATTGACTAGACAATAATTTGTTTGCATCAATATCAAAATCGTTAGCGTATTCTACAATATATTTCTCAATTTCTTTTATATCTTCTTTTGTTGCGATTTCGCATTTAACTTGTGGTGGAAAATTAGCATTTAAATCGCTTGTTCTTAAAAAGATTTTTCCACCATGCATACCAACGCCAGTGAAGTTTCCTACTATTTGTTTCTCATCCTTTAGGTTTAATACAACAATGATTCCTCCTGCCATATATTCACCTAAGAAACTTCCGCATTTACCTCCAATCATAATGATAGGGAAGTTTTCTTTATATGCTTTCATGTGGATGCCAGTTCTATATCCAGCATCATCTCTTATGTAAATCTTTCCGCCACGCATAGCGTACCCGGTAGCATCACCAGATGAGCCTCTAACCAAAATCTTTCCGGCATTCATCGTATCGCCAACAGCATCTTGTACAGATGCTTTAACTTCAATGTTTGCTCCATCAAGATAAGCACCTAGAGCGTTTCCAGGAACACCATCTATAATTATTGTTTTATTATTTAAGCCCGCGCCTATATATCTTTGCCCAAGACAGTTTTGAAGACAAACATCTACATCTTCGCTTGTGCGAACTTCTTTACATACTTGTGTATAATCTTTATTTTCACAATCAATAATCTGCATAAACTATTCTCCTGCGTGCATAATACCAAGGATTTCTAATTCCTTTTCTGTTAACCCAATTCCTCTTAGCATTAATCTATTACCACGTAATGCTTCGATTGAGTTAATACCCATGCCACCCATCATTTCTTTGATTTCGTGAGTCCATGCTTCAACTAAGTTAACAAGCTTTTGACTTGCTTCATCTGCATCTAATCTCTTTGTTAAATCTGGTCTTTGAGTTGCGATACCCCAGTTACATCTACCTAAATGGCAAGATCTGCACATATGACATCCCATTGCGATAAGGGCACTAGTTGCGATATAGCAAGCATCTGCACCAAGAGCAATCGCTTTTATGATATCTGAAGAGTTTCTAATACTTCCGCCAACGATGATAGAGACTTTGTCTCTAATGCCTTCGTCTCTTAATCTCTTATCTACGGCAGCTAAAGCTAATTCAATTGGAATACCTACGTTATCTCTGATTCTTGTAGGAGCAGCGCCTGTACCACCTCTAAAACCATCAATAGCAATAATGTCAGCGCCACTTCTTGCAACACCTGATGCTATAACTGCTACGTTATGAACAGCAGCAATCTTTACAATAACTGGCTTTTTGTAATTAGATGCTTCTTTTAATGAATATACTAATTGTCTTAAATCTTCGATTGAATAGATATCATGGTGTGGAGCAGGAGAGATAGCATCGCTTCCTTCTGGAATCATACGTGTCTTTGATACATCTTCAACTACTTTTGTTCCAGGTAAGTGTCCACCAATACCAGGCTTTGCACCTTGGCCCATCTTGATTTCAATAGCAGCACCAGCTTCAATGAAGTTTTTGCTTACGCCAAATCTACCAGATGCGATTTGTACAATAGTATTTGCACCATATTTATAGAAATCTTTATGAAGACCGCCTTCACCAGTGTTATATAAAGTACCTAATTTAGTTGCTGCTTGAGCTAGAGCAGAGTGAGCATTATAGCTTATAGAACCATAACTCATAGCAGAGAACATAATAGGTGTAGATAATTCGATTTGAGGAGGTAGATTGTTTACAATATCTCCATTTTCATCTCTTTTAATATCTGGAACTTTTGCGCCCAAGAAAGTCTTAGTTTCCATTGGCTCACGTAGTGGGTCAATAGATGGGTTTGTAACTTGAGATGCGTTGATCAAGATTTTATCCCAATAAACAGGGAATGGTTCTGGGTTACCCATTGAAGATAACAAAACGCCACCAGTTTGAGCTTGGTTATATATTGTCATAATAGAATCTTGAGTCCAGTTTGCATTTTCTCTAAAGCAATTGTCTGATTTAACAATCTTTAGAGCATGAGTTGGACACATAACTACACATCTATGACAGTTAACGCACTTAGTTTCGTCAGATATCATAGCCTTTAAATTTTCATCATATGAATGTACAAGGTTAGAGCATTCTTTCTCGCATATTCTACAGTTAATACAACGAGTAGCATTTCTAGATACTTCATATAGTGGTTCAACCATATTAATTGCCATATTATTGCTCCTCCTTTTTAACATTTATAATTACAGCTTCTCCGCCTTTTGGATAATATACATTTTCTGCATCTTTACAAATAGCTCTTATAGCGCTTTCTTCACTTGCTATGTATTTCATATCGCCTTTTTCTGCAATGACCATAGAACGAAGCTTTAATCTGTCATTTAGAGCCATTAAACCGCCTGTGTAACCAACAATGATTGAGAATGGACCAGTTATTAGTTGAGAGGCAAAAGTGTTTCTAAGATATGTATATTTAGCCTTTTCTTTTTCATCCATTCTAGATATTGTTTCCCAGAATGGTGCAGCAATTACAGAAGCTACTTCGTTTAAAGTAAGCCCTTTTCCTCTAGATAAATAATCAATAATATATGTAATAACTTCAGTATCCGTTAGAAGCGTACATTTATATCCATGCATTTCCATTGCACGTCTATTTGCATCATATGATGAGATTTCGCCATTGTGAACAACAGATAGATCCATTAAAGAGAATGGATGTGCGCCTCCCCACCATCCAGGAGTATTTGTTGGATAACGGCCATGCGCTGTGAATGAATATCCTTCATAGTTTTCTAACATATAAAAACGACCTACATCTTCTGGATAACCAACGGCTTTAAATACGCCCATGTTTTTACCAGAAGAGAAGATATAAGCACCTTTAATTTGTGTGTTTATATGGAATACTGTTCTTTTAATATATTCGTCTTCTTGAAGTTGAGTAGCATCGAGTTTTGTTTTAAGTGGGGTAACAAAGTATCTCCAAATAAGTGGAGCGTCTGTGATTTCTTTAATCTGACGAGTAGGAATCTTAGATAAGTTAACTACATCATAATATGTTTCAATATATTCTTCGCATGCTCTTTTAGATAAACTATCTTCATAAAAGATATGGAAAGCATAATAATCCTTATATTCTGGATAGATACCGTATCCAGCGAATCCACCACCAAGGCCATTTGATCTATCGTGCATAATAGAAATAGAGCGGATAATATCTTCGCCGCTAAATACATTTCCTTTTGTAGAAATCATAGCAGCAATGGCACATCCAGATGGATTTCTAAACTGACCTTCTAACATTTTCTTACCTCATTTTGCATAAAAAAGAGGTGGCTCTCCCCAAAGTGTATTGGGAGAACCACCGTTGTTCTTTCGCATATTCAATTTGCTATGATTTTACAACTCATAAAAGGTGTTGTCAAGGAGTAAAAACAAATTTTTTTCGAGAAATTTTTGCCTCATATTTATATATAAAAAAGGGCATATTTTTGCTCTGAAAAATGTGTGAAAAATCTCAAAAAAAGTTATTGACAGTGCTATTTTTCAGTGATAGACTAGAGGAAAATTTGTATACGAAAAAGCTACGGGAGCTGTGGATGAAATAAGCCACAGTTCCCCTTTTTTATGTCTACTAACAATGCAAAAGTCGATTCATATCGATAAAAATAAATAAATAAAAGGAGAATTTCATTATGACAACAATTCCTCAAATGTTTGGTTCATTGGTATTCAATGATTCAGTAATGAAGGAAAGATTACCAAAAGAAACTTACAAAGCAATGCAAAAAACAATACAGAACGGTGAAGACCTAAATCTTGAAGTTGCTAATGTAGTTGCTAATGCTATGAAAGACTGGGCAATCGAAAAAGGCGCTACTCATTACACTCATTGGTTCCAACCTATGACTGGGGTTACTGCTGAAAAGCACGACTCATTTATTTCTCCAACAAGTGATGGACATATCATTATGGAGTTTTCTGGTAAAGAACTTGTTAAAGGTGAGCCAGATGCTTCTTCATTCCCATCAGGCGGAATCAGAGCAACTTGCGAAGCTAGAGGCTACACAGCATGGGATCCAACATCTTATGCATTTATTAAGGGTACATGCCTATGCATACCTACAGCTTTCTGTTCATACGGCGGTGAAGCTCTAGATAAGAAGACACCACTTCTTCGCTCAATGGCTGCTATTAACAAGCAAGCAATGAGAGTGTTAAAACTATTCGGAACTCCAGCCAAGACTGTTAAAACTACGGTTGGACCAGAGCAAGAATATTTCTTAATTGATAAGAAACTATATGATAAGAGGGAAGACTTAATCTTTACAGGAAGAACATTATTTGGTGCTATGCCACCAAAGGGCCAAGAACTTGAAGATCATTATTTTGGAACAATTAAACCAAGAGTTCAAGAATATATGACAGAGTTAAACGATGAATTATGGAAACTTGGCGTTCTTGCTAAAACAGAGCACAACGAAGTTGCACCATCACAACACGAATTAGCACCAATCTTTGCTACAACAAACATCGCTACAGATCATAACCAATTAACAATGGAAATTATGAAGAAGTTAGCTAAAAAGCATGATTTGGTTTGCTTATTACATGAAAAACCATTTGCTGGTGTAAACGGTTCAGGTAAACATAACAACTGGTCAATCTCTACAGATACAGGCGTTAACCTATTAGAACCAGGTGAAACACCAAGAGAAAATGCTCAATTCTTATTATTCTTAGCTGCAGTTATTAAGGCTGTTGATGAATATCAAGATTTGTTAAGAATCTCAGTTGCTTCAGCAGGAAACGATCACCGTCTAGGTGCTAACGAAGCTCCTCCAGCAATCGTATCTATGTTCGTTGGTGATGAATTAGAAGCAGTTTTAGAATCTATCGAAACAGGCGAAATCTACCATGGCAAGAAGAAAGTTCAAATGAAGATTGGCGTAGACGTTCTACCTAAGTTCCCTAAGGATACAACAGATAGAAACAGAACATCTCCATTTGCATTCACAGGTAACAAGTTCGAATTCAGAATGCTTGGTTCTTCAGAATCAATCGCTTGTGCAAACATCATGTTAAACACAGCTGTAGCAGAAGAATTAGCACAATTTGCAGATGCACTTGAAGGTTCTAAGTCATTCGAAGAAGATTTAGATGCATTAATTAAGAAAACAATTAAAGAACATAAGAGAATTATCTTCAACGGAAACGGTTATGATGATGCTTGGGTAAAGGAAGCAGAATCAAGAGGCTTATTGAACTTAAGAACAACTCCAGATTGCTTGCCATATTACATCTCAAAGAAGAATGTTGAATTATTCACAAAGCATGAAGTTTTATCTGAAACAGAAATCCATGCAAGATATGAAATCATTCTTGAGAACTATTCAAAGTTAATCAACATTGAAGCATTAACAATGATAGAAATGGCTAAGAAAGATATCTTACCAGCAGTTAGCAAGTATTCAAAAGATCTAGCAAAGACTGCATTAGATAAGACAGCTTTACTTCCAGATATTGATTGCGGATATGAAAAAGAAACAATTAAATCAATTTCTGAATTAGCAAGCAAGATGTGCAAGGACGTTAAAGCCTTAGAAGACGAAGTTACAGCAGCAAAGAAGACTTCAGGCGTATTGGAAAGTGCTATGTATTATAAAACTTATGTAATTCCAAAGATGGAAACAGTAAGAGAAAGCGGAGATAAATTAGAAGTTATCACTGCTAAAGAATATTGGCCTTTCCCAACATATGGGGAGATTTTATTCTCAGTTTAATCTAGGTGATATTTATGACAAGTATAATAGCGGTCGACATTATGGAGTTGGCCAGTGATGTAAACACAATATGGGTGTTATTTGGGGCGGCTTTGGTATTCTTCATGCAAGCAGGCTTCGCAATGGTAGAATCAGGCTTTACTCGTGCTAAGAACGCAGGTAACATCATCATGAAGAACATGATGGACTTCTGTATCGGAGCTCCACTTTACTGGGTCGTTGGATTCGGTATCATGTTCGGAACATGTTCAATCGAAGCATTAAGTGGCGTATTTGGACATTTTGATTTCTTCATCTTAAATGGTGATTATTCATCAATATTACCAGACGGCGTTAACTTATATGCTTATGTAATATTCCAAACAGTATTCTGCGCTACAGCAGCTACAATCGTATCTGGTGCTATGGCAGAAAGAACAAAATTTAGTGCATATTGCGTATATAGTGCAATCATTTCGCTAATCATTTACCCAATTGCTGGACACTGGGTATGGGGCGGCGGTTGGTTAGCTCAAATGGGCTTCCATGACTTTGCTGGGTCTGCAGTAGTTCATATGTTAGGTGGTATTTGTGCATTGGTTGGTGCAATATTCCTAGGACCTAGAATTGGTAAGTACACTAAAGATGGTAAGCCAAAGGCTATTCCTGGCCACAGCATTACGCTTGGCGCTTTAGGTGTATTCATCCTATGGTTCTGCTGGTTTGGATTTAACGGTGCATCTACAGTTGGTATGACTGATGGAAACGCTGTAATTGCAAGTAGAGTATTCGTTACAACTAACTTAGCAGCAGCAGTAGCAACAGTTACAACTATGATCATCACATGGGTTAGATATAAAAAACCCGACGTATCAATGACTCTAAACGGTACACTTGCAGGTCTTGTAGCTATCACAGCTGGTTGCGACATAGTGAGTCCTCTTGGCGCAGCAGCAATTGGTATCCTATCTGGATTCTTAGTAGTGTTCGGTATTGAATTATTAGATAAAGTATTAAAGATAGACGACCCAGTCGGCGCAGTCGGTGTACACTTTGCTAACGGCTTGCTAGGTACATTATGTGCGGCAATCTTCGCAACAAGCGATTCTCTAGCTGAGATGGAAATCTCAAGAGGAAAGTTCTTCGGAGTGCAATTACTAGGAGTAGTAGCCTTAATAGTATTTGCGGGCGGTCTTATCTCATTAACATTCTTTATCATCAAAAAGACTATGGGGTTAAGAGTAACACCACAAGAAGAAATCTCAGGTCTAGATTTACCAGAGCACGGACTTGCAAGTGCCTACGCAGACTTTATGCCAGTAGCACAAGTAATGGGAGTTGGCGACTTTAAAGCTCCAAAAGAAACAAAGAAAGAAGAACTTGTTTCTAAAGACGAAGCTATCCCAGTACAAGTTAAAACTGCAGAAAAGCCAATGGTTAGTGACGTTAAGTTAACAAAGATAGATATCTTGTTAAAAGAAGAAAGATTTGAAGCTCTAAAAGAAGCTTTAACAGAAATAGGAATTACAGGTATGACAGTAACACACGTTGTTGGATGTGGTGTACAAAAGGGTAAACCAGAATACTACCGTGGTGTTATGAGAGAAATTCAATTATTACCTCGTGTACAAGTTGAAATCGTCGTAGCTAAGGTTCCTGTACAACAAGTAATTGATGTAGCAAAGAAGGTTCTATACACAGGACATATCGGTGATGGTAAGATCTTCATCTATGATGTAGAAAACGTAATCAAGGTAAGAACTGGTGAAGAAGGATTTGCAGCGCTACAAGATGAGGAATAGGAGATAAAATTATGTGTTCAATAATGGGAATAGAAGGATATGATGTTGATCTAAAAACATTCCAGAAAGGATTTGATGCGACCGTATCAAGAGGCCCAGATATGTCAAAAATAATAGATGTGGAAGGCGGGTATCTCGCCTTCCATAGACTTGCTATTATGGGCCTACATGAAGAAGGTATGCAACCATTTGAATTAGACGACAAATATTTGGTTTGCAACGGGGAAATTTATGGCTTTAGGCCAATCAAAGAAGAGCTAAAAAAAGACTATACATTTATTAGCGATTCTGACTGTGAAATCTTATTGCCAATGTATGAAAAATATGGTGTTGAAATGTTCAAGAAATTGGACGCTGAATTCGCACTAATTATCTATGATAAAAAGACAAAAGAATTTATCGCAGCAAGAGATCCAATTGGTATTCGTCCACTATATTATGGATATACAAAATCAGGCAAAATTGCGTTTGCTTCTGAGCCTAAAAACTTAATAGATTTTGTAGGGGAAATTTTACCATTCCCTCCAGGTCATTACTACAAGGATGGAAAGTTCGTTTGCTATAGAGATATTACAGCTGTAGATAAGGTTTGCTATGACGATATTGAAACTGTATGTGAACAAATTAAAGACAAGTTAGTTAAGGGTGTTGAAAAGAGATTGGACGCAGATGCTCCATTAGGTTTCTTATTATCTGGTGGACTTGATTCTTCTTTAGTATGTGCTATTTCGTCTAAAATACTAAATAAGAAAATTAAAACATTTGCTGTTGGTATGGATATTGATGCTATCGATTTAAAGTATGCAAAGCAAGTTGCTGACTATATTGGTAGTGAACATACAGAAATCATTATTACTAAAGATGATGTTATTAAATCATTAGAAGAAGTAATTAAAATATTAGGAACATACGATATTACAACTATTCGTGCAAGTATGGGTATGTATCTAATCTGTAAAGCTATTCACGAAACAACAGATATCAGAGTACTTTTAACTGGTGAAATTTCAGATGAATTGTTTGGATACAAATATACAGACTTTGCTCCAAATGCAGAAGAATTCCAAAAGGAAAGCGTAAAGAGAGTTCATGAACTTCATATGTACGACGTTTTAAGAGCCGACAGATGCATATCTGTAAACTCACTTGAAGCAAGAGTCCCATTTGGTGATTTAGATTTCGTTAAATATGTTATGAGCATCAATCCAGAAAAGAAGATGAACAAATATAACATGGGTAAATATCTACTTCGCCATGCATTTGAAAGTACAAAGTGCTTGCCAGATTCAATCCTATTTAGAGACAAGGCAGCATTCTCAGATGCAGTAGGGCATTCACTTGTAAATGACCTAAAAGATTATGCAGAAGGCTTCTATTCTGATAAAGAATATGAAGAAAAAATAAAATTATATAATTTTAATAGACCATTTACAAAAGAATCGTTATTATATAGAGAAATATTTGAAAAATATTATCCAGGTCAATCTCATATGATAGTAGATTTCTGGATGCCAAACAAAGCATGGCAGGGTTGTAACGTAAATGACCCATCTGCAAGAGTGTTATCAAACTATGGAAATAGCGGAGTATAAAAAATGCAAAAAGGATATTTAGTTTTAGGTAATGGACAGTGTTTTGAAGGTACGCTTATCGGGGACATTAAGGACTCGATAGGCGAACTTGTTTTTACAACAGGTATGGTCGGATATTTGGAGACATTAACCGACCCATCATATGCGGGACAGATTGTTATGCAAACATTTCCGCTTATTGGAAATTATGGTGTAATTGAAGAAGATTTTGAAGGAGTTTGTGCAGTTAAAGGCTATATAGCAAAAGAGATATCACAAACTCCTTCAAATTTTAGATGCCAATATGAGTTAGAAGAATTCTTGAAGAATAACCATGTTGTGGGTCTTATCGGCGTTGATACAAGACAAATCACTAGAATCATTAGAGAAGAAGGTGTTATGAACGCAGGTATCTTTACTAAAAAGCCAGATAGCTTAGAGGAGATTCAAAACTATCTAGTTACGGGAGTTGTTAAGCAAGTTTCAACTAAAAAAGTCGAAACATATCCAGCAATAGGTGAGAAAAAGTACTCAATTGCTCTAATGGATTATGGCGCTAAGGCAAATATTATTAGATGCTTACAAAAGAGAGGATGCGAAGTTACAAGATATCCAGAAAGCACAAAAGCCGAAGAAATATTAAATGGAAAATATGATGGCGTTATGTTATCTAATGGACCTGGTGATCCAAAAGAAAACGTTGAATGCGTAAAAGAAATCAAAAAGCTAATTGGTAACATCCCAGTATTTGGTATTTGCTTAGGACACCAATTAACAGCACTTGCTATGGGCGGAGATACAATGAAGTTACATTACGGCCATAGAGGCGCAAATCAACCAGTTAAAGACAAAATATCTAATAGAACATATATCACAACTCAAAACCACGGATATGCGGTTATAACTAAATCTTTAGAAGGAATCGGAGATGAAATATTTGTAAACGCAAACGATGGTTCTTGTGAAGGTATGAGCTATCCAAACAAGAAGTGCTTTACAGTACAATTCCACCCAGAAGCTGCTTCAGGACCAAAGGATACGGAATTCTTGTTTGATAAATTTATCGACTTAATCGGAGGTAAAGAATATGCCAAGAGATAATAGCATTAAAAAAGTATTAGTAATTGGTTCAGGCCCAATCATAATTGGACAAGCAGCAGAATTTGACTACGCAGGCGCACAAGCATGTCGTATCTTAAAGGAAGAAGGTATTAATGTAGTTTTAGTTAACTCAAACCCAGCTACTATCATGACAGATAAGAACTTGGCTGATGAGATTTATCTAGAACCACTAAATGCAGAAACAATAGAAATCATCATCAAGAAGGAAAAACCAGATGGTTTACTTGCTGGTCTTGGCGGACAAACAGGTTTAACTATTGCAATGCAGTTAGCAAAGAAGGGCGTATTAAAAGAACATAATGTTAAATTATTAGGTTCAGATATTGCTGCTATTGAAAATGCAGAAGATAGAGAATTATTTAGAGACTTGATGAAAAAGATTGGACAACCAGTTGTTCCATCTGAAATTGCTACAACTATTGAAGAATCATTAGCGGCTGCTAAAAAGATTGGATATCCAATTATCGTAAGACCAGCTTACACACTTGGTGGTTCTGGTGGCGGTATTGCTAAAGATGAAGAAGAATTGAAAGTAATCGCAAAGAGTGGTCTAGATATGTCTCCAATCACTCAAGTATTAATTGAAAAGTGTATTTCTGGTTGGAAAGAAATCGAATTTGAAACAATGAGAGATGCTTTAGGCAACGTTATTGCTGTCTGTTCAATGGAGAACTTTGACCCAGTTGGTATTCATACAGGTGATTCAATCGTTGTTGCTCCAACACTAACACTTTCAGATAAAGAATTCCAAATGCTAAGAAAGGCATCTTTAGATATTATCTCAGCAATTGGTATTGTTGGCGGATGTAACTGTCAATTCGCACTAAATCCAGATAGCTTTGAATATGCTGTTATCGAAGTTAACCCAAGAGTTTCAAGATCATCAGCACTTGCTTCAAAAGCTACAGGTTATCCAATTGCTAAGATTACAACTAAGATTGCACTTGGTTATACACTTGATGAAATTAAGAACGAAGTTACAGGTAAGACTTGTGCTTGCTTTGAACCAACACTTGACTATGTAGTTGTTAAATTCCCAAAATGGCCATTTGATAAATTTGCAGGATCTTCAAGAAAGCTTGGTACACAAATGAAAGCAACAGGCGAAGTAATGAGTATAGCACCATCATTTGAAATGGCTTTAATGAAGGCGGTAAGAGGCGCAGAATTATCTTTAGATACACTAAATGCTTTGCCACTATCTGATGCTGATGTAATGGATAGATTACACGAGCAAAACGATAGAAGAATATTTACAATCTTTGAAGCACTAAAGAAGGGCGTTTCAGTTGAAACAATTCACAATATAACAAAGATAGATAATTGGTTCTTAAATAAATTAGCAGGATTAGCTAAGTTCGAAGAATCTCTAAAAGATGGCTTGACTGATGAGAAATATGCTCAAGCTAAGAAGTTTGGTTATACAGATAAGGCTATAAAGAGATTGGCTAATGTAGATAAAGTACCAGGAAAGAAGTTCGTATATAAGATGGTAGATACTTGCGGTGCTGAATTCGATGCTAAAACTCCATATTTCTATTCTTGTGTTGAAGATTATTGTGAAGCAAGAAACTTCAAGAAGAGTGGTAAGGAAGTTGTAATGGTATTAGGATCTGGCCCAATTAGAATTGGACAAGGTATTGAATTCGATTACTCTTCAGTTCACTGTGTATGGATGCTAAGACAAATGGGATATGATGTTGTTATCGTAAACAACAACCCAGAAACAGTATCTACAGACTACGATACTGCAGATAGATTGTATTTCGAACCACTAAATGAAGAAGACGTTCTAAACATCATCGATGTTGAAAAGCCAATTGGCGTTGTTGTAGCATTCGGTGGACAAACAGCTATTAAGTTAACAAAGGCTCTAGATGAACATGGAATTAAGATTCTTGGTACATCAGCAGAAAGTATTGACGTTGCTGAAGATAGAGCTAGATTTGATAAGCTTTTGGAACAATTCAACATCTATAGACCAAAGGGTATGGGTGTACAAACCGTTGAAGAAGCACTAAATGCTGCTAACTCACTTGGCTATCCAGTACTATTAAGACCATCATATGTTATTGGCGGTCAAAACATGACAATTTCAAGAAATGACGCTCAAACAACTAAATACATGCGCACAATTTTAGCTCAAGGCATAGATAATCCTGTACTAGTAGATAAATATATGCCAGGTATCGAATTAGAAGTTGATGTTATCTCTGATGGTGAAGATGTATTAATTCCAGGTATTATGGAACACATCGAAAGAGCAGGTATCCATAGCGGTGACTCTATCGCTGTATATCCTCCATATAACCTAACAGATAAGTTCATTGAAAAGATTTGCGATTGTTCAACAAAGCTTGCCTTAGCGCTAAAGACACAAGGCTTAGTAAACATCCAATATCTAATTTATAGAAATGAATTATATGTTATCGAAGTAAACCCAAGAGCTTCAAGAACAGTTCCATACATTAGTAAGGTTACAAACGTTCCTATGGTAGATTTAGCATCAAAGGTTATGCTAGGTGCTAAGTTAAAGGATTTAGGATTTGGCGTTGGATTATATAAAGAACCACCATACTTTGCAGTAAAGGTTCCAGTATTCTCGTTTGAGAAATTATCTGATGCAAACTCAATCTTAGGACCAGAAATGAAATCTACTGGAGAAGTTTTAGGTATCGGTAGAACTTTAGCAGAAGCATTATTCAAGGGATTATCTTCTGCCGGATATAAGGCTCCAAATATCCAACAAGAAGAAGCCGGAGTATTTATTTCAGTTGAAGATAATGACTATTTAGAAGTTATAGATATCGCTAGAAGATTCTATGATTTAAAGATTAAGATTTATGCTACAGAAGGTACGGCAGAGGCTATTAGAACTTTAGGTATTGAAGTTGCTACAATCAAGAACGCTACAGACAGCGATGAATTAAAGAACTTAATCGAAGAAAAGAAAGTTAACTATGTTATCTACACAGGTGCAGTTAAGGACGCAACTGTTGGTGACTATATTGAAATCCATAGAAAAGCTATGCAAATGGGTATCCCATGCATTACATCACTAGATACAGCAAATGCTTTAGCTGAAATGTTAGAGAGTAGATTTAATCTATTAAATACAGAACTTGTAGATATCAACGATATGAGAGATACAAAGCAATCAATCGAATTCGTTAAGATGCAATCTTATGGTAACGACTACATCTACATAGTAGATTTCAAGAAGAAGATTAGATGCCCAGAATCATTATGTATTGATTTATGTGCTCAACACTTTGGCATTGGCGGTGATGGTATTGTTCTTCTAAGAGAATCAAAGGTTGCTGACGTTAAGATGTTAACATACAATAAAGATGGTTCTGAAGGTAGAATCGGTGGTAACAACTTAAGATGTGTAGCAAAGCTACTTTACGATAAAGCAATTGTTAGAAAAGAAAAGATGACGATTGAAACAAGAAGCGGTATTCACGCAGTGGAAGTATTCTTAAGAGGTGGTGAAGTTACATCAGGAACAGTTGAAATGGGTAAACCAGATTTCACACCAAAGAATGTTCCAGTAAAGATTGATGCTAATAAGGTTGTAAATTACCCAATCGAATTAGGCGGAGAAAAGTACAACATTACATGTTTATCTATCGGTAATCCACACTGTGTTGTCTTTAAAGACAATATCGATGTTTTAGATCTACAAAAGATTGGACCAAAGTTCGAAAGAGCTTCAATCTTCCCAGAAAGAGTAAACACAGAATTCGTAAAGGTTATCAATAGAAAGAACCTTCAATTAAGAGTATACGAAAGAGGTAATGGTGAAACATTATCTTCTGGTACAGGTGCATGTGCTGCAGTTATTGCTGCTGTTGAAAACGGATATTGCGATAAAGATACAGACATCTTAGTAAAGACTCCAGGCGGTCACTTAATCGTAAATTACAACGATGAAGGTGTTACATTAACTGGTGGCGTAAAGAAGGTTTACGAAGGCGTTTTTGAATATTAATTCAAATATTAACCTCTTAATGTATTGCTTAATAGATATGGATGCGCTATATTTATTGAGGCAATCGTTAAGAGGTATTTTTTATGAAAGCAGTATTATTTGATTTAGATGGCACATTACTTCCAATGAATGAAGATCAATTTGTTAAAGGTTACTTTGGCAGATTATTCAAGTATGTAATGCCATATGGATATGAGGATAAAGATAAGTTCGTTTCAGCTATTTGGTATGGAACTAAAGCTATGAGAATGAACGATGGAAAGCGTTCTTGCGAAGACGTGTATTGGGATGCTTTTATTTCTCAATTTGAAGGCAAGGATAAAGAAGAAGCTCATAGATTATTTACAGAATTTTATTCAACAGATTTTGAGAATGCAAAACAATTTTGTTTTGATGCTTATGAAAATGCTCAAGAGATAATAAATAAATGCAAAGAAAAAGCAGACCTAGTTATAGTTGTTGCTAACCCAGTATTCCCAATGGTTGCAATGAAGAAGAGAATTAGATTTGCAGGCATTAATCCAGATAGTTTTGATTACATCACATCTTATGAAGAATCTCATTTTGCAAAGCCAAACGAAATGTTCATAAAAGAAGTTATGGATAAATTCAATCTAAAGAGTGAAGATGTTATCTATTTTGGTAATTCAGAAAAAGAAGATTACGCTCCTGCAAAGAAGCTAGGATTAAAGTTCTATCTAACAGGAAATGTAACAAAAGATGATAACAATAAAGATGAAATTCCTTTCGTTGAATTCAAAGATATCCCAAGCGTAATTTAAAAGACTATTTTATTAAATAGAAGGGTTGCATTTTGGCAACCCTTCATTTGTTTTTGCTTCAAATTATGGATTTGGATTTTCAATTTTTGTCAAATGAATTGTGTAATAATCTCCAGCGTTAACACGCATTTCAATAGGTTGTCCGATATCTTCTGGTATATATTTAACACAATCATCAGCAAACACAAAACCAAAATACCATACATCATCGTTTGCCATATCTGTTGTTTCAATTCTCTCACCATTGCTACGAGGTGTATCTGGGTGGAGAGCATTATCTTGATATAATACCCATTCTCCAAGAACATAATCGTTAACAGATACTGGATTTGGAAGAGTTTGTGGAGGAACAAGATAATAATCAATGTTGTCCACAGAGCCTGTCCAGTAAGCATATAAGTCTAGGACATTAGGGGCTGTTGATGCGCCTCCTGTGTATAGATAAGATCCATCTTGTTGTTTTTCAGCTGGAAGAGCGGCAAAAATAGCATTTACTTCTTCGTCTGTTAATACAGCAGAATATACGTCAATAGAACCCGGATAATTTGGATCGGTGTATGCTTTATAGTTTGCGCATTCTGGGATAGATACAGAAAGATTAATATAGTCAAAACGAGAATCTCTTAAATACGTAAAAGTGATTTTATTAGTTGCGCCTTTAAGTGTTGTATCGATAACAAGATCTACTCCAGTCGCACCACCATAATCATATGACCATGTAATTTCTTTGTTTTCAGCTAATACTGCATCAATGTATTTAGAACTTAGAGTAACACCAATTTCTTTATTGTTTTGTTGGCCTTTTTGATAATAAACAGTCTTGTCCGTTATTGTTTGTCCAAGATATGTTAGTGTAGTATCAAAGTAGCCTAATGCTTTATCAATTTTCCAATTAAAAGTTCTTGCGCCTTTTTCTGCATCAGAATATACGCCGTAATAATTTAAATCTGTAGCCGTACTCCATTTATAGTTGATAGAATCCTTTAATGTAACAATGGCAGCATATGTTCCAGCGTTTGTTTGTTTATTACCGCTAATGTTTACAAACTCTTCAATTGAACTCATATTTAAATTAATAGCAATGTTTTGAGAAGTGCCGTTGTATTCGGTATATTCAATTAAATCATCGTTTACAGTTCCATTATAGTTTGGTGGGTAGATTTCAGCTTGAGTAATTTGAAGAGGAATAGACCAACGAGCATCAGCACTTGATTCTGCTGAGTTTGTAACTATATAACGTTCGTTATAATAATCAACTAGAGTAAATTTAACCTGTTTATTTTGACCATTATTTGCAGCATCAACTCTAGCAGTTGAATCTGTGAATGTGAAAGTGCCAATTGTTCCAATTGGATACATACTTCCTTCAATTTCAACTTCAGCATTTGTTTCATTATAATTAATGCCAACTTCCATTAAAGATAAAGCTTTTGTTCCATTGATTGTCATCTTTGGAGTTTCGCCTGGAAGTACATAATTTAAGAATTGATATTCGCCATGAGTAGCGATTTGGTTAACAACAAAATCGTTTGTCATAACGATTTTACCTTTTGTAACCATAAGAATATCTGTTGGCTTTGTATAACCAGAAACTTGAGTTGTTGTTTCATTAATTAAAGCGAACATATAATATGTGCCAGGTAAAAGTCCTGTTGTTCCGATTATGCCTGTATCGTTAATTAAATAAATAAAATTAGAAGTATGAGAATTTAGATATTGTATCTTAGCTGCTTCATCTTCAAGGGCATCATATTCCGCCTTTTCTGTTGTATTTAGTGCGTATAGTGCATTTATAAGATTCTTGTTTAATTCTGTTCCATCTTGAGCATAAATAGCATATGTCATTTTATCGCTACCATATTCATACTTTGACATACTTGGTTTTGATGTAGATGCAGCTTCCTTTATCACAATTTGGTAATTATCTGTAAAATCTGTTTGAGATATCCAAATAGATAAAGAAGCTGTAGAATTCTTATAAGACACACTTACAGTGTAATTTCCAGGATCAAGCAAAGAATGTTTGCCAAATGCTTCTATAATGGTACCATCTCCTTTTGAGTAGGTAATAATAACGTCTTTGAATTCTTCACTCTCTGCAGTTAGGGTAACATTTCCATCTCTATATTCAAGAACGATGCCTAAAGTATCAAAGATATCTAACGTTTGACCGTATTTGTAAGTAGTATTTAAATATGTTTCTACATTTGTTCCATCTGTTAGTTTTATATTTAAAAATTGATGTGGGTCTTCTTCTGTCTTATCACAAGCCACAAATATAGTTAAAGATAAAATGATAGATAAGATTATAATGATTGGTAATAATTTCTTGTTCATAATCTACCCCCTTTTCTTTTATTATACTATAAATAATTTTTAATAAAAATTTGCTTATTTTGAGAAAAATGCAAAAATTATGTGCATATTTCAACATTTAATAAATCTAGTATTATCTGGAAATATTATATTAATATAGTTATATATGCGCCATAAGTAGCATATAGAAACTCATTGAATCAATTTTATAAGAATTCGCTTTTATATTAGTATCAATTAATTCACGGCAAGTCTTTGGCGATTTGTCTAACTTATTTCTTAATCTATAAGTTTTAACATTCTCTTCGCCAACTCGTCCTTCTTTTTCAATGAACCAATTAATTATTAAATCTTTTTCGTCTTCCGTTAGAGGTTTATTCAAATCTTCCATGCTTCAATTATATATCAAAAGGTATTTAAAATGTGATATCATTTTATGGAGGTAGAATTATGATTTACGTAATATGTAGAAACAAACTAAAGAAAGAAGATGTAAATGTATTTTTAACAGCAGCTAAAGAACATGCAAAGATGTCTATGATTTTAGATGATGGCTGCTTAGCTTTTGATATCTCCGAATATAATGAAGAAACAGAAGAAATAGTATTCTTCGAAAGATGGGCAGATAAAGAATGCTTAGATAAGCATGCTCAAAGATGTAAAGATTTGCCACTACTTGATGTACTAAATATGTCAAGATACGATAAAGACTTGAAAATTTACACTATTATCTAAAACATCATTGACAAGATAAAATAAAAAAAATTATAATAACAACGATATGAAAACACGTCAATTTAACTTTTATACATCTTATTTTTACGGCTATTATTATAGTTGTTAATTTGTGCGCGGTTTTCTAAACAAGAAAAAAATTAAATTAGATAAAAATAAAGAGATTTAAAACCGCCACAAAAAGATGGCGGTTTTTTATTAGTGGAGAAGGCATATGATTATTATTGTTAAACAAGATTACGAGAAAGAACAATTAGATTCGCTTACTAAGTGGATCAAATCTCAAGGCGTTAAAATCGACGTCTCAAAGGGTGACAAGAACCTTATCTTAGGTTTAGTTGGTGATACATCAAAGATTGATATTGATCTTATTAGATCATTAGATATCGTTGAAAACGTTAAGCGTATCCAAGAACCATTCAAACTAGCTAATAGAAAGTTCCACCCACAAGATACAATAGTTGATGTTTGCGGTCATAAATTTGGTGGTAATAACTTCCAATTAATCGCAGGCCCATGTTCTGTTGAATCTGAAGAGCAAATCATTGGTATTGCAAAAGCTGTTAAGGCTGCTGGTGCTAACATCTTAAGAGGTGGTGCATTCAAGCCAAGAACATCTCCATATGCATTCCAAGGTTTAAAGGCTGAAGGTTTACAATTGCTTTTAAAAGCAAAGCAAGAAACTGGCATGCCTATTTGTACAGAATTAATGGCTGAAAAGTACATCGATTTATTTGAAGATGTAGATATCATTCAAATTGGTGCTAGAAACATGCAAAACTTCGACCTTCTAAAAGCAGTTGGTAAGTTAAATAAGCCAATCCTTTTAAAGAGAGGCTTAGCTAACACAATTCAAGAATGGTTAATGAGTGCTGAATATATTATGAGTGAAGGTAACGAAAACGTTATTCTATGTGAAAGAGGTATTAGAACATTCGAGCCAGCTACAAGAAACACATTAGACCTATCAGCTATTCCTCTTGTCCAAGAATTAACACACTTACCAATTATCGTTGACCCATCTCACGCTTCTGGTATTGCAAGATTAGTTGAACCAATGTCACTTGCTGCAGTTGGTGCAGGTTCTCAAGGTTTAATCATTGAAGTTCACAACGACCCACCACATGCTCTATGCGATGGTGCACAATCTCTTCGTCCAGAACAATTCGAAGAAGTAGTAAAGAAAGTAGACGTAATGCTACCACTTGTAGGTAAGGTAAGAAGCTAATATGAATATAGGTATTATTGGATTAGGATTAATAGGCGGATCATTCGGTAGAGCTATATCTGCAAAGACTTCACATAAAGTTTATGGTCTTGCTCTACATGAAAGCACAATGCAAAAGGCAGAACTTTGCGGTGCTATTCAAGAACGCTTAACAAAAGAGAATGCAAAAGAATTGGATATGTTGATTATTACTTTATATCCAAGAGCTATTGAAGAAGCTTTAGACGAATGGGTCCCATATCTAAAGAAGGGCTGTATCGTTATTGACTGTGGCGGTACAAAGAGAAGCATCTGTGAAAAGATGAAACATTTGCATTATCTATATCCTGATTTAATATTTGCAGGTGGCCACCCTATGGCAGGTAGAGAATTCAGTGGATTCTCTCACTCTCAAGCAAGTTTATATGAAAAGGCTACAATGCTAATTGTGCCAATAAAAACTCCACTTGAAGCCTTAGTAAAGATTAAAGAATTTGCGCTAGAGTTAGGATTTGAAGGATTAGTTATTACAACTCCTCAAGAACATGATGAAATGATTTCATTTACATCACAATTAGCTCATATCGTATCTAGCAGCTATATCAAGAATCCTTTAGCTACAACACACTACGGATTCTCTGCTGGATCATTTAGAGATATGACAAGAGTTGCTAAACTAAATCCTGAAATGTGGTCAGAATTAATGTTAGAGAATAGAGATTATCTAATTCCTCAAATTCAAAATCTTCAAGAAAATCTTGAAGCATTTAAAAAAGCATTAGATAATAATGATAAAGAAACTTTAGAAAAACTACTTGATGAAGGTAGAATCGCTAAAGAAGAAGTTGAATCACTTCGTGCAAAGAAATTACAAGAGAGAATTAACAATGGTAATTAATGTAAACGCATCTAAAAACTACGATATCGAAATAGGAAGAAATTTATTACAATCTATTGGCACAAATATTAGTGCCATAAAGAATAAGTGCAATGTATGTATTATCTCTGATGATATCGTATATCCACTATATGGAGAGATAGTTCTAAAGTCTCTAAAAGATGCTTCATATAATGTGTGCGTTTTCACATTCAACCATGGAGAAAAAAGCAAAAATCTCAATACGTTTATGGAAATTCAAGAATATTTGGCTTCCCAAAACTTCAAAAGAGGCGATTTAATCGTAGCTCTTGGTGGTGGCGTAGTTGGAGATTTAGCAGGATTTGTAGCAAGTACATATATGAGAGGAATTGACTTTGTTCAAGTTCCAACAACACTTCTTGCTATGATTGATTCATCAGTTGGTGGTAAGACAGCAGTAGATTTGCCAAACGGTAAAAACCTAGTTGGAAGCTTCTACCAACCAATTAAAGTAATTATTGATTTAAAGACATTAGATACACTTCCTTGTACAGAATATAAAAACGGTATGGGGGAGGGTATCAAATACGCAATGCTTATGGATGGCGAACTTGAAAGCTTAGTTACAAATGGTGTTACTTGCTCAACTAATGTAGATAAGTTCGTTGAATTATGTATTAGATATAAAAAATACATTGTTGAAGAAGACGAGAAGGAATCTAATTTAAGAAGACTTTTAAATCTTGGCCATACATTTGCACATGCTATTGAAAAATTAAGCAACTATACAATTCCACATGGTATTGCTGTAGCTCAAGGATTGAAGATTATCTCAGATATTTCCTTAAAGCAAGGCAAGATGGCTCAAGTTGCTTATGATAAAGTACAAGTATTATTAGATAGATACGATATGCATATCGATGAAGAATATTCCATAAACGATATGCTTGAAGTTATTAAATTAGACAAAAAGGCAGAAGGAGATAGCGTTAATGCTGTAGTTCCATATGCTTTTGGCGATTGCAGAATCGAAAAATTAAGAATTGAGGATTTAAAGAATTGAAACTAGAATTAATACCATCTCAAATGGGTGGAAAGATAGACTCTATACCATCTAAATCATACGCACATAGAATGCTACTTTGCGCTATGCTTTCAAAAAAGGAAGTTGAATTGCAAGGAGTTATAGGTTCTAAGGACGTTAACGCTACAATTAATTGCGTTCAAGCGTTGGGTTCAGATGTAAAGGTATTAAAAGATAGATATGTTATAAAGCCTCAAAAGAAAGCAAAAGAAAATATAGTACTTGATTGTATCGAATCTGGATCAACACTTCGTTTCATTCTTCCAATAGCGTTAGCTTTAGGTAAAGAATGCGATGTAATAGGAAAAGAAGGATTAGCAAAAAGACCACTAAAAGATCTATTAGATACTCTTCGTGCTAATGGTGCTGTAATTGAAGGAGATTCGTTGCCTCTTCATATATCTGGAAAGTTAAAAGCTGGAGATTATAAGATTAAAGGAGATGTTTCATCTCAATATATAACAGGACTTTTAATGGCGCTTCCAATTTTAGATGGAGATAGCACTATATCTATTGAAGGAGAGAAGGTATCTTCTAAATATTTAGATATAACACTTGATGTATTAAAGTATTTTGGAATTAAGATTGAAGAGTTAGATGATGGATATTATGTTCCAGGCAATCAAAAATATGCTCATGAAGTAGATTTACGCGTTCAAGGCGATTGGTCAAATGCAGCTTTTTGGTTAGCGCTTGGTGCCATCAATGGTGAAACTCAAGTTAACAATCTATTCTTTGAATCAGTTCAAGGAGATAGAGAGATTCTACAAATCTTAATGGATATGGGAGCTAAGGTTGCTTTACGCGGAGATAATATTATCGTTTCTCCAAAGAAATTACATTCAATTACACTTGATGCTAAAAACATTCCAGATTTAGTTCCTATTGTAAGTATATTAATGGCAAATGCTGATGGTATATCTATTGTTAAGAATGTAGATAGATTAAGAATTAAAGAAACAGATAGATTACAAGCAGTATTGGATGTGTTAAAAGAAATGGGCATCCAAGCAAGATATAAGGATAATGAACTTTTAATACTTGGTGGCAAGATTAAAGCATTTAATGTAGATAGTTATAATGACCATAGAATGGTTATGATGGCAGCAATTGCTGCATCTATTGCGGACGGTGCTTGCACAATTAATAATACTGAAGCAGTTGAAAAGTCATATCCTGCATTCTTTGATGATTACAAGAAATTGGGAGGCAAGGTAAATGTTAAATAGTTTAAGTAAATTAACAGTAACTATAGAAGGCGCATCTCATTCTGAGAGAATTACGCTAAAAGTTTTAGGTCTTCCAAAAGGTAAGAAGATTGATTTAAACGAACTTCAAGAATTTGTAGATAGAAGAAGAGCAAAATTATCTGCATATTCAACAAAGAGAATTGAAGGCGATGTTATAAATATTGCATCAGGATTAGAGAATGGAGTTCTAACGGGAGATGTCTTTGAAGCTTATATTTTAAATACAAATAAAAAATCTAATGATTATGATAATTTGAAATACACACCACGTCCATCTCATGCAGATTATGCTGCATATGTTAAATGGAATGGAAAAGAAGATATGACAGGTGGCGGTAAGTTCTCTGGAAGAATGACTGTTACTTTATGTATCCTTGGTGGTATAGCTAAACAATTATTAAGAGAATATGGAATTGATGTAGAAGCTTATGTTTCGTCAATTGGAAATATAAAGGCAAGTTCATACAAAGATGGAATCCCATCTTTAGATAGCTTTAAAGATTTGGATCAATCATTTAGAGTATTTAACAACAAAGATAAGATAGATGCTCTAATTGAAAAAGTAGCATCTGAGGCTGATTCTATTGGTGGTACGATTGAATGTATCGCATATAACGTTAAGCCAGGGCTTTCTGATGTGTTTGATTCTATGGAGAGCAAGATATCTTCAATGCTATTTACTATCCCAGCAATTAAGGGTGTAGAATTCGGTGCAGGCTTTGATATATCTTTAATGCAAGGCTCTCAAGCAAATGATGAATTCTATTACGATAAAGATAAAAAAGTCCATACGTATTCGAATAATAATGGTGGAATCAATGGTGGAATTACAAACGGAATGCCTATAACATTGCGTGTAGCTGTAAAACCAACACCATCAATTGGAAAGGAACAAAATACAATTAATCTTCAAACAAAGGAAAATGTAAAGCTACAAATAAAGGGTAGACATGATGCTTGCATCGTGCCAAGAGCTGTAGCTCCAGTTGAAGCAGTTGTAGCAATTTCAATATTAGATAGTATATTGCAAGAGGTGTAATATGATAGATGAATTAAGAAAACAAATTGACGCTTTAGATAATGAAATCATTGCTCTTTTAGATGCAAGATTTGATTTGTCTTATGCTATTGGCGAAGAAAAGAAAAAAATTCAAAAGCAAGTTTTAGACACATCAAGAGAACAAGTAATCTTAGATAAGGTGGCTCAACAATCATCTGAAGAACACGCGCAATATATTCAAGAAATATATAAAAAGATTATGGAACAATCAAGAGCATACCAAGGTAAATAATGGCAGAGTTTGGTTTAATAGGTAAAAAGTTAGGACATAGTTTCTCAAAGATAATTCACGAAAAGATGGGTTATCCATATGATCTTATTGAATTAAAAGAAGAAGAAGTAAAAGACTTTGTATTATCTAAAAAATATAAGGGCTTTAATGTTACTATCCCATACAAAAAGACGGTTATGCCATATCTAGATTATATAGATGAACATGCAAAGGCTATTGGCTCTGTTAATACTATCGTTTTAAACGATGGTAAATTGTGTGGATATAATACAGATATATTTGGTATGGAATATGCATTTAAATATGCAGGAATAGAAATTAAAAATAAGAAGGTTATTATCTTAGGCTCTGGCGGTACATATGAAACAGCAAATTATCTTGTTCATATGAAAGGGGCTAAAGAAGTTGTAAAGATAAGTAGAAGTGGAGAAGATAACTATTCAAATATTGAAAAGCATTATGATGCTAATATCGTTATAAACACAACTCCAGTTGGAATGTATCCAAACAATGACGATAAAATTATAGATCTTCATAACTTCAAGAATTTAGAAGGATTTTTCGACGCAATATATAACCCATTGAATACACAAATGCTTTTAGATGCAAAAGATATTCTAAAAGATAGAGGCTATTCAAACGGGCTTAGAATGTTAGTTGCTCAAGCAAAAAAAGCAAGGGACTTGTATTTTAATACTCCAATGGATGATAATATTATTGATAAGATTGTGGAGGAAATCATTATGGGGAAAACTAACATTGTATTAATGGGTATGCCTGGAAGTGGGAAATCTACTGTTGGGTTTGCTCTAGCAAAGAAACTAAACATGCCTTTTGTAGACACAGATGAAGTCATTATCGAAAGAGAAGGAATGCACACATCAAAGATTATCGAGCAAAAGGGAGAACCTTATTTTAGAGATAGAGAAACAGAGGTTGTTAAAGAAGTTTCAAAATTACAAGGCTATATCATTGCAACAGGCGGTGGCGTTGTAACAAGAGAAGAAAATATGAAAGCTTTAAAGCAAAATGGCCTAATTATTTTCTTAGATAGAAATATCAAGAACTTATCTAAAGATGGAAGACCATTATCTCAAGGTGAAGATGCTCTTCAAAAGTTATATAAAGAAAGAATTGATTTATATACAAAATATGCAGATGACACAGCAGATAGTAATGTGCCTGTAGAAGAAGTAGCAGATAATATCATTTCAGATTTAAGAGATAAGATTTAATAGAATTTAGAATCATAAGGTATGCACGTTTTGATATGCACCCCAATTGTTGGACAACAAGGAGGTGCATATTTTTATGCGACATTTTTGACATATGTCAACGAAAACATCTACGAAAAGTATTGAAAAGTCAATGAAAATTAGATAAAATTATATTGAAAAGTCAATGAAAATAGCCCTAAAAAGTATTGAAAAGTCAATGGCTATAATAATTAATTATATATAATATAATTAGGAGTAAAAAATGCTTTATAGAAAAATTGAAAAAATATTAACTGATCATTTTAGTTCAAATAGCAATAAAATTTTGCTTGTTAATGGCGCAAGACAAGTTGGAAAGTCTTATATAATACGTTATGTTGGCAAGAAATTGTTTAAAAACTATATAGAGATAAATTTATTGCAAGATTCTTTGGGCGATAAATTCTTTAAGAATGTAAACACTATATCAGATTTTTATATGCAGTTGAGTATGGTTGCGGGCAATAAAATGAAAAGTAAGAACGATACATTGGTATTTTTGGATGAAATACAGGTATATCCACAACTTTTAACTTTGTTAAAATTCCTAAAACAAGATGATAAGTATTCATATATAGCAAGTGGATCTTTATTAGGCGTTACTCTTGCAGAGACTTCATCAATCCCAATGGGGAGCATAAACGTAATTCAGATGTATCCGTTGGATTTTGAAGAATTCTTATACGCTAATGGGTTCAACGAATATGCAATAGGGTTAATTCGAGAAAAGTATCTAAATACAGAGAGTTTAGATGAAACTACGCATAATAACATTCTATCTTTATTTAAAAAGTATTTAATAGTAGGGGGACTTCCTGATGCAGTTAATGCTTATATAGCAAATAATAATGTAATGGAAGTAAGAGCGATACAAAACGAAATTCACGATTATTATGCAGCAGATGCGGCAAAATATGATATAGAAAAGAAATTGAAGATTCGTAGAATCTACGAAATGATTCCATCGTCATTGGAAAACAAAAAGAAGCGCATTGTAATTAAAGATATTGATGGTGTAAAGGGAAAGACATTCTCTCAATATCAGGACGAATTTGATTATTTGACAAATGCGGGAATTGCTCTTGAAGTAAAAGCAATATCAACGCCAGTATTCCCAATGATAGAATCAAGTTCAAAGAATCTATTAAAACTATATCTGAATGATGTGGGTGTATTAACAAGTATTTTATATGGCAATAATGCGCGTGCTATTCTTAATGACGAGAAAAGCATTAATTTAGGAACAGTTTACGAAAGCGTTGTGGCAAGTGAATTGAAAGCTCATGGACGAAAACTATTCTATTATGATAATAGACAAAATGGAGAGGTTGATTTCCTAATCGATGATTATGACAATCTATCTACCTTGCCAATTGAGGTTAAATCCGGGAAAGATTATACGACACATAGCGCATTGAATAAATTTTTGATAAACGATGATTATAATGTGAAGAACGCATATGTTTTATCAAATGCGAGAGAAGTAGCGCAAAAAGGAAATATTACATATTTGCCAATTTATTATGTAATGTTTATATAAGATTAGAATAAGAAAGAGAATCCAAAAACTGCAGCTACACAAACAACAGCTACAATAGCCAAATTAACTTTAAAGAATGAAAGACCAAGAGCTATTACAGTTCCAATAATTGCTGTATAGATATTTCCTGTAGCGTAGAAGATAGCTGGGAATGTTAGAGCAGCAAGCACTGCATATGGCATATAGAATAAGAAAGATTGAACATATCTAGATTTAATCTTTTTCTTCAAAAAGGTTATAGGAATAAATCTTGGAAGATATGAGGCAAGAGCCATTATTAATACGCAAATTAATTGGTACTGCATACATCCTCCTCATTCTTTTCTTCTACTTTTTGTTCTTCGTTAGTTGTTTCTTCATCTTCATCAAGCTTTATTGGGAATAACCAAGCTGAGATTGCAGCAGCAATAATTGAAGAGATAATTACTCTAACGCCAGATGATATGTAATCTTTCACATATGGTGTGTAATATAAAATGCATGAAATAAATATTGCTATAGCAATACAAATAGATATTGATTTAGATTTTTTTGCTGGTGGCAATATGATTGCTATAAACATACAATATAGTGCAATAGCCATAGCAGCTTGAAGCGTTTGAGGTAGGATGTTATTTACAAGTCCACCAAGTAGTGTACCTAGTGACCATCCAAAAAATGGAGTAGTAGCAAGTCCTATAAAATATCTAAAATTCAATTTTTGTTTTGAAAGTGTTGCTAGAGCAAAGATCTCATCGGTTATAAAGTACGCCATAATTAGGCGCTTCCATGTAGAAGTTTTCTCATCTAGTTGTTGAGATAGAGATAAACTCATCAAGAAATATCTTGCATTAATAACAAGTACAGTAAAAAAGATTTCTACAATTGCAGCCATCTCGCCCATCATAGTAACACCGGCGAATTGACCAGCAGATGTTATGTTAGATGCAGAAAGGATAGTAGCAAGCCAAGCAGGTAATCCTTGTTGAACGGCAAAAATACCAAAAGAAAAAGATACTGCTAGATATGCAAATCCAACAGGTATACCATCCAACAATCCTTGTTTATACGTATATTTCTTTTCCATACGCACAAATTATAGTATCTAAAATAAATAAATATCAAGAAAAAAAGTATTGCAAAATAAAATCATATCGTTTACAATATGCCCGAAAAAGGAGAATTGAGATGGAAGAATGGTTAGATGTCCTATTAGATGCGACTCTTGACACCCTAAAGATGGTGCCTGTTCTTCTTGTTGTTTATTATCTAATTGAATTATTAGAATTCAAAAGAGTTATTAAGCTTGGCGAAGCTAATATTTTTATGGGTAAAGCATCTCCTGTATTTGCTGCATTGTTTGGATGTATTCCACAATGCGGATTTTCAGTTATCGCAACAGATTTATTTACACAAGGCAATTTAACAGTTGGAGCTTTAATAGCAATATATATTGCTACATCAGATGAAGCGTTACCAATGATGCTATCTAATGTTACAAATCCACAAATCTTAATAGATATGTTGGTCTTGATTGCAATTAAGATTGTGTTTGGTATTACAGCTGGTTATTTAGTTCAATTTATTCATAATAAATTGTTCAAAGAAGAAAAGGTCGAGATAGATGAATTTGATGAGCCATTCTCACTAGAGGTAAACCAAGGTGGAGCTAGAGCCAATCGATTTGTAGAAAAGGATAAAAAGATTAATGTTGGATGCAATTGCACATATTGCTCTGGTAATTCTACAAAATTCATGTGGCAAAACCCATTATTTAAGACTCTAAGAATAGTTATATATGTATTTGTAATTAATTTATTATTAGGAACAATAATTATGTTTATAGGAGAAGACAACATTTCTAACTTCTTACAATCATCATATGCTGTTCAACCAATCTTCGCAGTCCTTGTTGGTTTAATTCCAAATTGTGCTGCTTCAATTATATTAACTGAGCTATATATTGAAGGCGGATTGACATTTGGATCAATCATTGCTGGACTTTCAGTAAATGCCGGTCTTGGCATGTTGTTCTTAATTAAGAATTCTAAAAATGTTAAAAAGAATATATTTATTATTGGAAGTTTAATTACTTTAGCGTTAGTAGTTGGCTATGCAATCCACTATATTGCGCCACTAATTGCTTAATTTTTGTCACAAAAAAAGCAGCATCAATCATTGTTAGAAAAGTATTTGTATTGTTTTAGAAAAGTATGTTAAAATTATAACAAAGTCAAAAATTTAATAGTCGAAGGTGGCATATGAACAAGATTTTAAAAATCATTGAGATGGCTAATAATGTTAAAGAATATGTTGTCGAAGCACAAGATATTGCTAAGCATTGTTTACCTGGACAATTTATCATTTTAAGAGTTTCTGAAGACGGAGAAAGAGTTCCATTCACAATCTGCGATTATGACAGAGAACAAGGAACATTAACTCTTCTAATTCAAGAAGTTGGATATTCAACACACAAAATGTTTGAATTAAAAGAAGGCGATTCAATTCATGATATCGTTGGACCATTAGGAAACCCAACAGATTTAGATGAATATGAAAACGTTATGTTAGTTGGTGGTGGTATTGGTTGTGCCGTTATTTATCCACAAGCTAAATTAAGAGCTTCTAAGGGACTTAAGAGTGAAGCTATTTTAGGTGCTAGAACAAAAGACTTATTATTTGCTGTAGATGGCTTTAAAGAACATTGCGAAAACGTTTACATCGCAACTGATGATGGTTCTGAAGGAACAAAGGGATTTGTTACAACAGTTCTAGAACAATTACTAAAAGAAGGTAAGAAGATCGACTGCGTTCTAGTTGTAGGACCAATGATCATGATGAGAAATGTTTGCGAAGTAACAAGACCATATGGAATTAAGACAATCGTTTCTATGAATACAATCATGGTAGACGGTACTGGTATGTGCGGCGGCTGCAGATTATCTGTTGGCGGCGAAACAAAGTATGCTTGCGTTGATGGACCAGAATTTGATGGACATTTAGTAAACTTTGACGAAGCAATGGCAAGATCTAAGTTCTATAAAGAACATGAAGATAAGTGCAGATTGAGAGGCTAAGAATATGGAAGTAGTAGAAAGATATAAAGTAAGAACACAAGACCCAAATGAAAGAGTTAACAACTTTGATGAAGTTTCTTTAGGTTTTGATGAAGAAACAGCAAAGCTTGAAGCTCAAAGATGTATTAACTGTAAGAACCCACAATGTGTTAAGGGTTGCCCAGTTAACATTAACATCCCAGGATTCATTGCAAAGATTAAAGAAAACGATAAAGATGGTGCTTTAGCTATCATCAACGAATCATCTTTACTTCCAGCTATCTGCGGAAGAGTTTGTCCACAAGAAAGACAATGTGAAGAAAGATGTGTTAGAAAGTTAAAACTTGGTGGCTCTGTAGCTATCGGTGCTCTAGAAAGATTCATCGGTGATTACGGTCTAACAAAGGGAACAAAGGATATTAAGGCTCCAGCTAAGAATGGTAAGAGAGTTGCTGTTGTAGGATCTGGTCCATCAGGACTTGCTTGTGCAGCAGATTGCGCTAAGGCAGGATTCGATGTAACTATTTTCGAAGCTTTCCATAAGGCTGGCGGTGTATTAACATACGGAATTCCAGAATTCAGATTACCAAAAGAAAAGGTAGTTCAAAAGGAAATTGAAAAGTTAAACGCTCTTGGTGTTAACTTTAAGTTAAACACAATCGTTGGTAAGACATTTACATTCGAAGAATTAGAAGATGAATACGATGCTATTTTCATCGGTTCAGGTGCTGGTCTTCCAATGTTCATGAACATTCCTGGTGAAAACTTAAATGGTGTATCATCAGCTAACGAGTTCTTAACAAGATCTAACTTAATGGGCGCATACAAATCAGACGCTATCACTCCAATTTACTGTGGTAAGAAAGTTGCTGTTATCGGTGCTGGTAACGTTGCAATGGACGCTGCAAGAACAGCTAAGAGAATTGGTGGTGGTGAAGTATATATCATCTACAGACGTGGTAGAGATGAAATGCCAGCTAGAGCTGAAGAAATCGAACACGCAGAAGAAGAAGGAATTAAGCTTGTACTTCTAACTAACCCAGTAGAAATGCTAGGTGACAAGAAGGTTGAAGCTCTAAAGTGCGTAAAGATGGCTTTAGGTGAACCAGATGCTTCAGGTAGACGTCGTCCAGAACCAATCCCAGGAAGCGAATTTGAACTAGAAGTAGATCAAGTTATCGTTGCTCTTGGAACATCTCCAAACCCAATCATCAAGAACAGTGCAAATGGCCTATTCGAATTCTCTAAGAAGGGAACTATTGTTGTAAATGAAGAAACAAACATGACAACAAGAGATGGCATTTATGCTGGTGGTGATGCCGTAACAGGTGCTGCTACAGTTATCCTTGCTATGGGTGCTGGTAGAAAGGCTGCTAAGGCAATTATTGAAAAATTACAATAATAATTAAAAGACAAACAAATACCCGCTCATCACAGAGCGGGTATTTTTATTTTATGTATAAAATAATTATCTAATTGAGAATAAGATATCTCCGTAACTTGGATATGGCCAATGCTTAGATGATGTAATATTTTCTAGAGCATCAACATCCTTTCTTAGAGCTTCCATTGCATTAAATACATACTTTCTATAATCAGCAGCATGTTCAGCAATTGGCTTAATTCTATTTGCTTTAACTCTTGCTTCTTGTAATTCTTCAACTTTCTTTGTAGCACTATTATATAGTGATGTTAATTTTTCTAATAATGTCTTTTGTGCACTCATATCTAGATTTAGATGAAGATTTTCAGCATTAACTAAATTCATCATTACTTCATTAATATAAGATGTTACTGCAGGAAGAATATCCTTTTGTGCCATTTGAATCATTGTAATAGCTTCAATGTCCAAAGTCTTGCAATAATTCTCAAGCATAATTTCTGCTCTAGATACGCATTCTGTTCTTGAAAATACTCCATGTCTTTCAAATAGAGCTATAGAATCTTCGCTTGCTAAGCAAGGGATTGCATCTGGAGCTGACTTTAAGCAAACAAGACCACGCTTTTCAGCTTCCTTTGGCCATGTCTTATCGTAAGAGTTTCCATTGAAGATGATTCTTCTATGTTCAAGGATTGTTCTCTTAATTAAAGCCTTTACGCTTTCGTTGAAATCTTGAGCATTTTCTAATTCGTCAGCAAATTGCTTTAAAGCATCTGCAACGATTGTATTTATAATGATGTTTGGACCAGAGATAGATAGAGAAGATCCTGGCATTCTGAATTCGAACTTGTTTCCAGTGAATGCAAATGGAGATGTTCTATTTCTATCTGATGTATCCTTTAAGAATCTTGGTAATACGTGTACGCCCATTTCGAATTCGCATCTAGCTCTCTTAGAATAAATTCTACCTTCAGCGATAGCATCCAAAATACCTGTTAATTCTTCACCTAAGAATAGTGTAACAATTGGAGTTGGAGCTTCGTTAGCGCCTAGACGGTGGTCGTTACCTGCTGTAGCTACTGACATTCTTAATAATCCTTGATGTTCATCAACAGCCTTGATTACTGCGGCTAGGAATAATAAGAATTGTAGGTTATCTTCTGGTGTTGATCCTGGGTCGAATAGATTTTCGCCAGCATCTGAAGATAATGACCAGTTGTTATGCTTACCAGAACCATTAACGCCTTCAAATGGTTTTTCATGTAGAAGACATGCCATATCGTGGTGACCAGCAATTTTCTTCATTAATTCCATTGTTAATTGGTTTTGATCTGTAGCTGTATTTGTATCGCTATAGATAGGAGCTAACTCGTGTTGAGCTGGAGCAACTTCGTTGTGTTCTGTTTTAGCATAAACACCAAGCTTCCAAAGTTCCATATCTAATTCTTCCATGAATTTTGCAACTCTTTCTTTGATACATCCAAAGTAGTGGTCATCTAATTCTTGACCCTTAGATGCAACAGCACCAAATAGTGTTCTACCTGTATAAACAAGGTCAGGACGCTTTTTGTATACTGACTTATCAATTAAGAAATATTCTTGTTCTGCGCCAACTTCAGCGTTAACATTATGAACATCTTTACCAAACATACGAAGAATTCTTGTAGCTTGTAAAGATACAGCATCAATAGATTTTAAAAGTGGAGTTTTCTTATCTAGAACTTCACCAGAATAAGAGCAGAATACTGTAGGGATGCAAAGTGTGTTATCTTTGATAAAAGCATAAGATGTTGGGTCCCATGCTGTATAACCTCTTGCTTCGAATGTAGCTCTAACACCACCAGATGGGAAAGAAGAAGCATCAGATTCACCTTTAACTAATTCCTTTCCTCTAAATTCCATTATAAGTTCGCCATTTTTTGTAGCGATAAATGAATCATGCTTTTCAGCAGTGATTCCTGTCATAGGCTGGAACCAGTGAGTATAGTGTGTGCAGCCATGTTCCATAGCCCAATTCTTCATAGCCTCAGCTACTTCATTTGCTATGTCTATAGTAATAGAAGTTTTGTTTTTGATGCATTCTTGCAATTTAGCATATGTGTCTCTTGATAAAGTTTTTTGCATAACTGTATCATTAAATACTAAAGAGCCAAAAATATTTTTAATACTCATTACGGTACTCCTCGCCTAAAATAATAATATTATTATAGATTAAATTTAAAATATTGACAAAGAAAAAACCTACATTTATAAAATAGGGGAATTTGGCGAAAAAAAATCGTTGAGAAATTGTTCTTCCCAACGATTAATTTTTAATGTTGCTATATGCTAAGCATATAGATTTTTGATTAAGCCTTCCAAAGTCCGTGTAAATTGCAGTATGCAAAAACAGCTTCAACTTTCTCTCCATCAAGGATTGCAAATTCAACATGTGGAGCATCAGAAGGATTAAGTGTCTTTCTTTGATTACCCTTATTTGTTTGGATAGAAACCCATTCGATGTAATGTTCGTTAATCATTGGATGTGCAATAGATCCAACATCAACAATTACCTTATTGTTCTCAATTTTGTATTGAGGTACGTGTTTTTCTTGTGCAGCATCTGTTGTGTTTGGGATAATTTCTTTCATTTTTTGACCGCAACACATAACAGGAACTCCTGCATCTTTAACTTTAGCGATTATGTTTCCACAATGCTCACAAATATAAAACTTTTGTTCCATAACTAATCCCCCTTTAAATTAACTTGATTATATCAAATGTTCTAAATACTATCAATATGGGGCCTTTTTTTGCCTAATGAGGATTGTCGCAATTTTTCTTTATGGACAATTTAAGGTGTGCGCGTATATAATAAATTATATAATGCACGAGGAGGTTGGGATTTTATGAGCAGAGATTCCCGTGTAGAAGATAAAAGAAGAGAGCAAAGACGTCGCGAAGAAGATAAAAGACGCGCTGAAGAAGAAAAGATTCGCGCTGAAAGAGAAAAAAGACGTATAGAAGCTCGTAAGAGAAAAAGAAAAAGAGAACAACAAGGCGAAAAGAAGCATAGAAGTTGCTGTGCTTCTTGCGCTATCGTTATAGCAGTACTAATTGTAGTTACTGCAGGTTTATTATATGGTGGCGGATTCTTCGCATGGAAGCAATACGCAGAACCAATGTTTGGTATTTCATTTAATGATGCGCTTGCATTAGTTGGAAGCACATATATTGCAAAAGATAGCAAGATTGTTACAAACCCATATGAAGAAGCAGATTTAGATGGTTTCTATGGAAGTTTATCTGATGCTTTGTATCTAGATAAATCCGTTAACTTGAAAGAATCGCTTGTTGATGTTCTAAATGGCTTTGTTTTATCTATGACAAAGAGCGATGATTCATCTACAACAACACAAAGTGTATCTACGGCAGAAGAGGGCTCATCTTCATCAATTACCGGAAATGCAGCTTTTGATAGTTTCTTGCAATCATTATCTTTCGATTTCTCTAAATTGAAAGATTACCAAGATGAATATGCAACTCCACAAGTTTTGGAAATTACAGATAAACAAACTGCAGCATTTTTAGACAACACTATTGATTTAGCGTTAGATATGGATGAAGTTAAGAACAAACTTCCAGAACAAGTAAGGAGCGTTTCTTTAAAAGAAATTGTAGATATTCCACAAGTTGTTATTACAAATGAAAAAGAAAATGGTTTAGATCAAGTAGCCCTAACATTAACAGTTAGAGTTAACCTAAGAAGCACAATTAAGGAAGTTGCTTCATCTTACCATAAGGCATTATCTGCTGTTGCTTATCTTCTACCAAAGAAGTTATATGCAACAATTACAATCTTCCCAAATAATTATCTAAAGGAAGCAAAAATTACAATTAACTCATTCTCAGACAAGAGAATGAATGATGCATATTCAATTGCTAACTATTTCTTAAAAGATACTCAATATGGTTCAATCAATGGCATTTTACAAATGGTTAACCAAAAGGCAATAGAAGCAATTGAAAAAGTTCAAGACATAGTACCAGTTAATTTCTTGCCAACAGGAAGTGTAGAGATGCACCCAATTAAAGCATTAATGAATATGCTTGGCGCTACAGAATTAACTGAAACACAATTCTTCTGTATGGTTAGAGACTTATGTCTACCTACATTTGATGACGTAAAGACAAATCTTGGATTTAGCGAAGATGTAACATATGCATCAATTGAGAGTTATTTAAACGAAAACAAGGCAGAATTGATTAACGAAATTTCTCGTAAATACGCTCTTGAAGTTGGTTATTTAACTCCAGATAATATGCTAGATAAATTACAAGGCATTGGCGGTGAATCTTCAGAACTTATTGAAAAGGTAAGTTTATCTAATTTGGATTTCAGTGATGCTACGTATAATGCAAACAATGCAAAAGTTCATGTTCCATACGCAGGTTTAGCAGGACTTTTAGATGGATACATCAATAAATCTTCAACTGAAGGCGAAGGCACAACTCAAATGAACTTCAAGATTATAAACTGTCTATATGATGCAGACGAAAAGACTTTGTCTTTAGTTCTACAAATTGGCGTTTTAGAAGCTATATCTTCATCATTAAGCACAGGTTCTCCATTTAGTGGATTTATTGGACAAATTATCCCAGAGAATTTATATATCAAGGCTAGTGTATGTCTTGAGGATGGTTCTGAAGAACCAGCAAGTATTGCAATTAATGCTAGAGATGCAGCTGGCACTCAAGAATTGTTAGATACAATTGGGCAATTGACTTCGTCAATGGGTACAAATTTAGGATTAGATTACACATCTTTATCTTCAACAATTGCTACAAGCATTAGAGATGGTATTAAGAACCTAAATGAACAATTAGGAACTGATTTAATATTCAATTCAACAGCAGCATATCTACCAAGTATTTATGATGTACTTGCAAATAAGATTCTATATAGTTCAGAAGTTTCCGCAGAAAACTTAACTCCAGCAAGAGTATATCTTGTTGTAAAGGGCGCTTGCGTTGTAGATGACGATATAGCAGGTGTTAATAAAGCTCAAGATTTAACATCATTTACTGAAGTTGTAAATACAAGATATGGAATCACAAATGATGATTACAAGATTAAAGCTCCACAAAATGAAACGGACGATACAATCGTTGATCAATTGAAGGGCTTTAGTACAACATATAACCAAGCAATTAATGGTTCTCAATTAGCACAAGATTGGACAGCAGCTATTCTAGCTGAGCCAGCTAAATCTAAAGCACAAATCATGCATGAGTCATTCTCTGCATATGCAAAAGAAGACGAAGCCGCATCAATTTTTGAGGGCGCATTCAATGTAAATGCTGATGGCGTTAATAACATTACTTTAAATAAAGTAATGGTTGTAGACGATTCTAATGTTAGATTGATTTATTCTTGTGAATATGAGACAGATTCATCAACAAAATATGCATCTTTAATTCCACACTTTGTAATTAACGTTAAGTTGGATAAGGATAACATTGATTCTTCAGATCCTTGCGTTTCTGTTACTCTAAATTCAATGACATCAACAGTTTTGGGCGATTTTGAATTAATGTGTCAAAGATTAGGTATCACAAGCTTTAATATGACAAATATTGAACAAAACGCAGACACAGCTATTAAGGGTGGATTACAAGACCTATTTAGCAAGGTTGAAGTTTCATTTGATGCTACATCTGATACAAAGGCAATCTATTTTGGTAGTATTTATGATTTAGCATATAAGAATGTTCATACTGACGAAGCATATCAAGCAACTGATGTTGCAGATACAATTGCAGAATTATTTGATGAAGTTGAAGTATATGGTCAAGATGAAATTGATACAACAGCGGATAAATATGACCCAGCATATGATGCTGATACAAATCCAAATGGTATTCAAGCAACCGCAGATATATACGCTCTTCCTCCAACAATTAACATGCAAGGAACATTAACTGCAAGAAACGTTGGCGCTGCTGTTTTAACAACAGATATGACAGCTCTAAAGACAGGTATTGGTTATACTGGAGATTTATTATTAACTCAATCATTAATGATTGATTATTCAGATACAACATACGATACAGAACAAGCAGAATTCATAAATGAAGTATCTTCTCTATTTGACGGAGTAACTTCTGGCGAATACATTATTACCGGCTTTGAAATCGAAACTGCATCATTGTATACATCATCGCTTGTTCCAGCAAAGATTTATTTAACATCAAGAATTGATATAGCTACAGGAAATGTAAATATTGCATACAACAATCTAACTGCAACAGAATTGTTGGTTCTAAAGTCACTTGCTGGGGAGAGTGGTTCAAAAGCATTTGACGTAGATACAATTGAAGCCGAAATGACAACATTCGTAAAAACAGTTAAGTTATTCTCATATACATATAGCATGGCAACATATAATGTAACATTCGAAGATGTATTAGATGCTCATGCTGGTAGCATTGATCAAAATCTAGATAATTCTAAACTATGTGGCAACTTTGTTTTAGATTACACAAGAGCTATGATATAATGTATAGGATTTAAGAGGATAACATGAAAAGATACGACACATTAACAATTGGACACATTTCATTAGATTACAATATTGATTATCAAGATAATCAAATTATCGAAGTTGGTGGCGCAGTTATTTATTCTTCAGCAGCAGCATATGCTGGTGGATATAAAGTAGCTGTTGTTACAAAAGTTGCTCCTCAAGATAAAGATAGATTGAGTGCTTTTGTAATTGACAAGGATGATATTTATTACATCCCATCTTCAGAATCTACATCAATTAGAAACAAATATCATACAGCAGATAAAGAAAGACGTACTTGTACATGTATTGGACAAGGTGATTCTTTCAAAATCGAAGATATTAAAGATTTCGATACAAACATTTATCATTTCGCAGGTCTAATCTACGGAGATTTCGATGGCGAAATTATTAAGTGGGCTTCAAAGAGAGGTAAGGTAGCAGTAGATGTTCAAGCGCTACTTCGTCATGCAAATAGAGAAACAGGCGAAATGTATTTTGAAGATTGGAGCGAAAAGAAGGAAATCCTTCCATATATCGACTATCTAAAAACAGACGCTGCAGAGGCTGAAATTCTAACTGGATTGACAGATAGAAAGGAAGCAGCAAAGTTATTGCATTCTTGGGGCGCTAAAGAGGTTGTAATCACACATAACACTGAAGTGTTAGCATATGATGGAAACAAGTTCGCTACTTGCCCAATTAGAGCTAGAAATTTATCTGGTAGATCAGGCAGAGGCGATACAACATTTGCAGCATACATTACAGAAAGACAAAACGAATCAATGGAGAAAGCTTTACTATGGGCAACAGCTACTGTTTCAACAAAGATGGAAGCTCCAGGACCATACAAGGGAAAGAGAGAAGATATAGTTGATTACATCCACTTAATGTATCCAGAATACACATTGTATTAATCAAAAATTGTGAATAGGCAAGACTCCAAACGGGGTCTTGTTTTTTATTTATGCTATTTTATACATTATTTAACACATATGCGCAAAAAATGTTGACTAATAGACACATAAAATGATAAGTTTTTATAGGATATGGAGAGATTTATGACATACGAACCTAGAAAAAGTTTCGCACAAAGATTAGATGAAATGGATGCAGAAACTAAGAACTATTACAAAGAAGTTGAAAAAACATTTACTGAAAATCCAGGAGTTAAAGCAAGAACAAGTCTACGTTGTGTAACATTTAGACATCAAAAAGAGGTCTTAGGTAAAGTTGCACTTGGCGGAAAGACACTAAAGTTATATCTTGCTATGGATCCAAATGAATCAATGCTAAAAGATGGTAAATATCACCCACGCGATTTATCTCAAACAAAAGCATATGAATTAGTACCAACAATGTTGCCAATTAAATCTGAAGTTGCTCTAAGAAAAGCAAAGTCAGCAATTCAATATGTGGTTTTAAGAAAAATTTTCAATTTTTAAAACTAAATAAGGCAAGATAAATAAGGCGCATTTTTCTTGTCTTTTATAAATAACGCGCCTATAATGATTAAGAATTATAAAAATCGGAGTTAGATATGAAAGAACTTAAATCATATGAATTAAGAGAAAAATACTTAAAGTTTTTTGAATCTCAAGGACACAAGATTATTCCTTCTGCTTCATTAATCCCAGAAAATGACCCATCTGTTTTGTTCACAACAGCTGGTATGCACCCACTTGTACCTTATCTTCTAGGTCAAAAGCACCCAGATGGTACAAGATTAACAGACGTTCAAAAGTGCGTAAGAACTGGAGATATTGATGAAGTTGGTGATAATACTCACTGTACATTCTTTGAAATGTTAGGAAACTGGTCACTTGGAGATTATTTCAAGAAAGAATCAATAACATTCTCATTCAAATTCTTAACAGAGGTTTTAGAAATCCCTGTAGATAAGTTAGCTGTTACAGTTTTCGCTGGGGATGAAGATTGTCCAAGAGACAACTTTGCAGCTCAAACATGGGCAGATTTAGGAATTAAGAATATTTGTTATTTACCAAAGGAAAATAACTGGTGGTACGCTGGCCCTACAGGTCCATGTGGTAGTGATACAGAAATTTTCGTAGATACAGGTATTGCTCCATCTTGCGAAAATTCAAACCCAGGTAATGACCCAGCTAAGTGGGTAGAAATTTGGAACAACGTATTTATGGAATTCTTCAGAACTCCAGAAGGTAAGTTCGAACAATTAAAGCAAAAGAACGTAGATACAGGTATGGGACTTGAGAGAACTATCTGTATGATCAATGGATATGAATCAGTTTATGAAACAGATTTATATAGCGATGTTATTGAAAAGATTTGCGAACTTAGTGGAGCTAAGTATGGCGAAGATGAACAAACAACAAGAGCAATAAGAATTATTGCTGACCACATTAGAACATCAACATTCTTAATGGGTGATGAAAAGGGTATTGTTCCATCTAACGTTGACCAAGGATACGTTTTAAGAAGATTAATTAGACGTAGTATTAGATTTGCAAGACAAATCAATTTAGATTCTAAGCAATTAGTTACAATTTCTAAGATGTTCATAGATAAGTATAAGGCTTACTATCCAGAACTTGCTCAAAATGAACAAAAGGTATTAGAAGAATTAGCAAAGGAAGAAGAAAAGTTCTCTAAGACTCTAGAAAATGGTATTAAGGAAATTGAAAAGGTTCTAAAGTTCGTTCAAGGAAATACACTAAATGGTAAGACAGCATTTAGATTATATGATACATTTGGATTCCCAATCGAAATGACTCAAGAAATTTGCAAAGAAAAGGGATTCGAAGTAGATATGGCTGGATATAAAGAAGCTGAAGAAAAGCACCAAAAACTTTCTCAACAAGGTTCAGAACAAAAGTTCAAGGGTGGTCTTGCTGACTCTTCAGAACAAACAACATTCTTACATACAGCAACACACTTACTATTAGGTTCTCTACAAAAGTTATTAAGCAAAGATATTCACCAAAAGGGAAGTAATATCACTGCTGAAAGACTAAGATTCGACTTCAACTTTGATAGACCTTTAACAGAAGAAGAAAAGAAGATGATCGAAGATAACGTAAATAAGGCTATTCAAGAAGATGTACCAGTTATCTGCGAAGAAATGACAGTAGATCAAGCAAGAGAAGCTGGAGCTGAAGGTGTATTCGGTTCTAAGTATGGCGATATCGTAAAGGTATACACAATCGGTTCTTACGATAAAGAAATCTGCGGTGGTCCACATGCTGCTCATACTGGTCAATTAGGAGAATTCAAGATTATTAAAGAACAATCTTCATCAGCTGGTATTAGACGTATTAAAGCTGTTATTGATACATCAAAAGCAAAGAACTAATAATAAATAAAGTAAAAGAATTGCCCTAGCATAGCTAGGGCATTTTTGTTTTATTTGAATGGATCTTCATCTGTTGGTGGCGTGTAATTTTCCGGGGATACATATTCAGTTGAATCCGAAACTGTATCTGAAATTGGTTTATCTGGGTTCTTCTCAATATAATTTACGTAGCCATTAACAAGTAGTGTTTGTTTAACAGTCTTAATAAGTATATATAACATTAAAGCAACTAATCCGCCAAAAATTAAACTATACATTATTATTTGACCACGAGCTTCAGATGTCATTTCAAAGACATAGTCTTCAGAATATTTAAAAGATGTTACTATTGCGTCGCAATAGTCCATATTAGAACCATCAAGTGTTGCGTGATTTAAATAATGTTGCATATCTCGTTGGAATCTATTAAAGAATTCATCATTAATTAAAGTTAGAGTATTATCTCCCGCCATATCTATCCAACCAAAGTTAGGGGCATCGTCATATTTAACAAATACAATTAGCCAGTGGCCTTCGTCATTAAATAAATCTAAATATAGGTCATATGCAAAATCTTCAAGAGAGTATTTTGTAATAGAACCATATTGTTTAGGGAAGTTCTCGGCCTTTATTGTATATAGAAATGGTTGAACTCCAGTTAATTCATAAAATGAATTAAATTCAGCGTTTAGTTCATCTGCTTTTGTAACAACGTCTGCGTTATCTTCATAGTAATAGGATGTTGGAGTTATATAGATACTAGACATCTTTTTAGGAACAGATGCTGTTATTAAAAATGTGGCAAGTGCGATAAAGAAGATAATAAGACCGCCATACAATAAAATCGTAGATTTTAGAGATGTTCTTTTTGGAATAGTATCTGAATAGAAGAAGCACATTATGCCTCTTGTATTTATGTATGTGTATCTTCTTGCTCCAGCAAATGGACGATTAGATACTCTTGGACCATGGTACTGTCCACCGCCACTGCCTCCTGATGAATGGAATCCGCCGCCGAAGCTTCCGCCTCCGCCGCCTCCACCGAAGCCACCTCCGTGAGAACTTGGCATATTAACCTCCTATTTTAAGATAATTGTTGTAACGCTATTTGGCTTTACAACAAATTCACCATCAAATGCTTTATCTGATTCAACCCAGTAGTTATTTTCATATGTTTCAATAATGTGACAAGTGTTGTAACTACGAGATTTTAGTTCAATAGTTTTTTGCTTATTATTGTCGTTTAATATAATTAAAACGATGCTTCCATCTTTCTTTTTGAAGGCTACAGAATCAACACCGCCAAAATCATAGATATCATGGATGTCGGCTTTAATTCTTACATCACCGTTTTCAATATATCTCATAAATTGACCATACATATAATATCTATAATATAGATTTATATCTTTAGTATCTTTATCTACATAGACTAGGCCATCTTCCCAGCCGCCCATTGCAACACCAAGCCACCAGCTCCATTCTGTTGCGTTTAAAATGTTTAGATCTTGCATTATAACTTTAGCAGATTTAATACCCATACTAATGCTTGTATCTACATCAGGTTGCATTACACAATATTCAGACATAACAAAAGATTTATTGTACTTTTTGTAATAAGAAGCAAATGCTCTTCTAATGCTTTTATCTGTATCTGCAGCATATGAGTGCATAGAGATGCTATCTAGTGTGTCAAAATACTCGTATTTTGAAAACTCCTTAAAATAGCTCTTATTTTTAGAAGAAGCAAGGCCTAATTTGTAGTTACCAGATTCATAGATATCCATTTTGAATTGGGTGTTATTTTTGGCGTTATATTTGTTTAGAGTCTTATAGAAAACGTCATAGAATTTCGCTAAATAATCAGCATCATAATGGCAGCCTTCTTGAGATGCGCTATCTCCTCCCCATTTCCATTGTGGTTCGTTAACTGGTGAGATATAAATCTCGATATCGTTATATCCAAGAGATTTTATAAATGAATCGATATATGTAGAGCAGATTAGAACATATTCAGAAAATGCTTCAAAATTTTCTTCAGGCAAATTGTTCTCATGCTCGTTATTCGCATGAGTTAAATGATTCTTTGTTAAAAGGTAGTGTGGTGAATTAGAAAAGATAACAAGTTTTTTGATGTTGTTTGTCTTTATAGCTAATTCAAGCATAGATAGATAATCGTTATCTTTTGAAAAATCGTAATTTGCTACATCTAAAAATGAATTGCTATCTACATAGTTTTGTGCGATGAAAAAGCTTTCAGTTTTGTTTGATTCAGGATATGACAAATTTTCAAGTTCTGTAGAACCTGCGCCAAGGTTATATCTGTAGATAGATAATTTTAGTCCGTCATCGCCATATAAGTAGGAAGTAACACTTTGTTTTATCTCATCCGAATAGTCGCGACCAATTATTCTTGTGTTCCAAGCAGATGATGTTCCAAAGCCATAAAATGTTTGATATTCTTCATCTGGGTCGTAATCAAGACGGATAGTCGATCTATTTAAATAGCCATAGGAAATACCAAATACTGCACCGGATAATAGGACTATTCCTATTATAGGTATTATAATCATTAATACAATTCTTTTAGATTTATCAGATAACTTTTTCATAGTATTTATTATAAGAAAATATCTAAAAAATGTCTATATTTGCTTTATTAAAGGAATTTTACATAAGCATTTTTTTAGTGTAACTTTAAGGAATGGGGCTCAAGTTGGGTAAATTGTTAGTAACTTTTTACAAAAACGCAAAAAATCTTATGTTGACTTTATAAGGTGGGTCTTATAAAATAGATGTGCGCATATTATTAAAGTATGCCACTCTCAATTATGAAAATTACTTAGGAGGTTTATTTATGACAAACAAAAAACTTTGGTTAAGTCTATTGTCAATTGCTCTAATTGTTTGTATGCTTTCTGTTGGCCTAATTTCTTGTAAGCCAAAAGAAGAACCAACTCCAACACCTACAGAACAAGTTGAAGTAACAGCAATGAAAGCCATTATTAATGGTTTAAAGAAGAGCGTTGAAGATGGCGACATGACAGATCTAAAGCTTAATGGCGAACTTGGTATTAAGATTAACGAAGATACAGAGTACACTCTAGATTTACAATTAGATCTTGATTTATTACAAAAGGGCGAATCAGCTACAACTTCAAACACATTCCTTGAAGCTAATCTAAAGAAAGGTAATGACACAATTCTTGGTGTTTATTACTATGATGCTCAACAAGCTGTAGATGAAGCTCATGCTTATGACGGAAATACTATCTATGTTCAATATAAGTCAAAGACAGAAGGACAAAAGAAGTTATCTTTCACAGCTCCAAACGTAGCTGCTGTTCAAAAATATATGGACGGACAAGTTGACTTCAGCAACATTGATCTTCAAGACGAAGACATTTGGGAAGATACAATTCTAAAGTATGCTCTAATGGTTGCTGCTCTTGCAGAAGAAGGTAGTTGCACAGATTCTTCAGCTTCTTTAGCTTTAAATCTTGGAACATTATTAGATCCAGATAACGAAGAAGGCCTAGCAGATTTAGTTTCTGGTTTAGTTGACTTCGACGCATTAGATTTAGATGCAGATGCTGGTCTAGTTTCTATCCTTCCAAACATTAAGTTAGTATTATCTGCTGATTTAGAAGATGGAAAGGTTACAGGTTTAAATCTATCTTTAGAAATCGAAAAGAAGAATATTGAAGTTAAGCACAAGTCTAACAATGGAAAGGTATTAGTAATTAATATCGATAAGGATATCAATGTTGAATTAAGCTTAACATACACAGTTGGTGAAGCTTCAAAACACATCCCATCTGATATTCAAACATATATTGATAACTTCCAAGAAAATATCATCGATGTTGCTTTATCTGTAGATTTATATCTAGGTGAACAACTAGGTGCATCATTCGATCTAAACGGAAATAAATTAACAGTTGCTGCTCAACCAGGTTACTATACATTAGCTTTAAATATTGCTGCTAACCCATGGAAAGTTATTTCAAAGATTAACCACGGTTTAAGCTTTGACGGTACAGCTAACATTATCAACTCAATCAAGGAAATTATCAACGTAGTTGAATCTTTAGAAATTAAGTTGACAAAGGTTGCAGAAAAGAACGGAACAGAATTATCTACTCCAGATACAGTACTAGACGTTTTAGTTGCTACAAACTTTACATCTAGCACACAAGGTGGAACGACAGTTTATACAAGATACAGCAAGATGGCAAAGATTATCACTATGAATTTAATTACGGGTTATCCATTCCCATCTGCAGGTATTTCAATTGATGAAGCTATCGACCTAGTATTAAAGTTCATTCCAAAATCAGGAAAGGCTGAAACGGATGACTTATCAGATGCTACATTAGCTCCAGCATCAACAGCAGACGATGATGATAATACAGAATTATTCCAAACAATCGCAGGTTACTTACTAGGCGCATACATCGGAATTAACGATGGTGTAGCTGGACATGGTAAGATCTATGCTTCATTCGATACAAATGCTACAACAGAAAAGATGATTCCATTTGGTGGATATACAAAGTGGACAGGTTCTTACAATTCTGCATATCAATATTATGTAGTAGATGAAGAAGCTGGATATGATAAAGTTGAAGCTTCAGCTCAATTCGATGCATCAAAGAAATATTACACATTGGAAAAAGCTAAGTTTGTTAAGGTTGATACAACTAAGACAACATTCGACTCTATGAGACAATACTATACATATAGCACAGCTGACTCTAAGTATGTTGCTAGCACAGATAAGAAGTTCGAAACAGGCACAACATATTATGTATATGAAGCTGCTAAGTATAAAGAAGCTGAGGGTATTACTTCATTCGCATCTGGTACAACATACTATACATATCACGATACAACATATAAGGCTGTTACAATTACAGCATTTGCTGAAGACACAGATTATTATGTAAAGGGTAAGTCTGATGGTGGTGATTTTGGTATTACATTATCTGCTACTTTAAACTTAGTTGATGACAATATCGTTATCGAAGCTACAGTTGGCAACTTAGACATCTTTGGATTGCCAGCATCTCTAGAAGCTAAGATTTCAAATGTTAAGATTAAGCTATGGTCTCAAGACTTCAACGTATTAGTTGGTGGTAACACAGTTAAGGCTTATTCTGAAATCGCTTAATAAAATAACTTATTAATTTAAGTTCAACAAAAGGAGCTCCAATGGGGCTCCTTTTAAACGCAATATGTCAAATAATGCTTTGATACTTTACTAATTTGTTTAATTAGTTATATTATATTATTATAATTATTAAAAATAGAGGCAAAAAATATGGATTTTAAAACAATTGAACCTAAATGGCAAAAGAAATGGGAAGAAGAAAAGTTATATTCTTTCAACAAATCAAAGGTAGATAACAAATATTATGTACTAGAGATGTTCTCTTATCCATCAGGTGCAAAATTACACGCAGGTCACTGGTACAATTATGGACCAAGCGATTCATTTGCTCGTTTTATGAGAATGAATGGGAAAGAAGTGTTCCAACCAATGGGATTTGATGCTTTTGGTTTACCTGCTGAAAACTATGCAATTAAAACTGGTATTCACCCACAAGATAGCACACTAAAGAACATTGCTACTATGGAAACACAATTAAAAGCAATGGGCGCTTCTTTTGATTGGGATTATGAAATTAAAACTTGTATGCCAGATTATTATAAATGGACACAATGGATATTCTTGCAATTATATAAAGCTGGGCTTGCTTATAGAAAGAAAGCTCCAGTTAACTGGTGTACATCTTGTAAGACTGTTCTTGCTAACGAACAAGTTATCGATGGCAAGTGCGAAAGATGTGGAAGCCAAGTTATCCAAAAGGATTTAACACAATGGTTCTTCAAAATTACAAATTATGCTGAAGAATTATTACAAGATCTAGATAAATTAGATTGGCCAGAAAAGACAAAGGCAATGCAAAAGCATTGGATCGGTAAGTCTACTGGTGGTGAAATTGAATTTGAATGCGAAAGTGGAGATAAGTTCAGAGTATTTACAACAAGAGCAGATACATCATATGGTATTACATATGTAGTTTTGGCTCCAGAACATCCACTTGTAGATAAATTAACAACACCTGAACAAAAAGCAGCAGTTGAAGCTTACAAAGCTGAATGTGCAAAAACAAAGGAAATAGATAGATTATCTACTACTCGTGAAAAGACAGGTGTATTTACAGGAAGTTATTGCTTTAACCCAGTAAATGGTAAGAAAGTTCCAATTTGGATTGGCGATTATGTTCTAGCATCATACGGAACAGGTGCCGTAATGGGCGTTCCATCTCATGATGATAGAGACTATGATTTTGCTAAAAAGCACAATATTCCAATTATTAGAGTTATTAAGAGCAAGGATGGATCTCCAGATGATCTACCTTTCTGCGAATATGGTGTTTGCTGCAATTCTGAAGAATTTGATGGTTTAACAACTGAAGAAGCTAAGATTGCCATCGTAAAGAAACTTGAAAAAGAAGGCAAGGGCGAATTAAAGACAAATTATAGATTAAGAGACTGGTTAGTATCTCGTCAAAGATACTGGGGATGTCCTATTCCAATCGTTTATTGTGATGATTGTGGTGAAGTTCCAGTTAATGAAGAAGACCTACCAGTTAAATTGCCATACAATGTAGATTTCACACCAGATGGTGCATCTCCACTTCTAAAGAGTGAAGAATATATGAACACTGTATGTCCAAAGTGCGGAAAGCCAGCAAGAAGAGATCCAGATACAATGGATACATTCGTATGCTCAAGCTGGTATTTCTTAAGATACCCAGATGCTCATAACGATAAAATGGCATTCGATCCTGAAATCATCAATAAAATGCTACCAGTAGATAAATATATCGGTGGTGCTGAACATGCTTGTATGCACCTTTTATATGCAAGATTCTTCACAAAGGCTTTAAGAGATTTAGGATATTTGAAATTTGATGAACCATTTACATCACTTGTTCACCAAGGTACAATCTTAGGACCAGATGGATTTAAGATGTCTAAATCAAGAGGAAATGTTGTATCTCCTGATGATTGCATCCAAAAATATGGCGCCGATGCATTTAGAATGTATTTAATGTTCGGTTTCTCTTACATTGAAGGTGGTCCATGGAATGAAAATGGTATTGATTCAATCGTTAAATTCATCGATAGAGTTGAAAGATTAGTTCAAAAGACTAAGGAAGTTGATGAATCAATTACAGAATTTTCATCTAAAGAAAAGGAATTAAATTTCGTTAGAAATTCTACAATTAAGCGTGTAACTGAAGATTTCAAGATCTTCTCATTCAACACAGCTATTGCAAGAATTATGGAATATGTAAATGCTATATATAAATATATAGATTGTGGAAATATTAATGGTAAATTCTTTAAGGATTCAATTAAAGATTTAGTATTATTACTAGCTCCAATTATTCCACATGATGCTGAAGAATTTAATGAAATTATGGGAAGCAAGGTATCTGTATTTAATCAAGCTTACCCAACATTTGATGAAAAAGCATTAGTAAAGGATGAATACGAACTTGCAGTTCAAATTAATAGTAAGATTAAGGCAAAGATAGTTGTTCCATCAAATGCATCTCAAGATGAAATTAAAGAGATTGCACTATCAGATGGTCAAGTAAAGGCAGCACTTGGTTCACAAAGCGTATTAAAAGTTATTGTTATTCCAAAGCGTCTTGTAAATATCGTAGCTAAATAGAGGTATATAAATGATAGATATTAAGTTAATTAGAACAAATCCAGAATTAGTAAAGGAAAACATCAAGAAGAAATTCCAAGATGAAAAGTTACCACTTGTTGATGAAGTTATCGATTTAGATAATCAATTCAGAGACAGCAAGAATAGGGGAGATTATTTACGTTCTCAAAGAAATAGCATTTCAAAGCAAATTGGTGCTTTTATGGCTAAAGGTCAAAAAGAAGAAGCAGAAAAGGCTAAAGCTGAAGTTAATGCTATGGCAAAAGAACTTCAAGAATTAGAAGTTAAAGAAGAAGAATTACAAGAAGAAATCAAAAAGAGAATGATGGTTATTCCAAACATCATTGACGCTTCAGTTCCAATTGGTAAGGATGATTCTCAAAACGTTGAAAACGAAAAGTTCGGAGATCCTGTAGTTCCAAATTTTGAAATTCCATACCACGTAGATATTATGGAAAGTCTAAATGGTATCGATTTAGATAGTGCAAGAAGAACATCAGGAAACGGATTCTACTACCTAAAGGGAGATATCGCTAGATTACATAGTGCAATCCTATCTTATGCTAGAGATTTCATGATTGATAGAGGATTCACATATTATGTTCCTCCATTTATGATTCACTCAAGCGTTGTAAACGGCGTTATGAGCTTTAAGGAAATGGAAAATATGATGTATAAGATTGAAGGCGAAGATTTATACCTAATTGGTACATCTGAACACTCAATGATTGGTAAGTTCATGGATACAATCTCTCCAGAAGAAGAATTACCATACTGTTTAACAAGTTATTCTCCTTGCTTTAGAAAGGAAGTAGGTGCTCATGGTATTGAAGAGAGAGGCGTATATAGAATTCACCAATTCGAAAAGCAAGAAATGATCGTTGTATGTAAGCCAGAAGATAGTATGAAATACTATGATATCTTATGGCAAACATCAGTAGCATTCTTTAGATCATTGGATATTCCAGTAAGAACACTTGAATGCTGCTCAGGAGATTTAGCAGATCTAAAGGTTAAATCTTGCGACGTTGAAGCTTGGTCACCAAGACAAAAGAAATATTTCGAAGTTGGTTCTTGCTCAAATTTAGGTGATGCACAAGCAAGAAGACTAGGAATTAGAATTAAGAGCAAAGATAATGGTAATTATTTTGCTCATACACTAAACAATACAGTTGTAGCTCCTCCAAGAATGCTTATTGCCTTCTTAGAGAACAATCTAAATGAAGATGGTTCAATCAATATACCAAAACCACTACAAATGTATATGGGCGGCAAAACAAAGATAACAAAATAAAAAATATAAAGGCTGCAAGATAGCAGCCTTTAATTGTATATGGCAAACGAAAGACTAAAGAATAAGAATCGTATATGGGAATTGGATTTTGTAAGAGGACTTTGTGTTCTTCTTATGATATTTGATCATACTATGTATGATATAGCAGATATCTTTGGTTACAAGTGGTGGCAATCAGCTTTAGATGCCGGCAAGAGCAGCGCAGCGTTCTTAGAGAGTTTATGGCGCGTAGCGCACGAATATTACTTCGGGCCAACTCAATCTACATTCTGGGGCGTAATGTCGACAGGATCGCCTATTAGAGCCTTTGTAGAGCCTATGGTTGTTGTTATATTCGCGCTATGCTGCGGTATTTCTTGTTCGTTTTCAAGAAGCAACCTAAAAAGAGGCATTGAACTTGGTATTTTATCTGGTCTTATAACTTTAGTTACATTTTTAATTGACGAGAATATGATGATTACATTTGGTGTATTCCAGATGTTCACAATAGCAATATTATTGTGGTGTTTAATAGACTTTATATGTCGCCATAATAAGATGAAGACTGCATTTGTTTGCGGTATTGTTGGCGTAATAATGTTAACTGTTAATTATGTACTACTTCAATGCTGGATGGTTAATAATAACGCTTTTGCAGATAATTCAAATGGATTCTTTTTAGGCTATTTCATGTTAGGCGGGAATAAGAGCATCCCATCAGCAGATTACCAACCAATATTCCCATATGTAGGTTGGATGTTAATTGGTGCAGCACTTGGCCCAATTATATATATGAAGAGAAAATCTCTATTGCCACATCTTGGTAAATACGATTGGTATGCACCTGTAAATTTCTGGGGAAAGACAGCAATGTGGGTTTATGTATTACACCAATTAATTATTGGAGCTATATTAGGCTTAATTAGTGTTTTATTCTTGACGCCAGGGGATTTTATAATAATATAAAGGAATATTGAAATTTATGGCTAAAATAAAGTTGTACTTTAAATCAGCCAATGATGGTATAAATTTAATTAAAAGAGAAAAAATAAAAATAGAGCTAATAATTGCGATAAAGAAAAATGGTTCCGAATGAAACGGAACCATTTCTAATTAATCTTCGTCATTGTTTTCTTTTAGCTTTTTCTTTCTTGCTTCGACTTCATCGTCTTCATCGTCAGCTAAGAAATCGTTAGGGTCAATCTTCATGTTCTTGAATTCTTTATCTAATTCGTCTTCTTCGATAGGTTCGAATTCTTCTAGTTCTTCCTCTTCAGCGATTTCGTCTGCGAATTCGTCTTCAAGTTCCTTATTTAATAGGGCTTCATCTTCATCTTCAACTTCTTCTTCGTCGATTAGATCGTCTTCTTGATATGTTGAGTTTTCATCGTCGAAGCTTTCGTCGATATCGCCTTCCTCTTCTTCGATTGCATCATCAAGTGAGATTACGTCTTCGTCTGAATCAAGCTTAATAATTGGTCCTTCTTGAGCATCTTCATCCCTTGCGCCTTTACCAGCACGCTTTTCTAAACACTCTGCGCAATACTTTTCGCCTGGTTCAACAAAGTTTTGATTGCAAAGAGGGCAGATTTCTTCCTCTTCTTCTTCAAAGATATCGCTATTGTTTAGTTGTGCCTTGCATACGTCGCATAAGTCTTGATCTTCTTTAATGTAGTTTAACTCGCATCTTGGGCAAATCTTATATTTTGGCATTGTTTCCACCTCATTCAAATATGGTATATAATCCTACCTTGTAAATGAATTATAAACGCATATTGTTAATTTGTAAATACCCATTTTTAAATTTGCGCGCGCGAAATAATAAATTTATATAAATAACTATATATTATATTAGGGATAATACTCGGCTGCAGAACGATAAATAGGGGAGAATAGCATGCTTAAGAGACAAAAATGTCACAGCCGGAAGTAGAGTGATTGAAATGGGACATAGACTATGTTAGATTGAATTCGGAGGAATATTAAGGCTAAAAAATATCAACAAAAGCGTATTTAATATCGCTTGCGTTAGTTTCGGGAATGGAGTATTATATAATTAAGTTAACGAAAATAGTTAACTTTTAGCAAAAAATAAATAATGAAGATAGAATACGAAAGCAAGAAAATTGAAAAGATTTGCAATGATGTTCATGAAATGAGTAGGTTTTTTAAGAATAACAAAAAGCTTATTGAGAACCTACAAACATTAATGGCTCATTTGAAAAGAATAGAAAATGTATCTGAATTTTATAAGCCAGCGCTTAAAGGGTATAATTTCGAGAAGATAACAAATGCAAATAATAAGTATTCTATTAGAATAATACCAAAGAGACGAACAGAAATATATAGAATGTATGTTGAGCCAAAAGATGGTGGTGTAAGAATCAACATAATTAAAATAGACGATCATAGTTATGACGTTGAGTAGGAGGGCAGAATGGAACCAAATTATTGCGTACATCCGGGGATGTTAATTAAGTCAATATTATTGTCTATAGATAAGACTCAACAATGGCTTGCAGATGAGATGGGTGTAAAAAAGACAATAATAAGTGATTTAGTTCGTGGTAAAAGAAATATCACCGCGAATTTGGCAAATGAAATCGAAAAAGCTACAGGATATAAGGCAAAATACCTTTTAGAACAACAAAACGAATACGATTTGTTTATGATAAGACAAGCAGAAGAAAGAGCGGCAAAAAGTATAAAATATAGTGTTGATAAGAATTACTTTGGCACTATATTTATACCTACAGCTCAAGCAATATCATTTGCGGTATAAAGGAGGTCTGTAATATGGGAGAGTTTGAGGGAAAGTTACAAATGAAGGATTTTTGTTTTCCGAATATTACATTCAAAAGAAAGGTCCAACTAAGCGCAAACATGAACTTAAAAATAGATATAAAAGCTAGTTATAATAAGCTAAATAATAAAGAGCAGATTGTAACTATAAAAACAACAATTGCGGACGAACAAAAGAATATTGAACTTGAAGTAGATGCACAAGCAACATTTGAATTGATAAATGCAGATGTGCTAAATGAAGAGTCTCAAGAGACATTACTAAATGTTAATACAATTGCGATTATGATGCCATATGTTAGAAGCCAAGTAGCTTTAATAACTACACAGCCAGGATTAACAGGAATTCAAATCCCTATTGTTGATGCAAATATAATTGCAAAACATGCGCAAATAATATAACACAAAAGATTAGAAAATATACAGGACTCCCCGCACCTCTTAACAATGTGCCCCAGGGGAGACATTTTATTATATTCGCTAACCATAATAAAAATAGTTGACAAAATATTTATATATATATTAATTTATATATTACAAAATATGACCTTTTAGAGGAAGGAGGCGAAATAGGGATATGGCAACAGTTAAAGTTGGAGAAAATGAAAGCCTAGATA
>JAEEGH010001193.1_pt1 | contig 77005 bp, 64 predicted proteins | sample 9134181 | NCBI WGS metagenome assembly JAEEGH01 (sample SAMN16246544, study PRJNA631951) | gut metagenome | biome: gut microbiome; feature: rumen; material: DP-attached | host: Bos | place: Iran: Karaj | collected 2018-10 | reverse complement strand
CGTTTCTATCCTTTATTATCAATAAAACACTCGCGAAAAAGAAAAATGGTCTTGAGAGCTGCGCTCTCAGGACCACTTTGTCTACAGTCTGAGACTCCGGGTCAAAAAATGACCCGGAGTCTTTTACAATCGTTCTTCGAAATTTGTGGTTACTTCCTTGTATATTACATTTAGTGCAACTGCCTTTTTGTCTATGGTTAGAGGTCACCATACTTCTCTTTATACTTTTGAAGTAAAAGATCCATTTCGGCAATTGTTGAATTTTTCTCGGCAATTGTTGAGTCTTTCTCTGCAAGAGCAGAATCTTTCTTAGCAAGAGCGGAATCCTTTTCTGCAATAGTAGAAAGGGCTGATTGCAATTCCTGCTGAGCTTCCTCGGCTTCTGCCTGATAGGTGGCCATGAGCTCCCTGTATCTTCGCTTACCTTCAAGGATTCCTTTGGTATATTTGTCTGTGTTCATCTCAAGTACCAATTCGCTCACCTCCCTGATGATGGGATTGCCCTCGGAAAGAGCTCTTAAATCTTCCCATGTGGTTGCCTTGAAAACCTTAGCCCAAAGTAGAAGTTTATTATTGATATCTGTCTTCGTTGCTATATCTGTATGCCTTAAGTTTAGCACGTTTATACCAAAATCTGTAGAGTAATAGTTACGGAATTTCTTATTAGTATTTGTCAATAAATAATGTGAGTAAAACTCAGGATATTCCTTGAACAGATCCTGATCCGTAATGCATATGAAAGTGGTCTTCTTTAGAAGCTTGTAGTTATCTCCCTCACCAATGCTGTCATACGCTCTTGATAGATATAGGAGAGAGCGCTTTAGCCAGAATGAATCATTATACATCTGAAGCTCGATGTTTATGATTTCATTTGTGTTAAGGGTAACAAGCAGATCCATGATTGTTGTTTTGCTGTCATCATTCAGAGTGATAGGGTTTTCTACAACTACGTCGACAATATTTCCGATTGGGATTCCCTTTAAGGAGCTGACTAGTCCCTTAAGAGCATTCTTTGATCGCTGCATTGAAAAGTGAAATACAAGATTGTCTGTCAGAGTGAATTCAATCTTTCCTATTGCTTGCTCCAATGAAATCGTCTGTGAGTCTGTTTCGTTTAAATCCATAAATTTCCTTCCTTTGAAAAAATGTTGTTAATACTTTCTACGGGAATTGCTGTGTGAAACAACAAGAAAAATAGAAAATACTGAACGTGCAAGAATTGCACAAGGGATATGATAGCAGATTTATCTTGAGAAGACTTTAAGATTTTCTTAAGGTTTGAGGGGAAATATTAAATTTTTCTTAATAAAACGACGAAAAAGCATTTGTAATTGGGTAAAAGAGCTGTCAAAATGGGGCGATGAAAGCCGTTTTCTGGGAGCTCAGTGCCCTAATATGTTCTGCTGGATGATGTGGCAAGCATTATCGTAATTTTGTATAATGGTTTCACGCGCGACGATTTTGGGTGAATGTTTATTACACAAAAAGAAATCTCAGCCGGACTAAAGAATTACTAAAGGGGGCTTGACAGCCAAAGAATAAATCACAAGGAGGAATTTACATGAAGAAAAGAAAATTAGGAAGGAAGCTGCTGGGCTTTTTGCTCGCGCTAGTGCTGGTTGTCGGACTGATGCCTGGTATGGCCTTGACGGCGAATGCGCAATGTTTCAAGACGGGAGAAAGTACTTATACGGTTACATTTTCCTCAGACGGTACATCGGTTGAAAAAATAGTACTTAATTTTGCATACGGTGACGATGAACACAAAGCAGGAAAATCTGGCGATTATATTGGGAAAACATATGATGCAACTTATAATTTTGTATTTACCAAAGATAAATCAAAATGTCAACAGCATACTAGAATTGACGGACATTATTCTGGATGGGGGTCTTTTGCTGATGACGGCATTCCGGCGACTGCACAAACTGTCACTGCAACATTAACATCGCAAAATGCAACCTATGGTGTAATGGAGGGCACATTTACACTTGACAGTTTTAATACACTCGAACCAGATACACAATACTATGCGCTGCTTTGCGGTAACTATGGAAATATGTATTGGTATACAGCCGAATATATTCCCATAAAACTTGAGCCAAGGCGCGTCACATTTGACACTGACGGCGGTTCCCCCGTTCCGGAAGTGCAGTGTGTCAATAAAGGAAATACGATAACGAAACCAACCGATCCTACAAAAGACAACAAAAGATTTCTTGGTTGGTACCTGAACGATGAAGAGTTTGATTTCAACACAGGCATAACGGAGAATATCACACTCTGTGCAAAGTGGGAGAATCTGCCGGCAACTGTTACCTACCAGGTAGTGGGCGGAACATGGTCGGATGGCACCACGGCAGAAAAGACGGAGACCGTGCAGAGTGGATCGAAACCAGCCAGCGTGCCTACGGGCATGAAAGCCAGTTCCGGTTATACAGGCGGATCGTGGGATACAAACCCGGCAGAAACGACCATCACCGAAGCGAAGACGTTCACTTATACCTTCACGACGAAACAGGCAGCAACCGTTACCAAAGCACCAACTGCCAAGAACCCGACTTATAACGGCCAGGCACAGGCGCTTGTGGAGGCAGGGACAGCCGAAGGTGGCACAATGGTCTACGCCCTTGGCGAAAATGCAACAACAGCCCCTGCGGATAACCTTTATACCACATCCATCCCCGCAAAAACCGACGCGGGAACCTACTATGTCTGGTATAAAGCCGTTGGAGATGAAAATCATATAGATTCTGATGCTGCATATGTCGCAGTTGTTATAAAGAGATTAGTTCAGTGTACTGTAACCTTCAAAGTGGTCAATGGCGATTGGAATGATGGAACAAATACTGATAAGACGGTAACTCTTAGTGGCGGTGAAGGAGAGGCACTTAAGCTTACAGCAGACCAGATCCCTGCAGTTGGAAATAAGCCGGGAAGTGCTTACAAGACAGGAAGCTGGGACACCACACCGAACACAGAGACCGCAATTACATCAAATACTACATATACATACACATATGGGGATAAGGCTGAAAATCCGGCTACAGTAAGAGACACTGCTTCTGTCATGAGGGGCGGCAAAACAATTGATCTTGCTGAGAACGTCACACTCAATGGTGCTACAGGAGCTGTAAGCTACAGCTTATCTGGTGATGCTGGTGGATGTTCTCTTAACGGAAGCATACTGACCTCCGGGGCAGATGTACATACTGTATACGTTAATGTAACAGTAGCAGAGGATGACAATTACAAAACATTGGATGCCAAGCGGATTACAGTTAGCGTTACTGATAAATCACAACAGGTAATCGAAGCTGAGGATGTGTCAGTGACCTACGGCGAGACAGATAAGAAGGTCGCTGCCAGTGTTACAACACCTGCTACAGGTGGCGGAGCAATCACATACTCTGTAAAGGATGGAAGCGGAGACTATATTGACGTGGATGCATCCACAGGCCTGCTTACTGTAAAAGCAGTTCCAGCAGATGGAAAAGCTTATGTTACTGCTAAGGCTGCTGAGACGGATACATATGCAGAGGCTACAAAGGATGTAACCATAACAATAGCACAGGCACCGGTAACACCTAAGGTAGAGCTGAACAACACTGCACTGGCTCTTACAGTAAATGAGGAAAGTACATTTACAGCAACCACAGTACCGGAAGGCCAGCAGGTAACATGGACCAGTTCTGATGCAGCAATTGCAGCAGTTGATACAACCGGTAAGGTAACAGCAAAGGCAGCAGGAACAGCCAAGGTAACAGCCACAATTACAGTTGAGGGGCAGGAATACAAGGCTGAGTGTGATGTCACAGTCACAGCTCCTGCACCCACTCCAGTTCCATCCGAGACTATAGTAGTTCCGGAGGCACTCTCGGATGATAGCCTTTCACCTGAGATTATTGAAAGATACGGCTCAGTAGAACAGGTTACAGTAAGACTTGAGGAATATATGGGTGTTACTCCTGAGAGTAGAGGTAACTCCAGTGTATTTGATGCCCAGGTAGCGGTTATTGTGGATGGTCAGGCAAGACCTGCAACACCTGCTGACATCACTCCTGAGGGACTCGAGGCCGTAATCCCATATCCTGATGGAACAAACAAGGATAATTTCATATTCAGCGGAGCACAGATGATCGGCGAGACCGCCGGTGGATACCAGGCAGGAGATATTGAGGGGCTGTCATTTACAAATGCAGATGATGGACTTCATACAAGGATCCACGGTCTTTCACCTGTAATCATCACATGGACCGCTGCAGCACCCGGGGAAGTAGTTGAGGCAGATAGACACGTCCACGTTTATGAGTGGGATACAATAAACGCCACAGCAGATCAGGACGGCGAGATGAGGTATCAGTGCCGCATCTGCGGAGACATTCAGACACGAGTGCCGATCACTGCTTACTATATTTTCAACAAGGAAACTACTGAGAAGATCAGAAGAGCAAAACAGGGCGAGACAGTCAAGATTGAAACAGCAAGATGGATTTCCTTCCACAAGATGGTAATGGAAGCCCTTGCCGACAGACCTGACGTAACCCTTGAAGTAAGCTTCCTTGACGAAGGACACAAGGGAACAAGAAAGAACTTCACAATCCCTGCAGGAACAGATACAAAGTCCCTTGTAGATGATAAGGGATTTGCAGGATTTATCTTCCTTACAAATAAGTTCGGAAACTAATTTCCCTCCAAATACGGCTGCGAGTCATTGGACTCACAGCCGTATTTCTTTTATAATGTGGGTTATGGAAAAGACAGGCAAATATTTTGAAAAACATAATGAATTGATATACAGAGGGGCGGTCGTGGCACTCTTTGCCCTGATTCTCTTTCTGCATCTGTACAGATTATCAGAATTGCCAAGGGGGCTTGAGGTTGACGAGCTGGGAATGGCTTACGATTCCTGGTGCATTGGGAACTTCGGAACGGACAGATATTTAAAGAGCTATCCCGTTTATCTCAATAACTACGGCGGCGGGCAGAGCGTCATGTACTGCTACCTGGCAGCGCCGTTCCTAAAGGCTGGAGGCTTTAATGCCCTTGGCGCCAGAATGCCGGGAATGATCTTCTCAATGCTTACAGCTATCTTTGGCTTTCTTCTTATAAAGAAGACCAGAGGAAAACTGGCAGCCATTATCTATTTATTCCTTTTTGCGACACTTCCATATTTCACCCAGTCCGGCAGGATCGCCCTTGACTGCAACCTGATGCTGGGCTGTACGGTAATCATTCTATATATCCTTGAATACTGCCTGCGGCAGGACGAGAAAGCCTTTGGATGCTATCTGCTCCTTGGCATAGTTACGGGAATATCTCTTTATTCCTATGCCCTTAGTAACATGATCTATCCGCTGTTCTTCCTGCTGCTTTATCCGTTCCTCAGGCTTTGCGGCAAGAGGATCACATGGAAGCAGATCCTCGTTTTCTTTATCCCGGCGTTTGTGATATCAATTCCGCTCATACTGGTCCAGGTGGTAAATATCGCCCAGACTCCGGATTTGATGCTGGGTGTGTTTACGGTTCCCAGGATACAGTTCTACAGGCTAACCGAGATCTCTTTTGCCGAAATAAGACCAAATATCAGCTGGATATTCAGAAGCCTTTTTACCGCGGACAATCAGGAGTTCGACTCCTTCCCTCAGTTCGGGGCCCTGTATATAATATCGCTCCCTATGATAATTGCAGGAGGCGTCATCACTTTGGTGCGCCTTGTTAAGAGTATCAGGGAAAAGAGCTTTCTCTACGACGGAGTCATTCTCCTGTACACGATTGTTATGATGGCTATAGCGCTGGTGCTGCTGGGAGTTACTACTTACAGGATCAATGCCATTTTCTTCGGGCTTGTATTTCTTATCATGGTGCCAATTGAGGCGTGCCTGCAAAAGTGTTTCGAGGAGGGTAAAGGGAGTCTTGCCGGGAAGATCTATGGGATTGCAGGAGCTCTTTTGCTCGTAGCTTATACAGTTTATGCCGTGAATTTCATAAGCTACTATTTCACCAGGTATGAAAACGACTACTACCCACAGAGGCTATTTGCCGAGGATCCGACTGAAGTTTATGAATTTCTTGAGGCTCAGCCGGATACAATAAAGGACAAGCTCACATATGTGGGCGGAGTTAATGAGGCATACTGCTACTGGCTCTTTGCCATGAAGATATCGCCCTACGACTATGATGTGAATGAGCTTGGCAACAACGGCGACGGAAAGCAGTTCTTGTTCTATGCGCCGGAGCCATATACGACAGAGGCTAACTATGTTTTGTATGTTCCCGAGGATGAGGAAGATGCAAAATTAAAAGCTATGGGATTTACGAGACATGACATTGGGCCATATGGAGTTTATTTGTTTGAGTGACGTTTTTGCTATTGGCGATATGGGCCAGGGAGGAGAAAGCTATGAAGATTGTTGTCGCTGACAGAGACAGTGTTGGAACTGATATGGATTACAGCATATATGATGAGCTGGGAGAGGTGACATATTACGACGACAAGGTCAATGATGATAATGCAAAAGAGAGGCTGGCGGGGGCCAGGGTTCTGGTGATAAATAAGAGCCAGATCACGGATAAGCTGCTGGATGATGCGCCGGATCTTGAGCTTATTTGCGAGTTTGCAACCGGGTATGATAATGCAAATATTCCTGCCTGTGATCGTCATGGGGTTAAGGTTGCAAATGTTGTGAATTACTCCACCGCATCTGTTGCGCAGCATACCTTTGCGATGCTGTTTTATCTGATGGAGAATCTGAGGCACTATGATGAATTTGTTAAGAGCGGCGCCTATGCAAACCAGAAACATTTCTGCTGTCTGGATATTCCTTTTGATGAGCTTGATGGTAAGACCTACGGAATCGTAGGTATGGGTAATATAGGAAAGAAGGTTGCGCAGATAGCTACTGCTTATGGTGCTAACGTGATCTTCTACGCATCATCGGGACACAGTGACTGCACCGACTATGAGCAGGTGAGCTTTGATGAGCTGCTGGAGAGGTCGGATGTGATCTCGCTTCACTGCCCTTTGAGTGACAGGACGAGGGATCTCTTTAATAAGGCAGCATTTGAGAAGATGAAAAAAACTGCTATCCTCATAAATGTGGCAAGAGGCGCAGTTGTGGTTGAGAAGGATCTGGCGGATGCGCTTATTAAAGGTGAGATCGCGGCAGCAGGGCTTGATGTTTTAAACCCGGAGCCGATGGCAAAGGATTCGCCGCTACTTAAGATACAGGATAGTGGAAAGCTTATTGTGACGCCACACCTGGCATGGGCCAGCACACAGGCAAGGACTCGGTGCCTGGATGAGGTTAAGAAGAACATTGTGGCTTGGATGAATGGGACGCCGAGGAATATTGTTAATTGAATACTTCCCTGCTCCGGTGTTTGGAGTATAGCACTAACAGGTCCGCCGTCAAGGGCTGCCCGTGTAACTGCTGATGGCATCCTACAAAACAGGATGCTCATCATCGTAACCACAGCGTACTGTCCTTTGACGGCGGACCTTACTTTGTGCATTTTGGTCGCCAACCAGGGCAGGTGAGTATAGTGATTGGCCAATAGAATTGTCTGGCTCCGAACATGGGTGCTTGATCTCAGGATTGGCTTGTTAGACAAGTGGGCTTCGGTCAAATATTAGAAAAGACAGTAATAATACAGAAATACAGTGACGTGTTTCGGTCATAATCTAAAAAAGACAGTGATAATACAGAAATTCAAAGGTGTGTTTCGGTCATAAACTTAAAAAGACAGTGCAAATACAGAAATTCAATGGCGTGCTTCGGTTATAAAGTTAAAAAGACAAGAATAATACAGAAATTCATTGATAAGTTTCGGTTATAAAACTTAATAGAGATGAATTCTGCAGAAACTTGGCAATAGATTTCGGTCATCCGGAGCGACTTTTGAAATATATACAGAAAATCTTAAATATACCGTGTCCGTCTTCGCACTATGTTTGTTGCTAAAAGGTTTTTGGTAAGAGTGACTTTTTGGAGTTCACTCCATTTTTTCAAAAGACTGCCAATTAGGATGAAACGAAAAATGGATTTAGCTCATCATGCTAGGTGCCATCATACCATAGCTAGATCAAGTGCTTCGTTGGAGTGAGGTTTTATAGAAGAAATGAATGTCACTTCAAAAATCATAGTTTTCAGTGCACTCCAGGCATGCCTTGATTGAAAAAATAGTATGAATTCAAAAAAATAGCTCATACCAAACAACTTCCAATGCGCCATATGGAGAGCACTTCTGTCGGTCAAAGGAGACACAGCGCGCATCTGCATTTTTTCCTTCACACTATATTGATGGCAAAAGGGCTTTTGGTGCGCATTGCCATTTGTAACTTCATATCAGAGTTCTCTGAATGTAACAGAGACATTTTCTCCATTAGGCAAAATCCCCCATGCCCGAAGCCAGCTCGCCAGGAGAGCCAGTCACAAAACTTTGCCTGCCCAGGTTGGTGACCTTTTTGCATAAAGAAAGGTCCGCTGTCAAGGGACAGGACGCTGTGGTTACGATGATGAGCATCCTGTATTGTAGGATGCCATCAGCAGTTACACGGGCAGCTCTTGACGGCGGGCCGAATGATGCTACAATCCAAACGCCGGAGCAGGGAAGTTTTTCTTTTGCTATCTTATTCCAACGCCTTCTTTATCTGCTCAATAACAATCTTAAGCGCCTTGATCCGGGCGTACTTTTTATCCACAGACTCGAGTACATACCATGGAGCAAAGGCTGTACTTGTCTTGGCGATCATCTCGTCGATGGCACCCTCATAAAGGTCCCACTTCTCACGGTTTCTCCAGTCCTCATCAGTGATCTTCCACTGCTTCTCCGGAGTGTTCTGACGATCATTGAAGCGCTTTAGCTGAGTGTCTTTATCAATCTGTACCCAGAACTTGATGATAACCGCGCCCCAGTCCTTTAGCTCTTTTTCGAATTCATTAATCTCGTTGTAGGCTCTCTGCCAGTCGTTCTCGGAGCAGAAGCCTTCAAGGCGCTCAACCATTACGCGGCCGTACCAGGTCCTGTCAAATATGGTGATATGACCGGTCTTTGGAAGTCTTGTCCAGAAGCGCCACAGGTAGTGACGTGCTTTTTCGTGGGGCTCCGGGCTGGCGATGGGCTCAACCACGTAGTCTCTTGGATCTAAGGCCTCTGTGATCCTCTTGATGTTTCCGCCTTTTCCGGCGGCGTCCCAGCCTTCGTAGGCGATGATAACAGGAATCTTCTTGCGGTAAACCTTGTTGCCCAGGTCTCTTAGCTCTTTTTGCAGCTTATCAAGCTCGACGTCGTATTCTTCATTGGATAATGCCTTGTCTTCCAGAGGAATATCAGAGAGCTTGCCAATCTTTTCCATAGGGAAGGTGTTCTGAAGGATAGGAACATTCATCTTCTGGTTCTTAAGCGCGATATCGATGCCCTGATTAAGGAACTGAAGAACCTGAAGCTCAGCCCACTTTTTGTCGGTGGCGTCTATTATGTACCAAGGGGTTCTCGACTGGTTTGTGTCCTCAAGATATCTCTCGAAGACCTCCAGGCATCTGTCGTAGTGCTTGTTCTGCAAAAGGTCGTCCTTGCCTACCCGCCAGCTGGTGTCCTTACTGTCCTGAAGGGTCTCAAGGCGCTTTTTCTGCTCCTTTTTGGATATATGGAAAAAGAACTTTATGACAAGGTATCCGTTGTCGCAAAGCTGACGTTCTATTACATTGATGGAGTGTACTCGCTTTTTATAGATCTCGTCGGTGAGCTTTTTGTCCAAAACACCGTCTACAACTTCTTCCATCCAGCAGGTATCAAAAAAGCGGAATTTTCCTGCTTCCGGGATTTCCTTTATAAATCTGTAGAGGAAGGGATATCTCTTTTCCTCGGCGCTGGGCTCTCGGTCCATGGTGGCGACCTTAAAGAACCTGGGATCTATGTTGCGAATGACTTTGCCGATGACAGCGCCTTTTCCGGCGGCGTTCCAGCCCTCGAATAAAACCATGACAGGAAGGCCGGCTTCCTTTATCTTCATCTGGGATGCGGTCAGACGGGCACGCTCCTCTTTAAGCTTGGCCTTCAGTTCCTCCTCTTCCGGCAGTTCAGCCCGGACAAAATCCTTAAGCATGGCACTTCCTCCTTTGGAAATAATGAACGATTTACTAATAATATAATACCATAAAACCGTTGGGTGTTATCGGCTGATTTTAATTGACCCAGGTACCTTTTTTCCCGTATAATAAATGTTAAGAAATATGTAAAATTTAAGGGGAGAGGTATGTTGAAAAGTATAAAGAAATTCGTCGCTTTTGGCGGAGTGCTGGTGGGGATGCTGGCAATTCTGCTTTCTCCTGCTGCGTCTTTTAAGTCTGAGGCCGTTGGCGCCGAGGTTGCAGTGGGAATCGATGTCTCCAAATATCAGGGAGGAATCAACTGGCAACAGGTAAGAAATCAGGGTATAAGGTTTGCCATGATCAGAGTAGGCACAACCAAGAAGGGCCTTGATGAACAGTTTATCAATAATATCAATGGTGCTAATGCTGCCGGAGTCAGAACAGGAATCTATATCTATTCCTATGCTACAACTCCTGAGCAGGCAGCGGCTGAGGCCAATCAGGTTCTTGCATGGATAGCACCATATACAATAACATTCCCTATCGCTATCGATATCGAGGATTCATGCCAGAAGGGTCTTAATGCAGCACAGCTTCAGGCCATAGCTGATACCTTCTGCGGAATAATAAATGCAAATGGTTACGAGCCAATGGTTTACGCCAGCAGGAACTGGTTCATGGGCAGGATGCCTTCTGTGGCTTCTGCAAAGTGGGTTGCACAGTACAATTCTTACTGCGATTACCCGGGTGACTATGCTATGTGGCAGTCCAGCAGCCATGGTTCTTACGCAGGTATTCCTACAAGAGTAGACGTTAACCACCTTTATGTTGACTACTTCTCCAAGATCATACCTGAGGGCTTTAGCAGCTGGGGCGGACATGTGTATTACTATCACAATTACCGCAAACAGTATGGCTGGATCAACCTTAGCGGACAGAGATATCACGCTGACGCAAACGGCTTTATCCAGACCGGATGGTTCCAGGATGAGAGCGGAATCTACTACCTTGATCCTGCAGCCGGCGGACTTGCCAAGACAGGCTTTGCTGATATCGACGGCGGCCACTACTACTTTGATGAGAATGGCGTTCGCAGAACAGGTCTTTTGAACCTGGGTGGAACAGTTTACTACGCCAATGCAGATGGACTTTGCCAGAGAGGCTTCATACAGCTCGAGGACGGCATCAGATATTTCGATGAGCAGTACGTGATGCACACAGGTCTTACACAGATCGGCGACAAGCTTTATCTCTTTGATGCAAATGGTCTTATGCTGACAGGCATGCATGCTCTTGAGACCGGCAAGTACATGTTCGGTGCTGACGGTATCGCCATCAGCGGATGGTGGTCCAACGAGCAGGGACAGAGATTCTACTTCGGTCCCGGAAATGCAGCTGTTGTAGGACTTCAGACAATTGAAAATGCCAACTATCTCTTTGGTGCTGACGGCGTTATGTTCACCGGATGGTCAGGAGATGTTGCTGCTAGATATTACTTTGGACCTGACGGCAAGATGGTAACAGGATGGAATCCTATCGAGGGCAGAAGCTTCTACTTCGGAGCAGACGGACGCATGGTTGTTGGCGTTGCTTCCCTCCAGGACGGCGTATACTACCTTGATCCTGCTGATGGACATCAGGTTGTGGGCTGGGTACAGCTTCCTGATGGATGGAGATACTTCGATGCCAATAACGGCAGGATGCTTGTAAATGTTACAGCTCCTCTTGATAACGTCAACTGCACATTTGATAAGAACGGTATTCTTGTAGATCCTGCAGGCTGGACACCGGGAACTCCACTTCCGGCACCTGCACCTGCGCCCGAGGCTGCACCTGCAGCTGATCCTGCAGCAGCTCCCGCAGCTACTCCACAGGGCTGATACAGTTAAGCGGTTACTAATACAATAAGACATGTATAAAAATGGGACCTGGACGTATGTTTTACGTTGCGGTCTCATTTTTTTATGGTATTATGTTATAGAATTGCAAACAGGTTATGATTAATTGAGCAATTCGTATATCATCGGGAACTAAAAGAATAGGAAAAGGAGAAAGATCGCAGATATGATGTCTATAGAAGATGCTAAGAAAAAACTTGAACAGTTTGGACAGTTACATGTTTTGAAGTACTATGACGTGCTTAGCGATGCTGAGAAATCAGAGCTGTTGGCTCAGATAGAGGATACAGACTTTGCGGTTCTTGAGAACTGCAAGAATCTTGGAAAGAGCGAGGGAAGAGGAGAGTTCTCACCTCTGGCTGCTCTCCAGGTTTCTGAGATTGAAAAGAAGAAGGATGAGTTTTCACAGATCGGAATAAAGGCCCTTAAGGAAGGCAAGGTTGCAGCATGTCTTCTTGCCGGAGGTATGGGAACCAGGCTTGGAAGCGACAACCCTAAGGGTATGTATGACATTGGTCTTACAAAGCCGGTATTTATCTTCCAGAGAATTATCGAGAACCTTATAGACACCGTTAATCAGGCAGGTGGCGCTTACATAAGACTCTTTATCATGACCAGTGAGAAGAACAACGACGCTACTATCGGCTTCCTTAAAGAGCACAACTACTTCGGATATCCTGAGGAGAAGATCACATTCTTTAAACAGGAGATGGCACCTGCTTCCGACTACGAGGGCAAGGTTTATATGGAGAGCAAATCCAGAATCTCCACATCACCTAACGGAAATGCCGGATGGTACGCATCAATGCTCAAGGCTGGTCTTCGCGATCTGATCCTTAAAGAGGGCATCGAGTGGATCGACATCTTTGCTGTTGATAACGTTCTTCAGAGAATCGCAGACCCTTGCTTTGTTGGAGCAACTCTTGATGCAGGTGTTGCCTGCGGTGCCAAGGTTGTTCGCAAGAACGCTCCCGATGAGAAGGTAGGAGTTATGTGCCTTGAGGATGGTAAGCCATCAATCGTTGAGTACTATGAGCTCTCACAGGAGATGATGGATGCCAAGGATGAGAATGGAGATCCTGCTTACAACTATGGAGTTATCCTCAACTACCTGTTCAACGAGAAGGCTCTTTATGATATCGCACAGAAGGCACTTCCTCTCCATGTTGTAGAGAAGAAGATTCCATATATCGATGAGAACGCGAACCTCGTTAAGCCCGAATCTCCAAACGGCTGCAAGTTCGAGCAGCTGGTTCTTGATATGATCCACGAGCTTCCTACCTGTCTTCCTTATGAAGTTATCAGGGAAAAAGAGTTTGCTCCGATCAAGAACAAAGAGGGCGTGGACTCAGTTGAGTCAGCAAGAGAGCTTTGTAAATTAAATGGAATTGAACTTTAATAATTCACGCTTTTAACATTTCGACTGATTGTCATAACATAATATGATTGAGATGCATGGTATTTGGCTTTACAATACATCTATAGTAAAACAAATACACAAGTAGAAAAGAGGTAAAGTATGGCTATTCTTGTAACAGGTGGCGCAGGCTATATTGGTTCACACACAGTGGTTGAGCTGCAGAACGCAGGACACGACGTAGTGGTAATGGACAACCTTGCTAATTCCAGCAGGAAATGTCTTGAGAGAGTGGAGGCCCTGACAGGTAAGAAGGTTCCGTTCTATGAGGCTGATATCAGAGACAGAGCAGCTCTGGAAAATATCTTTTCAAAAGAAAAGATCGACAGCGTGATTCACTTTGCAGGACTTAAGGCAGTAGGCGAATCCGTTCAGAAGCCATGGGAGTACTACGATAATAACATTACAGGAACCCTGACATTGGTTGATGTAATGAGACAGCACGGATGCAAGAACATCATTTTCTCATCCTCAGCAACTGTCTATGGAAATCCTGCATTTGTGCCTATCACAGAGGACTGCCCTAAGGGACAGTGCACTAACCCTTATGGATGGACCAAGTCAATGCTTGAGCAGATCCTTTCAGACATCCAGAAGGCTGACAACGAGTGGAATGTAGTTCTTCTTAGATACTTCAATCCTATCGGAGCACACAAGAGCGGAACAATAGGTGAGAATCCTAACGGTATTCCTAACAACCTCATGCCATATATCACACAGGTGGCTGTTGGTAAGCTCCCTAAGCTCGGAGTATTCGGCAATGACTACGATACACACGATGGCACAGGAGTACGTGATTACATCCATGTTGTTGACCTGGCTGTTGGACATGTAAAGGCTCTTAAGAAGCTTGAGCCCGGAAGTGGCCTTAATATCTACAACCTGGGAACAGGAGTAGGCTACAGTGTTCTCGACATCGTCAAGAACTTCGAGGAAGCTACAGGTGTTAAGATCCCTTACGAGATCAAACCAAGACGTGCCGGAGATATTGCAACCTGCTATGCCAAGGCTGAAAAGGCAGAAAAAGAGCTGGGCTGGAAGGCTGAGAATGGAATCAGAGAGATGTGCGCAGATTCCTGGAGATGGCAGAGCCAGAATCCTAACGGATACGAAGACTAAATAATCTTTCAAGACTTTAAAGAGCCGGTGGTCAAAAGAACCGCCGGCTTTTATAATATTTTCAGGAGGGTTGCGCAATGTTCAGACTTTGGGTACGACTGTTTAAAGAAAATCACATGCTTAAGGACACCGTCATTTGCGATGATACGGTAGATACCAGAACCCACAAGGTGATGAACGCTTTGGAAAAAGCCTGCTACGAGATGGATCTGCCCAAGCCCATATGGCTTGACAGCGTTGTAAAAGACTTCCAGCTTCACGCCAAATGCAGGTTTACCGGGGATTCTTTTATGGAAGAAGTACCTTTCGATTTTATGGAGATACAGGTTCTGGAGGAAGATTCTTAATTTTTATATAAGAATTAAAACACAATTCCGTCACAGATTGTAATTATACTAAAGCCATAAAAACGAAAGGAAGGTTCATTCACATGTACGAAGATGAGAAGAACGTTCAGCAGAATAACGACACACCTAATTACAGTCAGTGGAGTGGAAACACTCAAGGTACCAACCAGAGTCCTTATGGCAATTATAATTCCGGTTCCAATTATTCCTATGGTCAGGGTCAATACAGCTACAATCAGAATGGCCACCCAACCTACGGAACATATCAGTATAATTCATCCGCCCAGGGGACGGTAGTACCACCAGAAAATGGCGTAAAGAAGAAACATACAGCAGCTAAAGTCATAGCTGCAATCTGCGTTCTTGCCCTTATTGTCGGCGGTGTGGGATTTGCTTACACCACATTTGCAAGAAGACTTGGAAGCGCAGCTCCGGCAGAGCAGGTTACAGAGGAGAATGTAGCAGGTTCAATTGAGAAGGATCCTGCAGCTGAGGAAAAAGAAGCTTCTGAGGTGGAACAGTCAACTGCCAAGGAAAACAGTGCTGACCAGATTCAGACAACAACAGTGACAGGTCAGTCAATGGCAGTAGTTACCGATGTAACTGCAGTAGTCGAAGAAGTTATGCCTGCAATGGTAATGATCCATAACAACTACACTGCATCAGCCAGCTACTTCGGATATGTTCAGAAGGAAGAGGCAACAGCTTCAGGAAGTGGAATCATTGTTGGAAAAAATGACGCAGAGCTTCTTATAGCAACCAACTATCACGTTGTTGAAGGCGCTGATTCACTGGAGGTAATCTTCTCTGATGATACTACTGTTGAGGCTGTAGTAAAGGGCACCGATTCTGATATGGATCTGGCTGTTATAGCAGTTATGCTCGACAATATTGATTCTTCGACAATGGAGACAATAAAGATCGCAACACTGGGAGACAGCGATAATCTTAAGCTGGGAGAGCCTGCAATAGCTATCGGTAATGCGCTTGGCTATGGTCAGTCAGTTACAACCGGTGTAATCTCAGCCGTAGGACGTGAGGTGGAAATTTCTAATGGAGTTACACACACATTTATTCAGACTGATGCAGCTATCAACCCCGGCAATTCAGGAGGCGCACTGCTTAACATTAATGGCGAAGTTATTGGTATCAACTCCAATAAGATCGGCGGAGAATATGTAGATGGAATGGGCTATGCTATCCCGATTTCAACAGCTCAGCCTATTATAGATAAGCTCATGAATGAGGAGACCAAGCTCAAGGTTTCTGCAGAAGAACGTGGTTATATCGGAATCTCCGGTGTCAGCGTAACAGCAGAGGTTGCAGCAGGCTATGGTATTCCAAGAGGCGTTTATGTAGCTGAGGTCTCAAAGGGCGGCGGAGCGGAAGCAGCCGGAATAGAAAAGGGCGATGTAATCACATCATTTGATGGTGAAGAGATCACATCCATGGATGATCTTCAGACCAGACTCCAGTACTACGCAGCAGGAACAACCGTTAAAATAACTGTTATGAGACAGGAAGGAAATGGATACGAGGAATATACAGGCGAAGTAACACTGGGACATGCGGCTAATTCCACCAGCGGTAATGACTCAAATGCCGGTGAAAACGGAGAGACTTCCGATCAGTATGACGGATCAAACATGCAGCCTGCAATTCCCGGAGGCAAGGGCGGCTTCGGAGGCTTTGGCGGCTTCGGAGGCGACAATGGCCAGGAGAGTGGCGGACACTAAACTGATTTCCTCAGATATGATAACGATCCGCAGGTTGGAATATATCCAATCTGCGGTTTTTTTGTTGTTGGGATTAGCGATTTAGTGGTAAAATTTTATTAACTAGCTGATGACATACTTACAAGGAGAGTGGGACGTATGCAGGAAAAAATGAAAAAGATCAACAGAGGTATGGGTCCAAGAATGGGTATCACCATGAGTGTGATTCTTTCATTTGTGGGAAATCTGACCTCGGGACATTTTACACTTCGCGGCTTTATTACAAGCTTTATTATCAGCGCAATGATAAGTATCATAATCGGCTTTGTTGTTCCGGTTGGTAAGGTCTCGGGAGACGTCTCTCACAGTATGGGACTTGTAAGGGGAACACTCCCTGCAAGACTTATTGAGAGTCTTGTTGCCAACACGATCTACACACCGCTTATGACCTTTGTAATGGTTTATATGGCCTACGCCACAGCAATGAGACAGAGCGGCGGTATGGCGGGCCTTAACTTCGGACAGATGTTCCTTCATTCTCTGATCATCTGTTTCCTTGTTGGATATGTTCTTTGCTTTATTTTGCAGCCAATATTCTTAAAGAGCCTTTGCAAGAAGTATGATGTTCCGTACCCGCCGGAGCCTGCTATGGCAGCGCAGGAAGCAGCCGAGGCAGAGAAAGAAGCGGAAGCAGAAAGTGGCGAGAGCGGAGGTGAAGGCGATGAATGAGAATATCACAAAAAGAAATGAACTTTTAGCCAAAAAGGTTATTGCTGGACTTGAGTCCAGAAATATGAAGGGTTACTATGCCGCAACAAAAGAAGAAGCCCTTAAAAAAGCCCTGGAACTGATCCCTGAGGGCAGCAGCATCGCCATGGGCGGAGCCATGAGTGCCCACGAGATCGGTCTTGTGGATGCTGTAAAAAAGGGAAATTATAAATTCATAGACAGAGACGTCGCAGAAGATAAGAGGGCAGCGATGCTGGCCGCTTACGATGCAGACTTCTTCCTCTCAAGTGCTAACGCCATGACCGAGGATGGCATTATCATAAACATCGACGGCAATTCCAACAGGGTTTCGGCAATAGCTCAGGGACCTAAGAAAGTTCTTTTTATAGTTGGCATGAACAAGATCTGCTCTGACGTGGACGGCGCCATGAAGAGAGCCAGAAATGTGGCAGCACCCATAAACGCTCAGAGATTTGGCCTCTCAACTCCCTGCGCCAAGACCGGTTCCTGCATGGACTGTAAGTCCCCTGATACCATCTGCTGTCAGTTTCTTATGACACGTTTTTCAAGACACGCAGACAGGATCCACGTGATCCTCGTCAACGACAATCTGGGATTTTAAGCCATGGGAAAAGAGATCGTGAAAGCTGTTCTTTTTGACCTGGACGGCACACTTACCGATACGGAAAGGTTCTATCAGAGGGCATGGCCGGAGGCCCTGGAGCACTTTGGATATAAGGTTGAGCCATGGATGCCACTGGAGCTAAGATCCCTTGGAAGACCCTTTGCTCCCGCCAGATTCAAGGAGTGGTTCGGAGAAGATTTCGACTACGCTTCGGTCAGGGAATACAGAAAAGGTCTGATAGAAGATATCATCAGAGAAAACGGAATCCCCCTTAAGCCCGGGGCAAAAGAGATACTGACCTGGCTGAGGGAACAAAAGATCCTTACAGCACTGGTCACCGCCAATGATAACAAAAGAGCAGAGAGATACCTAAAGCAGATCGATCTGTTTGATTATTTTGACAAGATCATCTGTGCAAATATGGTTAAGCAGGGAAAGCCTGCACCTGATATATATGCCTACGCTTGTAGCGAACTGGGTCTGGATCCATCCGAGACCTTTGCGGTGGAGGATTCACCAAACGGCGTAACAAGTGCATATCTTGCGGGATGCAAAGTGATAATGATCCCTGATCTCACTCAGCCGGATGAGGAGCTGTCGAAAAAGCTTTATAGAAAAGTTGATAAATTACTGGATATAAAAAGCCTGATCGAATGATCAAGCTTTTTTCTCTGCTTCCATGGAAGCTTTCAGCTCTCCGCTGTTATATCTCTCTATGATGTTGTTGATACGCTCAACCGGATTAAGAAGATCGCTGATGGAAGCGTCGTGGTTAAGGGTATCAATAAGGTATGCGATGTATTTACTCATGTCGCAGCTGACGTACCACTCTCTTGAGAGGAGTTCAGGTGTCTGATAAATGAGGTTTGTGGTAAAGATCTTGTCGATTATACCTTCCTCGTATGCCTTATCAAAATCATCAAGACCGCTGGTGAACAGGCCAAAGGTTGAGAATGCGTAGATCCTTGCAGCCTTTCTCTCTTTGAGGGCTCTTGCTACATCAAGCATGCTCTCGCCGGAGGAGATCATGTCATCAACGATGATAACTGACTTGCCTTCAACGCTGGTACCCAAAAACTCATGGGATACGATAGGGTTTCTGCCATCGATAACCTGTGTGTAGTCGCGTCTCTTATAGAACATTCCTACATCCAGTCCAAGCACGCTGGCAAGATAGATTGCACGGCTCATTCCGCCCTCATCCGGGCTGATTACCATCATGTGCTCTGAATCGATCTGAAGATCCCATACATTTCTAAGGAGCGCCTTGATAAACTGATATGTTGTTCTAACGGTCTCAAAGCCGTTAAGTGGAATAGCATTCTGAACACGGGCATCGTGTGCATCAAAGGTAATGATATTGTCAACGCCCATGCTTACGAGCTCCTGAAGTGCGATAGCGCAGTCAAGGGACTCGCGTGAGCTTCTCTTGTGCTGTCTTGACTCATAAAGGAAAGGCATGATAACAGTAATTCTGCGGGCCTTACCTCCGACAGCAGCAATGATTCTCTTAAGATCCTGATAATGATCATCAGGAGACATATGGTTTTCCTGACCAAAAAGTTTATATGTCTCAGAATAGTTACAAACATCTACAAGAAGATAAAGGTCATCACCTCTTACAGAAGTCTTTATAACTCCCTTTGCTTCTCCGGTTCCAAACCTTGGTATCTCAGCTTCGAGAATATAGGTGGGGCGCTCATAGCCTGTGAATGCAAGGCTGCCCTTGTGCTCATTCTCTCTTTCTGCTCTCCATTTTACGAGATAGTAATCAACTTTCTCGGCAAGCGGCTTGATGCCCTTAAGGGGGATCATTCCAAGAGAACCAACAGGTATGGTCTCCAGATTACGCTTCTCTTCTTTTCTAGGCATTATTGAAAATCCTCGCTTTCTTTTTGGGCAATCTTCTTGATCTTACGTATATCCTGTCCCTGGAGCTTCAGCAGCCTGTAGTTGCTGGTGATTCTGGAAAAGATACGATCAGAATAATTGTTTCGCAGCTGTTCAAGATGACAATTCGAATTGATGATCGTCGATTTCTTGCGGGTATCCCTCTCGTTGATGCAGGCCAGTAGCTCGGAGAGTACAAAGTTGTTGGTCCTCTCAGTGCCCAGATCATCAATGATCAAAAGCTCACAGCCATAAAGGTCATCGTAGATAGCCTTGAGCTCCGGCTTGGCATTGTAGTCGAAAGTATAATCCGCAAGCATGTTGAACAGATTAGGCGAACTAAAGTAAATTACAGAATGCCCCTTCTTAAGCAGTTCATTTGCTATACATATAGACATAAACGTCTTACCCGTACCAACTGTACCATAAATAAATAAGTTTTGGTAGTCGATGCCAAAATTGTTCACAAAATCTTCAGCAGTTTTTCGTGCACCGATAAACTTCTGAAGGTCCTCACCCTGATAATATTTATCAGTCATAAGCCTGAAATTGGCAGCTTTTGTGAGGGTTCTAAGGTTCGATCTGTCATAAAGCGTATCAATAATTTTCTGTTTGAAGCAATGACACTTCTCATTCCCAATATACCCTGTATCCTTACAATCAGGACACGTATATCCCATATCAAGAAAGTCAGGAGAGTAACCAGCCTCCCTAAGCAGAATCTGTTTCTGCCTCGAAATCTCCGCCAGCTGTTCCTTTAGAACACTCCTGTCCAACTTTTCCCCGGACAGCATACGCCTTCCAAAATCAGCACTTGCAATCGCCGTCTCCTCGTCTAATTCCTTATATCCCGGAACAGACTCATATACACTCTGTACTCGTTCCTCTTGCTCTTGCCTATGAAGATATCTTCTTTCTTCATACTCGTGCATTATCTCGTCATATTGCGCGTTTGTCAGTGCCATTAGGGTCTCCTTATTTCATAAGTATGGCCCTGTACGTGTTTCAGGGAAGGCGAATGCCGTCGCCGAACCAAGAGTACAGGGCCGAACTTCTTGTGAAAGTCTGACTTCTGATTCCCCAATCAGTCGTCAGTTTCAGTTGTCCAGAAGCTGCTCCTCAAGTCTCACAAAGTCCTCAATCTGAGTCTGCGGGAACTGATTGAAGCGGTTCTGGGGCACGCCGGGACGAATAGATGATTCGCCTGGGCGTAGTTTCTCTTCGATGGATGAAATGGAAGCCTTAGATCTCTTTTTAATGAGGTCTGCGGTAAAGTTAGCATCCAGCCTGGCTATATCCTCCCTAGATTTAACCTTGTTCTCGTGCCAGCTGCGAAGAATGGCGTCGCAGTATTTAAGACGCCCCTTCTGTGTTGCCATAACAGTGCGGTCGCAGGCTTCCAGGATAATATCCATCGAAAATCCCAACTCCCCACGCCACTTCTGAATGAAGGTTACCTCCTTCTCAGTGGGTGAGTTTTCCATACCGAGTGCCTTCATGATAGCCAGGAAATCGCTGTCATGCTTAAAGATTTCCGCGCGAGCCTGTTTTGGCGTTTTGATGCCTTGCTGATTCCAGTTAATGGCAACCTTTTCCATGTACCTGAAATCCTTTTTATGATTATCGACGCAGTACTGCATCAGATAGTCCAACAGGTCATCTGAGAATGAGAGATCATCCTTGATGTAGCAGATGGTCTGCATCTCAGTTGCTGTTAATGTTCTTCCGAAATATTGCTCTGCTATAAATAGAAGATTTGAAACATCAGACTTGGGAGCCGGTGTCTTGGCCGGAGCAGCTGCCTGTATAGGAGCCTGAACCTGCATTGGAGCCTGAGCCGGAGCAGCGGGAGAGCTGACAACCAGGTCGCTCTTTCTTCTGCCGTAGTTCCTCTGAGACTGAGCTACAATATCTTCCATATGTATTCCTGTAAGGTTCTGGGAGTTGTCGTACTCAAGACTGATGAGTCCCTTTTTCTCCCAATACTTAAGTGAACGTATAACGTCCTTTTCTGTATGGTTGAATTTATCCGCCAAAGCTGAAACACTGGTGGGTAAATTCGCACTCATCATACGCAGTAAAAAGAGGTAGATCTTAATCTGCGCATCGTTTGCGTCCTGCATATATTCATCGATGAAAATATTGGATACATAAGTCGAATCCTCCCCACAATTAGAACTGATCGTTACACGCCCCATCATATACTAAATCACCTACTTCATAAAACTAATCCGAAAAAGAATTGTCATGTTCTTCGGAACAATTCAGATTATAGCATGGGGATTTTTAAAATGATATGGAAAAAGTGCCGAAGAAATCCAGTAACCATCGGCTCTTTGAGAATTTGCAGAGTTTTGTGGACAATGTGGATAACGTGGATTATTTAATCGAAATACCTGCAAAAAAGGTCTGGTTGTAAGGGTTTACAAACCAGACCTTTATCCACTAAAAATGATTTACATAAATTACAATTTCAGGTGGAAATGTGGATAAGTATCACCTGCCAAGGAGTTCATCTCCGATTTTAACTACATCTCCCGCTCCCATGGTTATCAACAAATCTCCTTTAGTGCAATTTTGCAAAAGAAATTTTTCTATTTCACTAAAGCTCTCTGTTGTTGGAAAATAATTACACTCATGCCCCAGGGACACTATCTTATCCCTAAGAGTTCTGGAGCTGATTCCAAGATTATCCTTCTCTCTGGCAGCGTAAATATCGGCCAGAATGACATGATCTGCCAGTGAAAGTGCCTGAGCAAACTCATTTAAAAGAGCTTTCGTCCTGGTGTAAGTGTGTGGCTGGAATACACACCAGATCTTCTTGTGGGGATAATTCTGGGCAGCGGTTAAGGTTGCCTTTATCTCTGTGGGGTGGTGGGCGTAGTCATCAATAATGGTAACGCCTCCGATCTCTCCCTTATACTCAAAGCGTCTGCCTGTTCCGCCAAAGCGTGAAAGGGCACCGGCTATGTGCTCGTCGTCGATATCCAGGATCTTGGCAACGGCGATAGCTGCAAGGGCGTTGTATACGTTGTGTATGCCCGGTACAGCAAGTTTTACCTTGAGCTCTTTTCCTTCAGGAAGGTGAGCAGTAAAGGAAGGGTTGCCGTAATCATCGTATGTAATATCTGTAGGGTAGTAATCAAAGCTGTCATTAGAGCCGTAAGTTATAATGCTGCAGCCAAGTCCCTCAGTAATCTCTTCCTTATTATCTATATCACCGTTTATAACAAGACTTCCGTCATCAGGAAGGAGCTGTGCAAACTTCCTGAAGGAGTGCCTGATGTCGTCCAGGTCCTTGAAGAAATCCAGGTGATCTGCGTCGATGTTGGTGATGACGCTGATCTTTGGGAAGAAGCTAAGGAAGCTGTTGGTGTACTCGCAGGCCTCTGTAACAAAGTACTCGGACTTGCCGACTCTGATGTTTCCTCCGATGTCGCTGAAGATTCCGCCGATGGAAAGGGTGGGATCTGTGTCTGCCTCAAGAAGGATCTTGGAGAGCATGGAGGTTGTTGTGGTCTTGCCGTGGGTTCCGCTGATGGCAACAGGAAGATCGTACTCAGTCATGATCTGGCCAAGGAGCTCTGCTCTTGTGAGCATTGGAATCTGGGCATTTTTAGCTGCGGCGAATTCCGGGTTGTCCGGGTGAACGGCAGCTGTGTAAACTACGGCGTCGATCTTGCCAAGGGATGTGATGTTCTCGGCCTTCTGACCGTAGAAGATCTTGATGCCCTTGTCCTCAAGAGCCCTTGTCATGGAGGATTCCTTGTTGTCTGAGCCGGAAATCTTAAAGCCCTCTTCCACAAGGATCTGTGCAAGGCCGCTCATGGAGATGCCGCCGATGCCGATAAAATACACATGTATGGGATTTTTAAAATCAATTTTATACATTTTAAGCCCTCATATATTTTACTTAGAAACTACTTTATTCTAGCACTTATTTAATCAAAGTCAAAAATCTGAAAATTTGAAAACGTTTGCGATAATTATATATCATATTTGCCCTATTTCGTGTTTTTTTAACACCTATCATGTGATATACTTGATAATAAGAAAAAAGGCATTTTGGTGTATCAACAAGATGTATTAGCAACGAGGTGAAACATGATAAAAAAGGAAATGATCGCCATGCTTTTAGCAGGTGGGCAAGGTAGCAGACTGGGCGTTCTGACATCTAAGATGGCAAAGCCTGCAGTTTCTTTTGGGGGGAAATACAGGATCATTGACTTCCCACTCAGTAACTGCATCAATTCAGGAGTGGACACTGTGGGTGTTCTGACACAGTATCGTCCCTTAAGACTTAATTCCCATATAGGAATCGGAATACCGTGGGATCTGGACCGTAACTTCGGTGGAGTTACAGTTCTTCCTCCTTATGAGAAGAGTGCGAACAGTGAGTGGTACACAGGTACCGCTAACGCAATCTATCAGAATATGGAGTACATGGAGAACTACAACCCGGACTATGTCCTTATTCTCTCCGGTGACCATATTTATAAAATGGACTATGAGACAATGCTGGATTTTCACAAATCCAGCGGCGCTGATGTTACAATCGCTGTTATGCCTGTTCCAATGGAAGAGGCCAGCAGATTCGGTATCATGATTACCGATGAGAACAAGCGCATTGTAGACTTTGAGGAGAAACCCGAGCATCCACGCAGCAATCTTGCTTCAATGGGTATCTATATTTTCTCCTGGAAGTCTCTTAAGGAAGCCCTTATCAAGAATAAGGACCAGGCCGGTCTTGACTTTGGTAAGCACATTATTCCTTATTGTAAGGAGCAGGGACAATCTCTTTTCGCTTACGAGTTCGACGGCTACTGGAAGGATGTAGGAACCCTTACATCTTATTGGGAAGCTAACATGGAGCTCATTGATATCGTTCCTGAATTCAACCTCTATGAGGAATACTGGAAGATCTATACAGCCAGCGGAGTTCAGCCGCCTCAGTACCTCGGCCCTGACAGCGCCATCGAGAGGAGTATCGTGGGCGAAGGCAGCGATATTGAGGGTAAGGTTTACAACTCTGTTATCGGACCCGGCGTTAAGATTGGAAAAGGCACAGTTGTCAGCCACTCCATCATCATGAATGAGACCCAGATCGGCGATAACTGTAACATAGAGAAGGCCATCATCGCAGAGAGAGCCCAGATCGGCTCAGGCGTTACTCTGGGAGCCTTCGAGGAAAAAGAGAACGAGACCAAGCCCGGAATTTACTGTGAGGGCCTGTGCACTATCGGCGAGAGATCAGTTATCCCTGACGGGGTTACAATCGGTAAGAACACCATGATCTCAGGACTTACAACTGCTGACGACTACGTGGACGGAGTCCTTGACAGCGGAAGAACATTAGATAAGGCAGGTGATTGAGTATGAGGGCGATTGGTATTATTTTAGCGGGCGGCAGCAGTAGCAGAATGCAGGAGCTTTCCAAGAGAAGAGCGGTTTGTGCCATGCCGGTGGCTGGTTTTTACAGAAGTATTGACTTTGCCCTGAGCAACATGACAAACTCTCATATTCAGACAGTTGCCGTATTTACACAGTACAATGCAGGAAGTCTTAACACACACCTTAGTTCATCCAAGTGGTGGGACTTCGGACGTAAGCAGGGAGGACTCTATGTTTTCACCCCTGCAGTAAAGGCATCCGGTAATCTCTGGTACAGAGGTACAGCAGATGCTATTGCACAGAATCTTGATTTCCTTAGAAGCTGCCATGAGCCATACGTTGTGATCACCTCCGGTGACTGCGTATACAAGATGGACTACGGCAAACTTCTTGAGTACCATATTCAGAAGCAGGCTGATATCACAGTTGTCTGCAAGGATATGCCGGCAACCATCGACACCGAGAGATTCGGAACCGTTCGCATGAACGAGGAGAGCCGCATCGAGGAGTTCGAGGAGAAACCGGTAGTATCAAGATCCAATACCATTTCCTGTGGTATCTACGTCATCAGAAGAAGACAGCTCATCGAGCTCATCGAGAGAGCACAGGAAGAGGAGAGATACGACTTTGTTAGAGACATCCTTGTAAGATACAAGGATATGAAGAGAATCTACGGATACAAGATCAAGGATTACTGGAGCAACATCGCTTCAGTAGAAGATTACTACAGGACCAACATGGACTTCTTAAAGCCTGAGATCCGCCAGTACTTCTTCCGTGAGCATCCCGGCATCTACACCAAGGTTTCAGATCTTCCACCTGCAAAATACAATGTGGGAGTTAGCGTTAAGAACGGACTGATATCCAGCGGCTGTATTATAAATGGTACCATTGAAGATTCCGTTATCTTCAAGGGCGCATTTATCGGAAACAACTGCTACATCAAGAACTCCATTATCCTTAACGACGTTTACATTGGCGACAACTCACATATTGAGAACTGCATTGTGGAGAGCCACGGCACCATCCAGGCTAACTCTTATTATAAGGAAGAGAACGGTATCAAGGTTGTAGTGGAGAATAATGAGAGATACGTACTTTAATATTGCGACTTATAATTGTAGCCAAATGAGGGGGCGACAAGATGAAGATTACAGATATTCGAGTAAGGAAAGTTACCAAGCAGGGCAAGATGCGGGCAGTAGTTTCAGTTACCTTCGACAACGAGTTCGTTGTACACGATATCAAGGTAATCGAGGGTGAGCGAGGACTCTTTATCGCAATGCCCAGCAAGAAATCAGCAGATGGAGAGTACAGGGATATCGCACATCCCATCAACTCAGAGATGAGAGGCGTTCTCCAGAGCCAGATCCTGGAGGCCTATGAGAAGGCATCTCTTGAGGAGCCTGAGGAGGAAACATCGCAGGCTTAAGCTTGACAAGCAATTTGTATAAGTAAATAATGGGTATAAATAACAGGGGACTTAGACTTCTAGGTCCCCTGATTTATGCTGGGGGAGAGGATGTTTGAATTTTTAAAAGCACTATTTGCGGGGAAAGACAAAGAGGATGAGGGCAACATGTTTGTAATAGTAGGTCTTGGAAATCCCGAGAAAAAATACTTCGGCACCAGGCACAACGTGGGTTTTGATACCATTGATGTGCTTTCAGATAAATATAACATTGGTCTTACAGAGACCAAGTTTAAGGCGGCATACGGAAAGGGAAGGATCGGAGCAGAGAGAGTTATCCTGGTCAAACCCCTAACCTATATGAACCTCAGTGGAGAGGCTGTATCGCCGCTGTGTAATTATTTCAAGGTTGATCCCAAGGAAAACCTGATAGTCATCTCAGACGACGTGGAACTGGATGTGGGTAAGCTCCGTGTAAGACCCAAGGGCAGCGCCGGAGGACACAACGGCCTTAAGAACATAATCGCCCAGCTTGGCCACGATGAGTTCGCCAGAGTCCGGGTGGGAGTTGGCAAAAAGCCCAAGGAATGGGATATGGTGGACTGGGTCCTTGGTCACTTCGAGGGAGATGACGCCGCCACCATCAAACAGTCCATAAACGACGCGGCAGAAGCAGTAGTGTGCATAATGGAAGAGGGCGTTGACAGCGCCATGAACAAATTTAACGGAAAGAATAAATGAGAGCTATAACCACTCCCCTTTTGGAGCTTGAAGAATTTAATGAGATTAACAAGTACCTGGAAAAGCCCTTTGCCTGTGCAGAGGTGACCGGCTGTGTGGACTCCCAGAAGCTCCACATCATAGACGGTCTTGGCGCCGAATTCAAGTACAGGATAATCGTGACCTATTCGGATCTTCGGGCAAAAGAGATCTATGAGGATTACAAGTTCTATGACAGAAATGTCACAGTGTACCCGGCCAAGGACCTTATCTTTTACCAGGCTGACGTTCACAGCAATGAGATAGCAAGGCAGAGGATCCGCTGCATGAGAAGGCTCATCGAGGGCCGTCCTGTCACAGTAGTCACCACCTTTGCCGCTCTTATGACGCCTCAGATAAAGCCAGAGGTCATAAAAGATCACATCCTTTCCATCGACAGACACAGCAGCATCGATGTCACTGAGGTGGGGAAAAAGCTTGTGACCATGGGCTATACCAGAAATTATCAGGTTGAAGCTCCGGGCGAATTCTCAATCAGGGGAGACATCGTGGATGTCTTTGACCTTACCGAGGAGAACCCCTTCAGAATAGAGCTTTGGGGAGATGAGATTGAATCCATCAGGAGCTTTGACATCCTGTCCCAGAGATCAATTGAGAAGCTGGAGTCCATTGACATTTATCCCGCTTCCGAGATCATTCTGGAAGAAGACGAGCTGGAAAAGGGCTTTGCCAGGATCCAGGAAGATACAGATAAGACGGTAAAGGCACTCAGGAACCAGTTTAAGACCGCAGAGGCACATCAGCTTAAGACCCAGACAGATGAGCTAAGAGAACAGCTCTTTGAACTTGGCGCAGCGGTGAACCTTGAGAGCTATATCAGATATTTCTACGAGGATACAGTTACCATCCAGGAGATGTTCCCCAAGGGAAGAAGCTGCATCTTTATCGACGAGCCGCAGCGCGTGCAGGAACACGCCATGGCGGTGGAGACAGAGTTTCGGGAGAGCATGACCCACAGGGCCCAGAAGGGATATGTTCTGCCCGGGCAGATGGACATCCTTTATTCCATAGACAACTGCATAGCCAGAATGGGAAACGGCAGGAGAGTCCTGGTGTCTGCTCTTGCCATGCCCGCATCTCTAAATCTCTTCCAGCCTGAAAAGAGCTGGGACATCAAGGCAAGGAGTATCGCAGCTTACAACAACAGCTTTGACTCTCTGGTATCTGACCTTAAGAGCTATTCAAAGAGAGGCTACAAGGTGCTGATCCTTTCCGGTTCCAGAACCAGGGCAAAGAGAATTGTTGAGGACCTCAGAGACAACCTTGTCAGTGCGTTCTACAGCGAAGATCCCGGGCGCGTCATTGCTCCCGGCGAGATCATGACCTACTATGGCAGGATCCTAAAGGGCTTTGAGTATCCGGATATCAAGTTTGCGGTGATCGCCGAGAGCGATATCTTTACCGAGCACGTCCGCAAGAAGAAAAAGAAAAAGAGCCAGTACCAGGGCGAGAAGATATCTGACTTTGCGGACCTTAAGATAGGAGACTACGTAGTTCACGAGGATCACGGCCTTGGAATCTATCGCGGAATCGAGAAGATAGAGACAGACCACGTGGTCAAGGACTACATCAAGATAGAGTACGGCGGTGGCGGAAATCTGTATGTTTTGGCTACCGGTCTTTCCGTGCTTCAAAAATACGCATCGGGCGGAGACGATGAAAGCGCCCACAAACCCAAGCTCAACAAACTTGGAAGCGGCGACTGGAGTCACACCAAGAGCAAGGTAAGAGCTGCAGTAGAAGAGGTGGCAAAAGACCTCGTGGAGCTCTATGCAAAGAGGCAGCAGGCGCAAGGGTTCGAATTCGGACCGGACACAGTATGGCAGCAGGAATTCGAGGACGCCTTCCCTTATCAGGAGACGGAGGATCAGCTCACAGCCATCGAGGATACCAAGCACGACATGGAGTCCACCAAGATCATGGACAGACTCATCTGCGGAGACGTCGGCTTTGGAAAGACCGAGATTGCCATAAGAGCAGCCTTCAAGGCAATCCAGGACGGCAAGCAGGTGGCGGTTCTTGTGCCCACCACGATCCTGGCTCAGCAGCACTACAATACCTTCTCAGAGAGAATGCGTTCATTCCCTGTGAGGGTTGATCTTATGTCCAGATTCAGGACCAGTGCCGAGCAGAAAAAGACAGTTACCGACCTGAAAAAGGGTCTCGTGGACGTTGTCATCGGAACCCACAGACTCCTTTCCAAGGACGTTGCATACAAAGACCTGGGGCTTCTTATCGTGGATGAGGAGCAGCGCTTTGGCGTAACCCACAAGGAAAAGATAAAGGCCATGAAGGAGAACGTTGACGTACTCACTCTGACGGCAACACCTATCCCCAGAACCCTTCACATGTCGCTGGTGGGCATCAGGGATATGAGTGTTCTTGAGGAAGCGCCCAACGACAGACTTCCAATCCAGACCTACGTCATGGAGTACAACGACGAGCTGGTAAGAGAAGCCATCGTCAGAGAGCTCTCCAGAAACGGTCAGGTTTACTATGTTTACAACAGAGTCAACACCATAGCCGACACAGCCGCAAGGCTTCAGAAGCTGGTTCCGGAAGCCAACATTGCCTTTGCCCACGGACAGATGAAGGAAGCAGAGCTGGAGCGTATCATGTACGACTTCATTGACGGAACCATCGACGTTTTGGTATCCACTACCATCATTGAGACGGGGCTTGATATTCCAAACGTCAACACCATGATCATCCACGACTCAGACAAGATGGGACTTTCCCAGCTCTATCAGCTAAGAGGAAGAGTCGGAAGATCCAACAAGACAGCCTACGCCTTCCTTATGTACAAGAGGGACAAGATGCTTAAGGAGGTTGCGGAAAAGAGACTTGCAGCCATCAAGGAGTTCACCGACCTTGGCAGCGGCTTTAAGATCGCCATGAGAGACTTGGAGATCAGAGGCGCTGGAAGCCTTCTTGGCAAAAAACAAAGCGGCCACATGGCAGCTGTCGGCTACGACATGTACTGCAAGATGCTGGGCGAAGCGGTCATGATCCAAAAGGGCGAGGATACAGAGGTTGGCCTTGATATGCCGGCCACCAGCATTGACCTTGATGTCAGCGCATATATCCCGGATAACTATATACTCAACGAGGATCAGAAGCTGGAGATCTACAAGAGAATTGCCAGCATAGAGAACCAGACCGAGTTTGACGAGATGAGAGACGAGCTCATTGACAGATTCGGAGAGGTTCCGGAGACGGCGCTTAACCTTCTTCGTATATCTCTTTTGCGCTCAAGGGCTCATGAGCTGTATGTTATTGAAATAAAGGGCGGTCACGGCAGTATCGAGATCAAAGTCAGCCCAAGTGCCAAGTTTGATGCAGGTAAGATTCCGGGATTCGTTGCTTCATATAAAGGAAATATGGCTTTTCACAGCACGGGAATCCCTGTGTTCGTCTATAAATACAAGAAGGATTCAAACCCTGCAAAGGCGGAGAAAGCTCTTTTGCAGGATGCCGAAGGCCTTATTGAGAAGATGAGAGAATTACTTTAGTGATGTGAACTGCTGAAATGTGTGATATAATACTTGAAATTATTGCATTTAATTGGCAGTGTCAGGAGGAATACTATGATAAATCAGGAATATAAGAGCATGCTGGGGGCTAAGTCGGTTATTAGAGAGCTCTCCGAATATGCTACCGCCAGGGGAAAGGAAGTTGGATACGAGAATGTCTTTGACTTCAGCCTTGGAAATCCCAGCGTTGAGGTACCTAAGGAATTTACGGATGAGATGATAAGGCTTTTGCGGGAAGAGGATACGATGACTCTTCACGGATACACACCGAGCCTTGGAAATCCTCTTTATAAAGAAGAGATCGCAAAATCACTGAATCAGAGATTTGGAATGAACTATGGACCGGAGCATATCTTCCCTACAACGGGAGCAGCGGGTGCGGTTGCCCATGCGGTAAGAGCAGTGACTGAGCCCGGGGATGAGATGATCGCTTTTGCACCGTACTTTCCTGAGTATGGTCCATACATCACAGGTGCGGGGCTTAAGCTCAGCGTTGTTCCTGCGGATACACAGACTTTCCAGATCAACTTTGATAAGTTCCTGAAGATGATAAATGAGAATGTGGCAGCAGTCCTCATCAATACGCCCAATAACCCCTCGGGAGTTGCGTATTCCACACAGACTCTCGAGAGGCTTTCTTCAATATTAAAAGAGAAGTCTGCAGAGTATGGACACACTATTTTCCTGATCTCTGATGAGCCATACAGGGAGATCGTGTTCAAGGGCGCTGATTCGCCTTATGTTTCCAAGTTCTATGACCATACGCTCAGCTGCTACTCTTTCTCCAAATCATTGTCACTTCCGGGAGAGAGAATTGGATATGTGGCTGTTAATCCTGCGTGCGAGGGCGCAGATGTCATTGTTCCTATGTGCGGACAGATTTCAAGAGGCACAGGACACAACTGCCCTCCTTCAATAATCCAGCAGGCTGTTGCTAAGGTCTGCTCACTTACAGCGGATCTTTCGGTTTACGAGACCAACATGAACATCATTTATGACACTCTTGTCGAGCTTGGATTTACTGTTGTTAAGCCCGGCGGAACCTTCTATATTATGCCAAAGGCTCTGGAAGAGGATTCTGTGGCATTTTGTAAAAAAGCTCTTAAGTACGACCTTGTATTTGTTCCGGCTGACGGCTTCGGAGCACCGGGATTCTTCAGAATGGCTTACTGTATAGACACCGAGAAGGTGGAAAGAGCTATGGTTCAGCTTAGAAAATTTGTGAAAGAAGTATACGGCTAAGGGGGCGATTGCTTTGAAAACAGGAAGCTTTACTTTAAAGAAATCATTTTGTTTATTAGCAGTTACCGTGATTTTTTCGTTACTGACATTTTTTGTCGACAGACAGGCTATAGGCTGGGAGGGAACTTCCGTTGGCTTTGCTTCTTTAAACGGACTGGTTCAGAGGACCTTTGGCTACAATGCAGCCATGGATAAGATATCAGATATCGTGATGGTGCTGGCTTTTGCAGTAGTTGCAGCTTTTGCGGTTTACGGATTGATTCTTCTTATTAAGAAAAAGAGCCTTGGCGCGGTTGGAAAGACCGTGATCGGCCTTGGCATTTTATATGTGATCGTTGTTATTCTTTATGTGGCATTTAAAAAGATTCCGGTAAACTTCAGGCCCATCATCCCGCCGGGAGAGACAGAGCTGGAGACATCCTATCCTTCAACACACACACTTATTATAGGAAGTGTTTTTGGAAGTGCCATTATTGCAGTAAAGAGGCTTGTTTCCAATGAGTCTTTTGTCAAAATAGCTACTATAGCGTCGATTGCGCTGATGGTCATCGGTATATGCGCACGATTCCTGGCCGGAGTACACTGGGCAACGGATATTGCCGCGGGAATACTGTTCTCGCTGACACTGGTTTCTTTTTATGCCGCTTGTAGCAAGGATTAATTGTGCCTAAATAGCTAGAAATGCGTTGACAATGGGAAATAATGAGTGTAAACTCTATTTCGTAATCGCTTTATTGTTTTAACGAGTTACATAAATCATGTATGATTTTGAGGAGGAATTTGAAGATGGCAGAGATTAAGAAGACAGAGGCAGCTGTTAAGCCTGTTGCTACTATTAAGACACCGGCTGCACCGGAGGCTAAGGCTCCCGAGGTTAAGGCAGCAGCTCCTGCAAAGGCTGAAGAGAAGAAACCTGCAGTAAAGAAAGCAGCTACAACTAAGAAGGCAGCAGCTAAGAAGGCTCCTGCTGAGAAGAAAGCTCCTGCAGCTAAGAAGGCTGAGGTTAAGGCAGAGGAGAAGGCTCCTAAGAAGGCAGCTACAGCTAAGAAGGCAGCAGCTAAGAAGGCTCCCGCTGAGAAGAAAGCTCCTGCAGCTAAGAAGACAGCAGCCAAGAAGGCAGAAGCTCCTAAGGCAGCAGAGGTTAAGGCTAACATCGTTCTTCAGTATGGTGACAAGAACGTTACTTACGATACAATCGTACAGAACGCTAAGAATCATTTCCAGTATGACATGGGCGGAGATGCTGAGGGCATCAAGAAGCTCAGCGTTTACGTTAAGCCTGAAGAGAATGCAGCTTACTACGTTGTAGATGACAAGGTACAGGGCAGGATCGATCTTTAATCTTTGATTTTTATATGAACACTTACAGCAGACACTTCGGTGCCTGCTGTTTTTTTATTAATTCTTTTTTTACAATTAGAAAGGTTGACATTGAATGTCCCGAGTGATATTTTATGATACAGAAGATGTTAGCACTCGAATGAGGTGAGTGCTAACACCCGAAGAAAAAGAGCCATTCCAATGAAAAACCGGTGAGCAGAGGAAGAGGTACGAGCTTGGAACTTGATGAGAGAAAGAGAATCATACTTCATGCAATAGTCAGGAACTACTTGGAGACAGGTGAGCCTGTGGGTTCCAGGACCATTTCCAAGGACACTGAGCTGAATCTCAGTTCGGCGACCATCAGAAACGAAATGGCAGACCTGGAGGAGATGGGACTTATTTTGCAGCCCCATACATCCGCCGGCAGAATTCCTTCAGACCAGGGCTACAGAGTATATGTAGACGAGATGCTCCGTGACAAGGAGAAGGAAGTTGAGAATATGAAGGAGATGCTTCTTGATAAGGAAGAGAAGCTGGAGAACCTCCTTAAGCAGGTGGCTAAGACCTTAGCTATTGACACCAATTACGCCACCATGATCTCAGCCCCCCAGATCCGCAAGAACAAGCTCAAATTCATCCAGATATCCAAGGTAGATGCTGAGCACCTTCTGGCAACCATAGTAATAGAAGGAAACGTCATCAAGAACAAGATCATTCCTGTTGAGGAAGAGCTTGATGATGCCACAATGTTAAAGCTCAACATCCTGATGAACACAAGACTAGACGGTCTGGCAGTAGAGGACATCAACCTGGGACTTATAGCAGCAGTCAAGCAGGAAGCAGGCATCCACAGTGAGATAATCGGAAACGTCATCGATGCCGCAGCCGAGTCCATTACAGCAGATGATGATCTTCAGATCTACACCAGCGGAACCATGAACTTCTTCAAATATCCGGAGCTTACGGATTCCGCCAAGGCCAGCGAACTTATCAGTACCTTTGAGGACACAAGAGACCTCTCCAGTATCGTTGAGGATACACTTTCTTCCGACGCAGAGGAGACCGGCATTCAGGTTTATATCGGCAACGAGACTCCGGTCCAGGCCATGAAGGACTGCAGCGTTGTCACCGCAACATACGAGCTGGGAGATGGCATGAAGGGTACCGTAGGAATCATCGGACCCAAACGAATGGATTACGACAAGGTAATATCCACACTTAAAAATATGCGCCATGCGCTTGATGATCTATATAAAAAGAATTAGCAGTACTAAGAACTAAGGAGGCAACAAGAATTGAGTGAAGATAAGAAGAAAACTTCCGAGGAGCAGAAAGAGGAAGTTTTAGAGGAAATCATTGAGGAGCTTGAACAGGAAGCCAAGGACAAAGCAGAAGCTGAGTCAAAAGCTGAAGGCAAAGCCCCCGAGAAAACAGATAAGAGCGAAGAGGCTGCTGAAAAAGCAGAGGCTGAGCCCAAGGAAGAGAAAAAGAAAGGACCTTTCTCCAAGAAAGAGAAAAAGAATCCTCTTCAGGAAAAGGTTGACGAGCTCAACGACAAGGTTCTTCGCCAGATGGCTGAGTTTGAGAATTTCAGGAAGAGAACAGACAAGGAAAAGGCTCAGCAGTTTGAGATGGGTCAGAGCAACGTACTTGAGAAGCTCCTTCCAATAGTAGATAACTTCGAGAGAGGCCTTGCAACAGTTCCCGAGGAAGAGAAAGACGGAGCTTTTGCAGACGGCATGAACAAGATTTACAAGCAGCTTATCAAGCAGCTTGAAGACCTCGGGGTAACACCCATAGAGGCACTGGGAAAAGAGTTTGATCCAAATCTCCACAACGCAGTAATGCAGGTAGAGACAAGCGACTACGAATCAGGAGTCGTTGCCCAGGAACTTCAGAAAGGTTACATGTTCCATGATACAGTCTTAAGACACAGCATGGTAGCAGTTGCACAGTAGCTTTAAACAGATAATCGTACATTCAATTGAAAAATAAACGGAGGAAAAGAAAATGAGTAAGATTATTGGTATCGACCTTGGTACAACAAATAGCTGCGTAGCAGTTATGGAAGGTGGAAAGCCCACCGTTATCGCAAACGCTGAAGGCGCAAGAACAACACCTTCAATCGTTGCATTCACCAAGAATGGTGAGAGAATCGTCGGCGAGCCTGCTAAGCGTCAGGCAGTAACAAATGCTGAAAACACAATTGCATCAATTAAGAGAGACATGGGTACAGATCATGGCCGCACAATCGACGGCAAGAAGTACTCACCTCAGCAGATTTCAGCTATGATCCTTCAGAAGCTCAAAGCTGATGCAGAACAGTATCTCGGCGAGAAGGTTACAGAAGCAGTTATCACAGTTCCTGCTTACTTCAACGATGCTCAGCGTCAGGCTACAAAGGATGCCGGCAAGATCGCAGGTCTTGAGGTAAAGAGAATCATCAACGAGCCTACAGCAGCAGCTCTTGCTTATGGTCTTGATAACGAGAAAGAGCAGAAGATCATGGTTTACGACCTTGGTGGCGGTACATTCGATGTATCAATCATTGATATCGGTGACGGTGTTATCGAAGTTCTTTCAACAAACGGTGACACACACCTTGGTGGTGATGACTTCGACCAGGCAATCATCAACTGGATGGTTCAGGACTTCAAGAACAAAGAGGGCGTTGACCTTTCAGGCGACAAGATGGCTATGCAGAGACTTAAGGAAGCTGCAGAGAAGGCTAAGAAGGAGCTTTCAGCTTCTACAACAACCAACATCAACCTTCCTTTCATCTCAGCAGGCGCTGATGGCCCTAAGCACTTCGATGTAGATCTTACAAGAGCTAAGTTCGAAGAGCTCATCCATGATCTTGTAGAGAAGACAGCTATCCCTGTTCAGAACGCTATGAGAGATGCAGGCCTTACAAACGCAGACCTCGGAAAGGTTCTCCTTGTTGGTGGATCAACCCGTGTTCCTTGCGTAGTTGAGAAGGTTAAACAGCTCACAGGCCAGGAGCCTTCAAAGAGCCTTAACCCTGATGAGTGTGTTGCTATCGGCGCAGGTATCCAGGGTGGTAAGCTTGCAGGCGATGAGGGTGCAGGCGATATCCTTCTTCTTGACGTAACACCTCTTTCACTTTCAATCGAGACAATGGGTGGTGTTGCTACAAGACTTATCGAGCGTAACACAACTATTCCTACCAAGAAGAGCCAGGTATTCTCAACAGCAGCTGACAACCAGACAGCCGTTGACATCAACGTTCTTCAGGGTGAGAGACAGTTTGCTAAAGATAACAAGTCCCTTGGACAGTTCAGACTTGATGGAATCCCTCCAGCAATGAGAGGTGTTCCTCAGATCGAGGTTACATTCGATATCGATGCTAACGGTATCGTTAACGTATCAGCTAAGGACCTTGGCACAGGCAAGGAGCAGCACATCACCATCACTGCTGGATCTAACATGTCTGACGAGGATATCGATAAGGCTGTTAAAGAGGCTCAGGAGTATGAGGCTCAGGATAAGAAGCGTAAGGAAGGCATCGATGCAAGAAACGACGCTGACTCCTTCGTATTCCAGACAGAGAAGGCTCTCCAGGATGTTGGAGACAAGATCGATCCTTCACAGAAGCAGGTTGTAGAGGATGACATCAAGGCTCTTAAAGAGACTCTTGAGCAGACCAAGGACAAGGAGCTTTCAGATTCTGAGATCGATTCACTTAAGAGCCAGAAAGAGAAGCTTATGAACGACGCTCAGGCACTCTTTGCTAAGATGTATGAGAATGCACAGGGAGCAGCAGGTGCTGCAGGTGCTGCAGGTGCAGGTCCTGATATGGGAGCAGCAGGCCCTGACATGAGCGCAGGTTCTTCATCATCAAATGATGACAATGTAGTTGACGGAGACTACAGAGAGGTTTAATCTTAATCTCTAATAAACGAATTAATAATAGCCAGGCGGAAATTTAGTCTGGCTATTAAGACCGTTATAAACATGAGGAATATCTATGGCAGAACAAAAACGTGACTACTATGAAGTCCTGGGCGTTGGTAAGAACGCTACAGAGGATGAAATAAAGAAAGCATACAGAGTACTTGCCAAGAAGTACCATCCGGACATGAACCCGGGTGATGCGTCTGCTGCAGACAAGTTCAAGGAAGCTTCTGAGGCATATGCTGTACTTAGTGATCCTGAGAAGAAGCGTCAGTATGATCAGTTTGGTCATGCAGCCTTTGAGGGCGGCGGCAATCCATTTAGCGGCGGCTTTGACTTTAACAGTGCTGACTTTGGCGATATCTTTGGTGATATCTTCGGAGATTTCTTTGGCGGTGGAAGATCAAGAGGCGGAGCAAGAAGTGGACCATCCAAGGGTGCTAACCTTCGTGCCAGTGTTCGCATAACCTTCCTTGAGGCAGTATTTGGCTGTGAGAAGGAGCTTGAGCTCACCATCAAAGATCCATGCCCAACATGTCATGGAACCGGAGCTAAGCCCGGAACATCACCTCAGACCTGTACAAAGTGCGGTGGTAAGGGCCAGATCGTCTACACACAGCAGTCCTTCTTCGGTACAGTCAGAAACGTACAGACCTGTCCTGAATGTGGTGGAACAGGTAAGGTGATAAAGGAAAAGTGTGCAGATTGTCACGGAACAGGCTATATTGCCAGCAGGAAGAAGATCAAGGTTACAATTCCTGCCGGAATCGATAATGGTCAGAGTGTAAGGATAAGAGAAAAGGGTGAGCCCGGTATTAACGGCGGACCAAGAGGAGACCTTCTTGTTGAAGTTGTTGTATCAGATCATCCTATCTTCCAGAGAGACGGATACAACGTATACTCCATGGTTCCTGTATCCTTTGCTATTGCTGCTCTTGGAGGAACTGTTCTTATCGATACAGTTGATGGCAAGGTTGCTTACGATGTCAAGGCCGGAACACAGACCGACACAAGAGTAAGACTTCGCGGCAAGGGAATCCCATCTCTTCGTGACAAGGATCAGAGGGGCGACCACTATGTAACACTGGTGGTACAGGTTCCTGAGAAGCTCTCCAAGGAAGCCAAGGATCTTCTTAAGAAGTTTGATGAGAAGACCGGCGATTCCTTAACAGCTGCAGAGCGCATGATGGGAAGCAGTGATAACAATCCCGGCGGCTCAGGCGGCGGCAAGAAGAAAAAGAAGTTTTGGGAGTGAACCAAAAGTATGATATACTTCCGTAGTTAGAACAATTAACTGCGGAAGTTTTTTCTAGTTTATGAAAGAGGTACAAATATGAAGTGGATGCGCTTTCGAATCAGAACCAACGAAGAATCAGAAGATATCATCATAAGCTATCTTGAAGACATCGGCCTCGAAGGAGCGCAGATCGAAGATAACGCCCCATTATCCGCCGCTGACAAGGAGCAGATGTTCATTGACGCACCGGAGCTTGAGCCCGATGAAAAAGAAAACGGCATAGAGAGCGGAGTTGCCTATCTCAGCTTCTTTGTTGAGATAGATGATAACAACATGCTCACTGTTGAGCTTCCTGACGATGAGGGAGAAATCCAGAAAGTCAAAAAGACCCCCGAGGAGATGCAGCGGGACATCAGAGAAAAGCTTGATGAACTTAAGAGCTTTTCCGACATCGGAGACGGTACCATCTCAGTGGATGTCACTGAGGACATAGACTGGATCAATAACTGGAAACAGTACTTTCATAAATTCTTTATTGATGATATACTTGTTATCCCATCCTGGGAGAAAGAGACCTCTGAGGATTCAGAAAAAGCGCAGATGGTCCTTCACATAGATCCCGGCACAGCCTTTGGCACCGGAATGCATGAGACCACACAGCTGTGTATCCGTATGCTCAAAAAATACGTTACCAGCGACACAGAGCTTTTAGACGTAGGCACGGGAAGCGGAGTCCTCTCCATCCTTGCCCTTATGTTCGGAGCAAAGCACGCTGTGGGAACAGACCTTGACAAATGCGCAGTTCCTGCTGTAAAAGAAAACATGGAAAACAACGGTATTTCCGAGGATAAGTTCGACATGATGATCGGAAATATCATTGACGATAAAGAAGTTCAGGACAAAGTAGGATACGACAAGTACGATATAGTAGTTGCGAATATCCTTGCAAATGTCCTTGTACCACTTACACCCGTTATCCTCTCCCAGTTAAAGACCGGTGGAATCTACATCACCTCCGGAATCATCAACACCAAGGAAGAGGAAGTCAAAAAGGCACACCTTGATGCAGGACTTGAGGTCCTTGAAATACACCATCAGGGCGACTGGGTTTCAATCACATCGAGGAAAAACTGATGTTTCATTTCTTTGTAGAACCGGGACAGATCACCCCTGACGACAAGAAGGTGGAGATCACCGGCAACGACTACAACCACATAGTTAACGTCCTTCGCATGAAGGTGGGAGAGCAGTTCTCTGTTAGCGTAATAGGTGACGAGGACGGCCGAGAGCTCTTTTACGAGATAGAAGAGATCAGAGACGGCTCCGTTATCGGCAACCTGTGCTTTATTGAGGAGAAGGGAAACGAATTGCCCTCTAAGATATATCTTTTCCAGGGCCTACCCAAGGTGGACAAGATGGAGCTGATTATCCAGAAGGCAGTTGAGCTTGGCGCCTACAGGATCATCCCCATGAAGACCAAGAGGTGCGTTGTCAAAATAGACGACAAGAAGGCTCCCGCCAAGCAGAAGAGGTGGCAGGCAATTTCCGAAGCAGCTGCCAAGCAGAGTAAGCGCGGTCTTATTCCGGAAGTTGAGCTTCCCATCACCATGAAGCAGGCAATTGAGTACTGCAACAGGGAAGAGATCGACGTTCGCCTCATTCCCTATGAGATGGCAAAAGACATCTCGGTAACCCGAAAGATCATCGAAGATATTAAGCCCGGTCAGAGCGTTGCCATTTTTATCGGCCCGGAAGGCGGCTTTTCAGAGGATGAGATCGCACTTTGCCAGGAAAATGATGTAAAACCAATCACCCTTGGGAAGAGGATCCTTCGTACAGAAACCGCCGGATTTACCGCCATCGCATGGCTTAATTATCATCTTGAAAGCTGAGTATTAAAATGAGTGTTTATTTAGATAATTCCGCAACCACCAGGGCCTACGACGAAGTGGCACAGCTGGTGGCCAGGATAATGACAGAAGAATACGGCAACCCATCCAGCGTTCATCACATGGGAACCGTGGCAGGAAACAGGCTGTTTAGTGCAAGAGAGGCTATAGCCGGAACTTTGAAGGTTGACCCTTCCGAGATCGTATTCACATCAGGCGGTACAGAGTCTGACAACTTTGCACTTCTTGGAACTGCCAAGGCAAATGCCTGGAGGGGCAAGCACATTATTACAACCTCCATTGAGCATCCTGCGATTTTTGAAACCTGCAGGGAGCTGGCAAAGGAAGGCTTTGAAGTCACATATCTTCCTGTAGATTCAAAGGGAGTTATAAGCCTCGAGGAATTAAAGGCGGCCATCAGGCCTGATACTATCCTTGTTTCCATGATGTTTGTAAACAACGAGATCGGAGCAGTTGAGCCCATTGAAGAGGCAGGCAAGCTCATTAAGGCTGTAAACGATCAGATAGTATTCCATGTGGACGCGGTTCAGGCTTATGGAAAGTTCCGTATCAGGCCCAGGTCAATGAACATAGACCTTCTCTCTGTTAGCGGTCACAAGATACACGGACCCAAGGGAACAGGCTTTTTATACATCAAAAAGGGCACCAAGATAACTCCTATATGCTACGGCGGAGGCCAGCAAAAGAACATGAGATCCGGAACAGAGAACGTACCCGGAATCGCCGGAATGGCCCTGGCAGCCACCATGTGCTACGAGGATTTTGATGCCAAGATTGAAAAGCTCTATGAGCTCAAGAAATATCTGATCGACTCTCTAAAGGAGAAGATCACAGATGTTGTGATAAATGGCCCTGAGTGCATGGAGGGAGCACCGCACATCGTCAGTGTTTCCATAAGAGGCCTCAAGGCAGAGACCATACTGAACATGCTAAGCAGCAAGGAGATATATGTCTCCGCAGGAAGTGCCTGCACCTCCAACAATCCCCACGTTTCTGACACACTATCATCAATCGGACTTGAGAGGGGACTTTTGGAATCCACTATCCGTATCAGTATGTCAACCCAGACCACCAAAGAAGAGCTGGATTATCTTTTAGATACCCTATCTTCCCAGGTTGAAACCATGAGAAAGTTTTACAGGCGTTAAGGAGAAAAAGATGCAGTATCATGCTTTTGTAATAAAATATGCAGAGATCGGAGTTAAGGGCAAGAACAGATATATCTTTGAAGATGCCCTTGTAAGGCAGATCAAAAGAGCTCTCGCCCCATGCGACGGTGATTTCAAGATCAGCAAGGTGGCAGGAAGAATCTATATCGAGGCTACAGGCTTTGACTTTGATGAGACAGTTTCATCTCTTCAGAGAGTTTTTGGTATTACAGGAATCTGCCCCGCAGTAACCATAGAAAGAGACGGTGAGAACAACCTTCCCGATGTGGACGGCATCTGCAAGGCTGTTATTGACTTTGTTGACGGCGTTTATCCTGACAAGAACAAGACCTTTAAAGTTAAGGTAAGAAGAGTTGATAAGAGCTATCCAAAGGATTCCATGGAGCTGGCAGCTGACATCGGAGAGAAGATCCTTGATGCTTATCCTGAGATGAAGGTTGATGTTCACGATCCTCAGATCCTGATAAACGTTGAAGTTAGAGAGAAACTCAACATCTTCTCAGAGATCATTCCCGGACCCGGAGGAATGCCCATTGGAACAGCAGGAAAGGCAATGCTGCTTCTTTCCGGCGGAATCGATTCCCCTGTTGCAGGCTACATGATTGCCAAGAGAGGTGTTGATATGGAGGCCGTTTATTTCAATGCGCCCCCATATACCAGTGAAAAGGCTAAGCAGAAGGTTGTCGATCTGGCAGGTGTAATTGCCAAATATACAGGCAGTATCAAGCTCCACGTCATCAACTTTACTGATATCCAGATGTACATCTATGAGAAGTGCCCTCACGATGAGCTCACTATCATCATGAGAAGATATATGATGAAGATCGCAGATATCCTGGCAGCAAGATCAGGCTGCATGGGACTTGTAACCGGTGAGAGTATCGGACAGGTTGCATCTCAGACTATGCAGAGTCTTATGTGCACAGGAGAGGTGGTAAAAGACATGCCGGTTTACAGGCCGCTTATCGCCTTTGATAAACAGGACATCGTTGATATATCCCAGAAGATAGATGCCTACGAGACCTCTATCCTTCCATACGAGGACTGTTGCACAATATTCGTTGCCAAGCACCCTGTAACAAAGCCAAGGCTTGATGTGATCGTAAGACATGAGGAGTTTCTGGCTGAAAAGATAGATGAGATGGTACAGACTGCTCTGGATACCGACGAAGTGATCGAAATTAAAAGATAAGAAGACACCTCGCACGTGCCTTAACTCAATGAAAAAAGACCACCATGGCAATGCCATGATGGCCTGTAATAATCTTATCAGATAGATCTAATCAATTACTGATTAGACCATGTAAGGCTTGAGAATCTCAAGAACCTCATCTGCTCCGTCTTCTGCATGGATATTGAGATCGATCGGTTTAGAAAGATCGAGTGAGAAAATACCCATAATAGACTTTGCGTCGATAACGTATCTTCCAGAAACAAGGTCGAAGTCATAATCGAACTTCGTAATATCGTTTACGAAAGATTTTACCTTATCGATAGAATTTAAAGAGATTTTTACGGTCTTCATTGTTCAAGCACCTCCTTCTTTTCTTTATAGTATACGCAAGAATGTCAAAAGTCAATGAGGTTTTACACTTTATGCTAAATAACGTAAATGGATTAAAGGTTGCCATGCATAACCTTGGCTGCAAAGTAAATAGCTACGAGATGGATGTAATGGCGCAGAAGCTCACTGATGCAGGCTGCGAACTGGTACCTTTTACTGATGTTGCTGACGTATATATCATCAACACCTGTACTGTTACAAACATCGCCGACAGGAAGTCCAGACAGATGCTCCACAAGGCAAAAAAAGAGAATCCCTCTGCGGTTGTTGTAGCTGTTGGCTGCTACGTTGAGACAGGTATTGAAGGCGTTAAAAAGGACGACTGCATAGACCTTGCCATAGGCAACAATAAAAAGTCTGAGATAGCAGAGATTTTGGACGAGTTTCTCGGCGCAAGAAGTGGCGGCGCTGACAAGACGCTTGGCGGCACATCAATAATTGATATAAATGCTACCCGCGAGTATGAGTCGATGAGACTTACCGAGCTTCCTGAGCACACAAGAGCCTACATCAAGGTTCAGGACGGCTGCAATCAGTTTTGCAGCTACTGCGTAATTCCCTACGCCAGAGGAAGGGTGCGCAGCCGTGACATGGAAGATGTGCTTTCAGAGGTAAAAGACCTCTCGGCAAAGGGCCTCAAAGAAGTGGTAATCACAGGTATTCATGTGGGTTCTTACGGAGTGGACAAGGGGCAGCCCATGCTTATTGATCTTCTTGAGAAAGTAAACGAGATCGATGGAATTGAGAGGATCCGCCTGGGATCGATCGAGCCTCGGCTCATAACAAAAGAAAATGTTGAGAGAATGGCGCGCATCAGTAAGCTTTGTCCTCATTTCCACTTATCACTCCAGAGCGGCTGTAACTCAGTTCTTAAGAGAATGAACAGACATTATACTGCCGAGGAGTTTAAGGAGAGTGTAGCTCTTTTGCGAAAAGCCTTTGACAGACCCGCTATAACAACTGATGTTATCGTTGGCTTCCCCGGTGAGACTGAGCAGGAGTTTGAGGAGTGCAGGCAGTTTGTGGAGGATATTGCATTCTATGAGATGCATGTGTTCAAGTATTCACCCAGAAAGGGCACTGTGGCCGCGGGAATGCCTGATCAGCTGACAGACAGGCAAAAGTCAGCCAGAAGTGATGTACTGCTTGAGCTTACCGAGAAAGACTCCAGGGAGTACAGGATGTCTTTTGCCGGTGAAGAGCTTAAGGTTCTCTGGGAGGACGAGGAAAAACACGGAGGAGAAACCTACATGATCGGCCACACCGACAGGTATGTCAGGGTGGCCACGAAAAAGGGCACAAAGGAGTATGAAAGTGCTCTAACCGGGGGAATTACCAGTGTTACGCCTAAAGATCTTTTGAATAATGATACTCTGTTGATTTGAACATTTACTAATGGTGTTGTATCATGATTATATCGGGTTACATATACGGAGAATAAGAGGGAGTTCCCTCACAAAATATAAGGAGAAGGATAAATGGCAGATCAGGATTTAGGAAACACCCAATTTTTTAAGGTTGAGGTTGAGCCTGAGACAGGCGTCAAGAAGGTGCTTTCTGTTGTTTATGATGCACTTTTGGAAAAGGGATATAACCCTGTAAACCAGATCGTTGGTTACATTATGTCCGGAGATCCAACATACATCACAAGCCATAAGGGGGCCAGAAGTCTCATCATGAAGGTTGAGAGAGATGAGCTTGTGGAGGAGATGCTCACTGAGTACATCAAGAGCAACAACTGGGCTAAGAGATAAGCTGGGGGAGAAAAAACTATTCCCGGAGCAGACTATGAGGATCATGGGACTTGATTACGGGTCCAAGACCGTGGGCGTTGCCATCAGCGACGAGCTTTTGCTGACGGCCCAGGGCAAAGAAATAATCCGTAGAAAAGAAGAGAATAAGTTACGAAGAACTCTTGCGCGCATTGAAGAACTCATTCAGGAGTATGACGTGGAGACCATTGTTCTGGGGCTTCCCGTAAATATGGATGAGTCTGACTCTGAGCGCTCAAAGCTGTGCCTTGAATTTAAGGACAGGATAGAGAGAAGAACTGGGCTTCCTGTACAGATGCTGGACGAGCGCCTTACCACGGTGGAGGCTGATGAGATTATGAACGAAGCCGGGATAAAGGGCAAGGACAGAAAAGAGTACGTAGACATGATCGCTGCTCAGATAATCCTTCAGGACTATCTGGACAATGTATTAAAAAGGTGAACAAAGTGGAAAAAATTATTTTTAGTCCCGATGGGGACGAGCCGGTTGAGTTTTATTGCCTTGAGCAGACCATCATTGGTGCAAAGACATATCTTCTGGTTACTGATGAAGAGGATGGAGACGGAGAAGCGCTGATACTGCGCGATGACTCCGATATTAAAGATGAGGAAGCAGTTTACGTGATCGTGGACGATGACCTGGAGCTTGAAGCAGTTGCAGGTGTATTTAGAAAGCTGCTTTCCGAGGATGGCATAGATCTGGATATCTAACGGGCAAGAGGTTTGTGTCCTATTCTGTGCGTCCGCCAAATATTTATGGAGGAATTAGATTGAGTAAAAAGAAAATTGAAAACACATCCAAGCTGCAGATCATCCCGCTGGGTGGTCTTGAGCAGATTGGAATGAACATCACTGCCTTCAGGTATGAGGACAGTATTATTGTGGTGGATTGTGGATTGTCTTTCCCCGATGACGACATGCTGGGAATTGACCTGGTAATCCCTGATATCACATATCTGCAGGAAAACATTGATAAAGTAAAGGGGTTTGTAATAACCCACGGACATGAGGACCACATCGGTGCGCTCCCCTATGTTCTTCATGAGCTGAACATTCCGGTTTATGCAACCCGGCTTACTATGGGCATTATCGAGCATAAGCTTGAGGAGCACAACCTTGTAAAGAGCACCAGGAGAAAGGTTGTTAAGTTTGGGCAGTCCATCAATCTTGGACAGTTCAGGGTGGAGTTTATCAGGACTAACCACTCTATTGTTGATGCGGCTGCGCTAGCTATTTATTCTCCTGCTGGAACCGTGGTTCACACCGGAGATTTCAAGGTAGATTACACCCCGGTATTTGGAGATCCTATTGACCTTCAGCGATTTGCTGAGATCGGTAAAAAGGGCGTTCTGGCACTTATGTGCGATTCCACTAACGCCGAGAGACCGGGCTTTACTGCATCTGAGAGAACAGTTGGACGTGCGCTGGATACTCTTTTTGAGGAGCACGGCGATTCCAGAATTATCGTTGCTACATTTGCGTCCAACGTTGACCGTGTTCAGCAGATCATCAACACTGCCCACAAGTGCGGCAGAAAGGTTGCTGTGGAAGGCCGCAGTATGGTCAGCATCATTGACATAGCCCAGAAGCTTGAGTGCATCAAGATTCCTGAGAGCACTCTTGTAGACATAGATGAGATCAAGAACTATCCTGTGAGCAAGCAGACCATCATCACCACAGGCAGCCAGGGAGAGAGTATGGCGGCCCTCAGCCGTATGGCAAACGGTCAGCACAGGAAGATCTCAATTGGTGTTGGGGATACAGTAATCTTCTCATCACACCCGATTCCGGGAAATGAGAAGGCTGTTACAAATATCATCAACGAGCTTCAGATGAAGGGCGCAGAGGTTATCTTCCAGGATGTGCACGTTTCAGGACACGCATGTCAGGAGGATATCAAGCTTATCTATACACTGGTTAAGCCCAAGTACTCAGTTCCTGTTCACGGCGAGTACAGACACTTAATTGCCCAGAGAAAGATCGCAAAAGACCTTGGAATACCCAAGGAAAATATCTTTATCCTTCACTCCGGCGAAGTTTTAGAGCTTGATGAGGAGAGTGCTAAGGTTGCCGGCAAGGTACCTGTAGGAGCTATCCTTGTTGACGGCCTTGGTGTCGGCGATGTAGGAAATGTTGTCCTTAGAGATAGACAGCATCTTGCTGAAGATGGTATTGTTATTGTTGTATTTGGCATAGATAAGAGCAGCGCACAGCTGATCTCAGGTCCCAGCATTGTTTCCAGGGGATTTGTCTATGTCCGCGAGTCAGACAAGCTCATTGATGATGCTACGGACCTTGTTTACGATGACGTGACAGAGGCGCTGGAGAAGGGCGTAACAGACTGGACCAGACTCAAGAACATCGTCAAGGATACCCTTAGCGATTATATATGGAAAAAGACAAAGAGAAGGCCTATGATCATGCCCATAATTATGGACACTAACTTCTAAGGCCCTTTGGGGAGAAAAGGTTTATGAGCGCCAAAAAAATCATATTGGGACTGCTGGACGCCACGGTGAAGATTGCCTTCGTCGTTGTTGTGATCATGCTGATCTCAAAATATGCCAGGCTGGCTTACAGCTACGGATATCAGATCTTTAATCAGTCGGCTGTTTCCTCCGGCACCGGAAGGACCATTACCTTTACGGTTAAGAAAGGGGAGACAGTGGACGACATAGCTGACAATCTTGCCAGCGTAGGTCTTATAACCGACAAACAGCTGTTTAAGCTTCAGGAGAGATTTTCAGAGTGTCACGAGAAGGAAAAGCCCGGAACCTACGAGCTTAGCACAGCCATGACACCGGAGGAGATGCTGGTAATAATGTCCGGGGGACGTGAAAACCTGGAAGGAGGGTCTGACGCCGAGTCAGACGACGAAACAGATGGTGGGTGAGAACGACAGGATCAGCTCCTTTATAAACTCCCTGGATCCGGGCAATCTGCCATTTCTGGATGAACTGGAGAGGCAGGCCATAGAGGACCAGGTTCCCATTATCCGCAAGGACACACAGGCACTGCTTAAATTCCTGATGGCACAGAATACACCTAAGAATATCCTGGAGGTGGGCTGTGCTGTTGGTTTTTCGGCGCTTTTAATGGCTGCCTATACAGGGCCTGATACCCATATAACCACAATTGAGAAGTATGAAAAGAGAATTCCCGTTGCCAGGGAAAACTTTTCCAAATATGACACAGAAGGTAAAATCACACTGTTGGAGGGGGATGCCACAGATATTTTAAGGGATCTTGATCCGGGGTATGATTTTATTTTTATGGATGCAGCCAAAGGACAGTATATAAACTTCCTGCCCGACTGCCTTCGTATCCTTAACAAGGGCGGACTTCTTGTCTCTGACAACGTGCTTCAGGACGGCGATGTCTTTGAATCAAGATTTGCCGTTACCAGAAGAAACCGCACGATCCATGCAAGGATGCGGGAATATCTGTACGAGCTTAAGCACAATGAGCAGTTGAATACTGTGATCCTGACCGTAGGTGATGGCATGACGCTGTCAGTTAAGCTATAAGTAAACCGCTGCTCGGATTATTTATGAGGAACAAATAGATGAAAAAACCAGAATTATTGATACCGGCTTCCAGCCTTGAAGTTTTAAAGACCGCTGTAACCTTCGGTGCAGATGCAGTCTACATCGGCGGTGATGCCTTTGGACTTCGTGCCAAGGCCAAGAATTTCAGCAAAGAAGAGATGAAGGAAGGCATTGAGTTTGCCCACGCCCACGGAGTTAAGGTCCATGTCACCGTGAACATCCTGGCTCACAACTACGATCTTGACGGTGTTGAGGTTTATCTTCATGAGTTAAAAGAGCTTAGGCCCGATGCACTTATTATCGCGGACCCAGGCATTTTCATGAAGGCCAGAAGGATCTGCCCTGAGATAGACATCCACGTTTCTACCCAGGCCAATAATACAAACTATGAGACCTATAACTTCTGGTACGAGCTTGGAGCTAAGAGAGTTGTGGCTGCAAGAGAATTATCCATAAATGAGATTAAAGAGATAACCCAGAAGATTCCCGAGGATCTGGAGATGGAGTGCTTCATCCACGGAGCTATGTGCATTTCCTATTCGGGAAGATGTCTTTTGTCTAATTACTTCACCGGAAGGGACGCCAATCACGGTGCCTGCACACATCCATGCAGATGGAAGTATGCGGTTGTTGAGGAGAAGCGCCCGGGAGAGTACCTTCCTGTCTATGAGAACGAGAGGGGAACATACATCTTCAACTCCAAGGATCTGTGCATGATAGAGCACATTCCTGAGCTGGTGGATGCCGGTGTTGACAGCTGCAAGATCGAGGGAAGGATGAAGACGGCCCTCTATGTTGCCACTGTGGCAAGGACCTACAGAAAGGCCATCGATGACTACTTTGAGTCTGAGGAGAAGTACAGGCAGAACATGCCATGGTATCTTGATCAGATATCAAGATGTACTTACCGCCAGTTTACAACCGGCTTCTATTTTGGTAAGCCCAGTGAAGAGACTCAGATCTACGACAACAACACTTACATAAATGAATATATCTATCTTGGAATAGTTTATGACATTGATGAGCGCGGCTTTGCAAGAATCGAGCAGAGAAACAAGTTCAGTGTCGGTGACGAGATCGAGATAATGAAGCCTGACGGAACAGACGTTAAGACCACTGTTCGAGGCATGTACAAAGAGGACGGAACCCCGGTGGATTCCTGCCCTCACTCCAAGGAGATCATCTATCTGGATCTTACAAATGCGCCTTCTAAATTTGATATTTTGAGAGTAGACGCAGAAAATTCCTTCAGGGAGCAGTAAAAAATACTTCAAGTTTTTGGGGAATTAATGTATAGTGGTAGACAATAATTCACTTTTAGAAGGGACAAAGCAAATGAGTGACATGGTAAATGTGGAAGAGATCTTTGGCCAGAATGTATTTACAATAGCCACAATGAGAGAACGTCTTCCCAAGAATGTATACAAAGAGGTTGTTAATGTCATAGAGCACGGCGGTGCTCTGTCCAAGGAGTCAGCTGATGTCGTTGCCAACGCCATGAAGGGCTGGGCAATGGAGAGAGGTGCAACCCACTTCACACACTGGTTCCAGCCGCTGACAGGAATAACTGCAGAGAAACACGATTCCTTTGTTGGAAGTGCAGATGCTGACGGACACATGCTTACATCTTTCTCAGGAAAAGAGCTGATAAAGGGTGAGCCTGATGCTTCAAGCTTCCCGTCAGGAGGCCTTCGTGCGACCTTTGAGGCAAGAGGCTATACAACCTGGGACATCACATCTCCTGCGTTTTTAAAGGAGTCAGGAGCAGGTGTTACCCTGTGCATTCCCACAGCCTTCTGCTCTTATACAGGAGAAGCGCTTGATAAGAAGACTCCGCTGCTTCGCTCTATGGAGGCTGTTAATAAGCAGGCTCTCAGAATAGTAAGACTTTTTGGAAATACAACAGCTACCAAGGTCAACGTATCCGTTGGACCTGAGCAGGAGTACTTCCTTGTGGACTGGGACAAGTCCATGAAGAGAGAGGACCTTATCTTTACCGGAAGAACACTCTTTGGCGCAATGCCTCCAAAGGGTCAGGAGATGGAGGACCACTACTTCGGCGTTATCCGTGAGAGAGTTGGAGAATTCATGAAGGACCTCAACGTCGAGCTCTGGAAGCTGGGCGTTCCCGATAAGACACAGCACAACGAGGTGGCTCCCGGTCAGCATGAGCTGGCACCTATCTACGAGACCGCCAATATCGCTGTAGATCACAACCAGATCATTATGGAGACCATGAAGAGAGTGGCTGAGCATCATCACATGAGATGCCTTCTCCACGAGAAGCCTTTTGCCGGCGTTAACGGCTCAGGTAAGCATGATAACTGGTCTCTTTGCACTGATGATGGTGTAAACCTCCTTGATCCCGGAGATACACCTAATAAGAATGTACAGTTCCTTTTCGTTCTTGCCTGCGTATTAAAGGCAGTTGATACTCACGCTGATCTGCTTCGCCAGAGCGCAGCAGATGTTGGAAATGACCACAGACTTGGCGCCGATGAGGCTCCTCCTGCTATCATTTCAGTATTCCTTGGAGAGCAGCTCGAGGACGTTGTGCGCCAGCTCATTGAGACCGGTGTTGCTAAGTCCAGTAAGCGCGGCGGCAAGCTCAAGACCGGTGTATCCACCCTTCCTCAGTTTGAGAAGGATGCCACCGACAGAAACCGTACATCACCTTTTGCATTTACAGGAAACAAGTTTGAGTTCAGAATGGTTGGTTCTTCAGATTCTATGGCCAGCTCAAACACAACACTTAACACTATTGTTGCTGAGGCTTTCTGCGAGGCAGCAGATGTTCTTGAGAAGGCGGATGACTTCGACTCTGCGGTTCATGATCTTATAAAAGAGTACCTTACAGAGCACCAGAGGATCATCTTCAACGGCAACGGCTATTCCGAGAACTGGGTTAAGGAAGCTGCAAGAAGAGGACTTCCAAACATCAAGTCCACTATCGAGGCAGCAGATACTCTGACCACCAAAAAGGCTGTTGAGCTCTTTGAGAACTTTGGCGTTTACACCAAGACTGAGCTTGAGTCCAGGCAGGAGATCATTTTTGAAAACTATGCCAAGACTATCAATATTGAGGCTCTCACCATGATTGACATGGCATCCAAGCAGATAATCCCTGCAGTAATGAAGTATGCAGGCCGTCTTGCCAAGGATGTGAACGAGATCAGGGCAGCAGGCGCAGATGAGAGCGCTCTTGCTGATGGGCTTAAAGAGATCACAACTGAGCTTACAAGTATGAAGAAAGCTCTGGATGAGCTCAAGACTGTTGAGAACAAAGCAAGGAAGATCACTGACGAGAGAAAACGTGCATATTTCTACAAGGACAAGGTAAGACCTGCTATGGATGCTCTTCGTGATCCTGCAGACAAGCTGGAGATGCTGGTTGATAAGAAAGACTGGCCGTTCCCGACTTATGCGGATCTTCTTTTCGAAGGCTGATGATTCGAAGGCTGATTTGAAATTGACTGAAATGGCATAAATATAGGGAGTTAATGATTCGTGATGACCACGTTTCATTAACTCCCTGTTTTGTTATAGAAGACTGTTTACGACCTCTACAAGGATCATATAAGCTGTTGCGATGATAAAGGCTATTACCAGCGGAACTGTTATAAGCTTGTATCCCTGCTTGAGGCATTTGGGGATATTTATAAAGAACTCGTTTCTGCTCTCTATCTTGGATATCTTGTATGCAACGCAAATAGCCAGAGCAGTGAAGATAACAGCTCCCACAAAATATATACCAATGGTGAGAAGCTCTGTTGAACCGCTGAAGTTTTCCAGGATTTCTTCCGCATCATCCAGCGTATCCGAGGTGAAATACAAAAGCACTACCTCAATGGAATTGAAGGTCGCATGAGCTATAAACGATGAGAGAACACTTCCTGTTGCTTCTACCAGAAGGCTCAGCATTATACCCATTACCGCACCGTATGCGAACTGGTTAAAGTTCATGTGCATCATTCCAAACATTATGGATGAGAGTACTATGGAACCGATTATCCTGCCTGTTCTCTGGTAGCTCTGAAGGATGATACCCCTGAAAACTACTTCCTCAGCAAGTGGACCCAAAAGTCCTATGGACAGCAGCATCTGCCACATGGGCAGCATGGTTATCTGATCGCTTATTCCGACAACGGTGTTTTCTACAAACAGCATTGAGAGGGAATTTACGAATGTTACCAGTGGAAACAGCATCAGCACATACAATATTGTAAGCAGAATTGACGGCGCTTTTATCTTTTTAAGCGGTACAAGAACACGCAGTCTGTCTCCGTGGTAAAGGACCATTGCAACGCCCGGAATCAGTATCATCAGCTCGCTGAGGAGATTGTTGAATATAACCGGTAAGTCACCACCTGTTCTGAAAATCCATGCGGAAATAATAACTACAAATGCAAGGGTAGATAAAATCATGTAAAGATATGCCCTGTTGGCCTTCCTGTAATCCATCTTGCGCCTCACTTCCTGACTATGCTGTCAGGCCTGATCTCAATTTTTCCTTCTTTTAAGAGTCTGCCGACAGCTCTTTTGAACTCGTTCTTGCTCATGCCGGTCTTGTCGCGAATGAGCTCGGGATCCGCCTTATCTGTGAAGGGGAGCTTGCCGCCCTGTTCGTCCATCATGGTAAGAAGCTTTTCAGCATCGGTATCCATCTGAAGATATGCCTTCTCGCGAAGACTTAAATTAAGGCGTCCGTCCTCTTTTACGGAAGTAACTCTCGCTGTTATGCGATCCCCGATTCCGATATTTCCGTAGATCTCTTTCTTGGGGATTAGAGCTGAATAAATATCATCAACAGCCACAAAGGCGCCAAAATTGTCGCTCATCTCGTAGATGGTGCCCATTACCTTGTCGTCCTTGCCGTAGGGGCTGTCATTTTTCAGGTACTGATAGACGTTCATGGTAACGCACAGGCGCTCGCTCTTGTCGATATAGAGAGCGCACAGCACTTCCTCGCCGCTCTTTACCTTTTTGGTCTGCTGCTTGAAGGGAAGAAGCACATCCTTTTCAAGTCCCCAGTCCATAAAGGCGCCAATCCTGCCAACATCCTTGACTTTAAGCATTCTGACGTCGCCCAGCATGATCTTGGGCTCGTTGGTGGTGGCGATGAACCTGTCATCTGAATCCCTGTAGATGAAGACCTCGATCTTGCTGCCAATGTCTGTTCCGTCCGGAACCTGTTTTTTTGGCAAAAGAACTTTCTCCTCCGGGTTAGATGTATCGGCGAGATATACGCCGAAATCCACCTTTTTAACTACGCTAAGTGTCTGTTTTTCTCCTAATCTGATCATAAGTCCTCCGTTCTCTCTTAAGTGTCAAAAGAGATTTCGCAATTGCTTCACTGCGCAACAAATTCAACAACGCAGACAGATTGTGAATCTGCGTTCTTTAGATTAATAGTATATGACAAATTGTCGTTTTTTGAAACTGTCATAACCTCGGGATGGAGCACATCTCCAAGTTTTGTCTGTTTTTTGTACTCAACTCTTATGCGGGTGATGGTGCCGTGCTCTTCGGGAATGCAGCCCATGGCCATTCTCACGTACTGGCCGTTGTTTACGTGGTTGTTGGTATCCAGATGGTGCTCTCTTATTATTATTTCCTTGGCAGGAACTGCCGGCACATCCTTAGGAAGAGCTATTTTTCTGGCGGAATATTCCATATCCAGCCTGGGATCCAGTGGATATGCATCAATGATTTCCTGGGTGACCTTGGCGGGAACGCCCTTTACGAAGTCATATAGTGTCCAGACAGAGTTTGCAACAGCAAGCCTTTCGCCTGCATCGGTATCCATAAAGAAATTACGAAGACCAAAGAAGCCTTTTATTTCATAGGGAATGGTTCCCAGGGTTACATGCTCGCAGAGCTTTGGTAATCTCTTTATCTCTATGTCCCAGAAATTGAGTACCCAGGCCAGACCCTTTTCCATGAGATATTCCATTGAGGCAGGTCCGTCCTGTGTCTGGAATGTGGAGCAGTCCTGAAAGTAATTGATGAGGGACTCGATGGTAAGAGTTGCGTTTTTATCAACTTCGCTGTATCTGATCCTGGAATCAAAGGTGTACATGTTAGACCTCCTGCAAAAGGGATTTTTGAGTTGGTAGAAAAAAACCTCCCAGAACGCTTGTCCTGAGAGGTTAACTAGCTGGGCTAGTAGGATTCGAACCTACGTAATGACGGAGTCAGAGTCCGTTGCCTTACCGCTTGGCGATAGCCCATCGACAAGAAATGATTATACTTGAACTTTTTTTAAAATGCAAGTACTTTTTTAAAAATTTTATAAAAAAGACCCGACGATTATCTCGACGGGCCTTTTGTGCAGATCTGCACTGTTTTTTTGCGATGGCTTAGATTCTGATATCAATGTTAGCTCCGACATCAGGATTGACAGATAACTCGGATACGGATCCGATTGAAGAAACAAGAGCTTCGCCTGTTTCCTGCATTGTGTCAAGACTCTTGGAGAGCATCGCAACACCAACATCGCTTAGAATCTGGTTCTGAGCCAATGCCATCGATAAAGCGGGAATATCCATATGCACCTCCTTGTGAATGAATACACTTTACCTTATCTGTTATATCGGATAGTTTCAGTCAAAACATTATTGTAATTAAAGCAAAAGCATGGCAAAAATCAAAGAGTTTTTTTGTGACTTTTAACAACAAATCTAAAAAAATAGACAAAAAAGGACTATTCGAATGTAGATTTTTTTGTACATTTATATTAAAATGGTTTAGAAGTGGTTTTTTTAATACTGCTTTATGCAACTATAACATCTGCACAACGTGCAAGAAAGAGTGCTAAATGATTTCCAATCAGATTTTACAGAACACTATTGACGGACTAAAGAATATTGCTCACGTGGATCTGTGCGTGCTTGACATTGATGGCAAGGAGGTTGCATCTACCACCAATGATATAGGTAATGTATCTGCCGTTGCCAGAGACTTTGTGGAATCTCCCGCAGATTCCCAGGAAATTCAGGGCTATCAGTACTTCAAGATCTATGATGAACAGCAGCTGGAGTATATTCTTATCTGCACCGGAAGTGGTGATAACATCTACATGCTGGGCAAGATGATCGCATATCAGATCCAGAGTCTTTTAGTTGCCTACAAGGAGAGATTTGATAAGGATAACTTTATCAAGAACCTTCTTCTGGACAACCTTCTTCTGGTTGATATTTACAGCAGAGCTAAAAAGCTCCATATCCAGAGCGACGCCAAGAGAGTTGCCATGATAATTGAGTGCGCCGGCGGCAGGGACAGCAATGTCCTTGAGATAACCAGGACCACTGTAGGCGGCGGAACTGATTTTGTCACTGAGGTTGATGAGGACAACGTTATTGTGGTCAAGGATGTCAGCGACACATCCAAGCCTTATGAAATAGCAAGAGCAGCAGAGGAAATCCTTACATCCCTGGAAAAAGAGGGACTTAAGGGCGTACGCGTAGCTTATGGTACAGTTGTTGGCGAGATCAAGGAAGTCAGCAGATCCTACAAGGAGGCTAAGATGGCCCTGGACGTAGGCAAGATCTTTTTTGACGACCGCAAGGTTATCTGCTATAGCGAGCTGGGCATTGGAAGACTTATCTATCAGCTTCCTATTCCTCTTTGCAAGATGTTTATTAAGGAGATCTTTGGGGGAAGGAACCCTGATGAGTTTGATCAGGAGACTCTTAGCACAATTGATAAGTTCTTTGAGAACAGCCTTAATGTATCAGAGACATCAAGGCAGCTGTTCATTCACAGAAACACACTCGTTTACAGACTGGACAAGCTTCAGAAGAGCACCGGACTGGATCTGAGGGTGTTTGATGATGCAATTACTTTTAAAATTGCACTTATGGTTGTAAGATATATGAAGTATATGGAAAAGTTCACCTAAGAAACGCTTTTGGTGAAGCGATCCGTATATCACGTGTTAGTAGCGGGATTCAATAGGATCACGTATTAGTAGAGTTATGAGGGAGTTGTATGGAAAGAGGATACAGAAAAAGAAGAACCAACAGGCAGATACCTGAGGATGAGGTTATCACGCTCGAAAACGTGACCAAATCTTATTCTACGGGGGCACCAGCCTTAAACGGAGTCACCCTTCACATCAAGAGGGGTGAATTTGTTTTTATAGTAGGAGACAGCGGATCAGGTAAATCAACTCTGATCAAGCTTCTTTTGAGGGAGCTGGTTCCTACAGACGGGGAGATAACAGTTCTTGGTTATAATCTCAGGAGGATCAAGCACAGCAAGATCCCGAAGTTCAGAAGAAATCTCGGAATAGTTTTCCAGGATTTCCGTCTTCTCAAGGATAGAAACGTCTACGAGAACGTTGCTTTCGCGCAGCGCATCGTACAGACCCCAAACAGGGAGATCAAGCGTAATGTTCCTTCAATACTTGCCACAGTGAATCTGGCAGGAAAATACAAAAATAAAATAAATCAGCTTTCAGGTGGTGAGCAGCAGAGAGTTGCCCTTGCCAGAGCACTGGTAAATAAGCCGACAATTCTTTTGGCAGACGAGCCCACAGGAAACCTGGATCCTAACAATTCATGGGAAATTATGAAACTCATGGAGCAGATCAACGAGAATGGTACAACCGTCATAGTAGTCACTCACAACAGAGAGATCGTCAATGCTATGAAGAAGCGCGTTATTACCATGAAAAAGGGCGTCATCATAGAGGACGAGGAAGAGGGTATGTACATCGATGAGGATTAATAGTTTCTTTTACACCATTGGACAGGGATTTAAAAACCTTGGCAGGAACAGGTGGTACACACTGGCATCAATTGCCACCATCACAGCCTGCCTGTTTCTGTTTGGACTTTTTTATGCGATACTGACAAACTTCCAGAACGTTGTTAAGACAGCGGAGGAAGGAGTATCGGTTACAGTGTTCTTTAACGAGGGAACCTCAGAGGAGGAGATCCTTGCGGTAAAGAGTGAGCTGGAGAAGAGAGCAGAGGTAAGAGAGATCACTTATGTATCTGCTGACGAGGCCTGGGAGGGCTTCAAGGACGAGTATCTTGGAGAGTATGCAGACGGATTTACAGAGAATCCTCTTGCTGATTCGGCCAACCTTCAGATATATCTCAACGATGTATCTCTTCAGCAGGCACTGGTAACATATATCGAATCGATCACATGTGTAAGGGAAGTTAACAGGTCTGAGGTAACAGCCACAACCTTGAGCGGCCTGAACCTCCTTATCGCGTATGTGTCCGGCGGAATAATCGTAGTTCTTTTGCTGGTTTCAGTATTCCTTATCAGCAATACGGTAACCATGGGTATAGCAGTTAGAAAAGACGAGATAAACATCATGAAATACATCGGTGCCACGGACTTCTTTGTAAGGGCTCCGTTCGTTGTTGAGGGTATTCTGATCGGACTTATTGGTTCTATCATTCCCCTTGTCATCATTTATTTCGTATACTCCCATGCAATTTCCTATGTTGTATCGAGATTCACCATGCTCAGTTCACTTCTGAACTTCCTGCCGGTGGAGACGATATACCAGAAGCTTATTCCGATCTCACTCATCATCGGTATAGGCATAGGATTCTTTGGCAGTTTCATAACAGTAAGAAAGCACCTGCACGTATAAATAATTGATAAGGATTTTTGATCGTTGATTAGAGTTTTTTCTGGGGGAATAAAAAGAATAACAGGTGCTATGCTGTGCCTTATTATGGTATTACTTATGGTGGCAAGTACTTCCGTTACCAGCTACGCGGCAGTTACGGAGGAGTCCATCAAGGCCAAGGAGAACCAGATAAGCGCAGCCAAGAAGGAGCGAGACAGCTTAAAGAGCGCCAAGACAGATCTTGAGAAGGTAAAAAAGCAGCTGGAGGCCAGCAAGGCGGACCTCAATAATTACATTACCCAGCTGGACGGACAGCTGACAGATATTCAGGCTAAAATCGATTCGCTGATAAATGAGATTGAAGAAAAAGAGCAGCAGATTGAGACTACAACGCAGGAGCTTATAGAGGCTGAGGCAATTCAGCAGGCTCAGTATGAGGCCATGAAGAAGCGCATTAAGTTCATGTACGAACGGGGAGATGTGCTTTACTTTGAAATGCTGATTGAGTCCGGAAGCTTTTCGGATATGCTGAACAAGGCGGAGTACATTGAGAAACTTTCTGCCTATGACAGACAAAAGCTTAATGAGTACATTTCAACCACAGAGCTTATAAGGCTGACCAAGCAGGCTCTCGAGGAAGAGAAGGCAACTCTTGACGAGGCCAAGGCCACCAAGGAAGAGGAGGAAAAGAACCTTCAGTCCCTGATGGATGCCAAGAACAGCGAGCTTAATGCAGTCAAGTCAGACATTGCGGGCAAAGAAAAGGCTATCGCCGAATACGAGGCAGAGATCAAGGCCGAGAACGCAGCTATCGCAGCACTGGAAAAAGAGGTAGCGGCTGATAAAGCATCTCTTTACAGCAGATATACATATGATGGCGGCATGTTTACCTGGCCGTGTCCGAAATATACCAGAATATCTGATAATTACGGCATGAGAATGCATCCGACTCTCGGAGTTGAGAAGATGCATAATGGAATAGACCTGGCAGCACCAACAGGTTCAGCAATACTTGCAGCTTATAAGGGAACAGTTGTTGCAGCTGATTACAACTCCACCATGGGTAACTACATCATGATCAACCACGGAGGCGGTCTTTACACAATTTACATGCACTGTTCTGCCCTGTATGTTTCAAAGGGACAGGATGTCAGCGCCGGCACCAAGATCGGAGCGGTTGGTTCCACCGGAAGATCTACAGGACCACACCTTCATTTTGGAGTACGACTTAACGGCAATTATGTAAGCCCTTGGGGATATCTCAAGTAGGCTTAAGGAGCAGACAAGTGGATACAAATAACACAGGTATGGAGCCGATGGGCTTTACACCGGAACCTCAAAATGAAATAGCAATGCAAAAAGAGAACAATTCAAGGCTCAGGAGACGCTTTGCCAGTGGAATTCTGGTGGGACTTCTCATATGGGGGCTCGTTATAGGAGCGATTTATGCCTTTGGCTTTGTATCGTCTCTTTTTGGCGGATTTGGATCATCTCCTCTGGCAGGTGGCATTGGTAGCGGAGCAGATGGTGGTGATCCGTATGCAGATGGTGAGCTTCTAAATGACACCACGATTTCCAAGATTCAGTCCCTGGAGGAGCTGATAGACAACAAGTACTATAAGACCGATGTGGATAAATCCGAGGAAGCCAACGGTATCTATAAGGGTCTTATGGATTCACTGGGAGATCCGTATTCAGTTTATTATACCGAGGATGAGCTTCAGGATCTTTTGGCAGATACATCGGGTGTTTACTATGGCATCGGTGCTTATGTCAGTATGGATGAGGAGCTGGGATTTCCAAGAATATCAGGCGTTATGCCTGGCACCCCTGCCGAGAGGGCAGAGCTTTTGACTGATGACATCATCTCTGAGGTGGATAAAGAGTCTACTCAGGGAATGGAGTTAGAAGATGTCGTAGCCCTTATTAAGGGTCCTGACGGCACCACAGTTCATCTCACGATTCTTCGCGGCTCCAAGAGAGAGCAGCTGGAAGTGGATGTACAGAGATCTGCAGTAGAGGTACCAACTGTTACAACCAAGCTCCTTGGTGATAACGAGGAGATTGGATATCTCCAGATCACAGAGTTTGATGATGTTACTCCCGATCAGTTCCGCGAGGGAATGGTTGAGCTTCAGGCCAGCAATATAAAGGGTCTTATCATTGACCTTCGTAGCAATCCCGGCGGAAGCCTGCAGGCGGTATGTGATGTTGCCGATCAGCTCCTTCCAAAAGGAATCATAGTTTATACCGTGGACAGGGATGGAAACAGAGAGGACTACACCTGTGATGGTACACATGAGATAGATATTCCGCTGGTGGTTCTGGTCAATCAGTATTCGGCCAGTGCTTCAGAAATCCTTTCAGGAGCCATCAAGGATTATGGTATCGGTACACTGGTGGGAACAACCACCTTTGGTAAAGGAATCGTTCAGAGAATATTTGATCTCAAGGATGGGACAGCTGTTAAGCTTACAGTCAGCAGCTACTATACTCCAAACGGTAACAATATCCACGGAATCGGAATTGATCCCGACGTGGAGGTTGAATTTGATTCAGATGCCTATGCTGAGGATAAAACGGACAATCAGCTGGATAAGGGCATTGAGGTTATGAAAAAACTTCTTGACAATTAAAATAGTGGATAGTATTATCAGAGACTGTGTCGAACATCTTCGGCACAGTCTTTTTTATGCAGAGCACTTGGTGAGTTTTTCAAACCTGGTGCGAGCCCGTCAAGTTCACTTGACATCCTTGTGTATCACAAGAATTTTCACCAACGCATTTATTTAGAAAGAGAAAAAGTTATGGAAGTAAAAGCATGTATTTTTACCGACGCAGGTAAAGTGCGTCGAATCAATCAGGACGCCGCTATGATCAAAGTTGCCAATACCAGAAGGTACGGAAGGATATCTTTTGCCGTAGTATGTGACGGAATGGGAGGCCTCCAGAGAGGAGAGGTCGCCAGTTGCAAGGTCATAAGGGCCATGGAGAACTGGTTTAGCGAGGAACTGTCCCTAATGCAGGGAATGAGCGAAGACGAGCTCTTTGACACGGCGGAGACGTCGCTAAAGAGGCTGATAGTCAGAGTCGGTGCGGACCTTCGGCGCTATGGAAGGCACAGAGGGATAAAACTAGGGACAACGATGACAGCTCTTTTGCAGATTGGAAGAAGATATATGACGCTGAATATAGGCGATTCCAGGATATACATGATAGACAGCAGGAGCGCCCAGGCGATAACCAGGGACCAGAGCGTGCTTCAGGACAAGCTGGAGAAGGGTCTTATAACACCTAAGGACTGCAATACGGATCCGGAGAGGAATGTGCTTCTTCAGTGCATTGGAACGACCCCGGACATGGAGATTGAGGTCAGGCGGGGCGAGATTAAGGGAAGTACCACAGTGCTGGCTTGCAGTGACGGCTTTTGGAGACTTCTTGAGGACGAGGAGATCCACAGTAAGCTTTGCCCGCAGATGTGTGTAACTCCGGGCGATATGTTAGAGCAGTGCAGGAAGCTGACAGAGCTGGTGTTTAGCAGGAATGAGAAGGACAACGTGTCCGCGGCGGCTATATGTCTGGAGTACTGATGGGAGCTGGGGACCGTTATCGCACGTATTTTGGGCGATTACGGACCCCGTATCCGACCGGGCAGAGTCAGATATAAATTAGCATTTATAGAGGAGAGTGTGTTATGGAAAATATGGATAGAGAAGTGCTTTATAAAAACAGATATAAGCTGGTGCGAAAGCTCGGTGAGGGCGGAAGCAGTGTGGTTTACATGGCGGTGGACAAAAAGAGCGATCAGGTTGTCACCATCAAGATGATAAAGGAATGCGCGTATCAATCGGATGAAGTAAATGCCATGTCAATTGATGAGGCAGCGGTGCTGGAACAGCTGAACAACCCGGCAATTCCGGGAGTGGTTGAGGTTTATGAGGATGCTTTTGTTCTTGAGTATGTGCCGGGAAACAGCCTGGAGAAGTATATCAGACATAAGGGCTTTCTTAAGGAGAAGGAGGCTGCAGCACTAGGAAAAGAGCTGCTGGAGATACTTGCATATCTTCATGAGAGGAAAGAACCTGTGGTTTACAGGGATCTTAAGCCGGCAAATATCATGGTCAAGCCAGATGGCCATGTGGCACTCATTGATTTTGGAGCTGCGAGATATTTTTCTGACGGAGATCAGGCGGATACGGTGAATCTTGGTACCAACGGGTTTGCGGCGCCGGAGCAGTATGGAAGTCTTGGGCAGACGGATCCAAGGACGGATATTTACTGCTTTGGAAGGACTCTCTTGCAGATAATGGGTGGTAAGTGCTCGCCTGAGCTGATGATGATAATTGAGAGGTGCACGAAGCCGGATCGTGAGGACAGGTTTGATGACTGCAGGCAGATCATTGCTGCTTTGGAGAAGTATCCGAGGGTGGCAAGAAGAAAAAGGATTTGGCAGAGAGCGAGGTATATTGCTGTGGCAGCAGTACTGGCGTTTATAATCTCTTTTGCCTTAACCCGTTATGAATCGGTGGTGAGCTATGCTGCCTACGATGCACAGACACGCGTACCTGCAGTAAAAGAGCGCCTTGGCTATGCGAGGACTCGTATCAGTGAGTTTTTGGAAAATGAATTTGAGGTGAAGATAAAATGATGGTTTTTGTATATACGTTTGGACTGGTGTTTGTGGCGCTTGTGGTGATTCTTGGACTGGGGAGTCTTCTGGCGGGAGGCGATGATGAACCCGAACTCATCCCCGAAGGCGAAGCCACAGCTGCCATGTGCACCACACAGCTCCTGGACCGAGGCAGCTACAACACATGCATCTGCGACGAAGACTTCGTCATCGAACAGGACATGGTGTACACCTACGACTCGATAAACCTGTAGGTGGGACAAGGAGAATCGTCCCCATTGTCCCACTCAATGTTTCTTTTTGTATCTAAGGAAATAGTATGTCACTTCTACGACGCAGCAGCTCATCCAGCCAACAGGATAACCGAATCCAACTAGCTTTGGCGTATTTGCTACGTAGTGTGTGATGGTGAAAAGATATATCTGGCGCAGGGCTACAAAGGTTGAGAGCATGATGATCATCGGACCTTTGGAGTCGCCGCGTCCGCGAAGTGATGCGGCAAGAGTGTGGTTGATGCAGTTGAACATCAGGAAGAAGACGTTGGTGTGGATAAACAATGCACCGAACTCAATTACAGCTTCTTCGGCGGAGAACATCCTGATGGCAGGTCTTGCAAAGATATAGAGCATCAGGGCAATAAAACCTGTTGTTACAAGGCTCATTATTACCGCGGTCCTGGTTCCTTCTTCAGCTCTTTTAACCTTACCTGCTCCAATATTCTGGCTGACGAAAGTTGTGGCGGCCATGGCCATGCTCTGCATGGGGAGCATAATGAAGGAATCAAGCTTGTTGTAACTGCTCCAGCCGGCCATGCAGGCGGATCCGAAGTAGTTGATGTAGGACTGGACAAAGACATTTGAAAAGGCTGTGATGACCTGCTGAATACCTGCGGGAAGTCCTACGATAAAAATGAGTTTGACGATCTCTTTGTCAATCCCCAGATCCTTCAAGGAAAGTCTGTAAATATCATGTGTCCTTATTAGAAGCCGCAGTATCAGGAATGCTGAGACAAACTGCGAAATGATGGTGGCGTAGGCAACGCCTTCGATTCCGAAATGTAATCCCTTAACAAATACCAGATCCAGGACTATGTTCATGATGCTGGTGAGGATCAGGAAATAAAGAGGCCTTATGGTGTCACCTACGGCTCTTAAGATTCCGCTTCCCATGTTGTAGATCAGAAGCCCGGAAAAGCCCATGAAGAAGATGTTGAGATAGGTGGTGGCATCCTCTAAAACATCCTCGGGAGTAGCCATGAATCTGAGCATCGGCTTAACGCCCAGGATGCCGACTATGGTCAGGATCACGCAGAATATAAAGGTGGCGGTCATGGTGGTCTCGATGGCTTTGTGTAGGCGTTCATTCTCTTTTGCTCCAAAAAATCTTGAGATTATAACGCCGGCACCGACTGAAAAGCCGTTGAAAAAGAAAACCAGCATGTTGATGATCATGTTGGTGGAACCAACGGCGGCCAGGGCCTGGGTTGAGACATAATTGCCCACAACAATGGAATCCACGGTGTTGTACAACATCTGGAATATGTTTCCAAACATCAGCGGCAGAGAGAAAAACAGGATCTGTTTTACGATGGAACCGCTGGTCATGTCCTTTGCAGTTGTGATTCGGGATTGCGACATGAGATTAGCCACTCCTTTGTCGGCTTAGAATCCATTATAGCAGAATGGAAAGAGTGGATGGTCGATAATGACTATAAAACAATCAAAAATCAGTAGATTGCAGCCTTGAAGGTAATGTACAATTGTATTGCTGACTGATAAATAGTCAGACAATTATAGACACAAGGGGTATGTGTAAAAGAAGGAGGGTTTAAAATGGCAGATCGTATCGTACTAAACACCGTGTCTTATCACGGCTCTGGAGCAATCAGGGAGATCGTTGGTATTGCTCAGCAGAAGGGATTCAAGCACGTATTTGTGGCTTCTGATCCGGACCTTATCAAGTTTGGGGTAACAGCTAAGGTTACAGATCTTTTGGATGAGGCTAAGATCCCTTACACAATCTATTCAAACATCAAGCCCAATCCCACAATCGAGAACGTTCAGAGTGGCGTAAAGGCATTCAAGGAGTGCGGCGCTGATTCCATCATCACCATCGGCGGCGGATCATCAATGGATACAGCAAAGGCTATCGGTGTTATCATCACAAACCCTGAGTTTGAGGATGTAAGATCACTTGAGGGCGTTGCTCCTACCAAGAACCACGCAGTTCCTACCATCGCTGTTCCTACAACAGCCGGCACTGCAGCTGAGGTTACAATCAACTACGTTATTACAGACGTTGAGAAGAAGCGTAAATTCGTTTGCGTTGATACCAACGACATTCCTGAAGTTGCCATCGTTGATCCCGACATGATGAGCTCAATGCCTAAGGGGCTTACAGCTTCTACAGGTATGGATGCTCTTACACATGCTATCGAGGGTTACACAACAAGAGCAGCCTGGGAGCTTACAGACATGTTCCACTTAGAGGCTATCAAGCTCATCGGCGCTAACCTTCGCGATGCTGTTGAGAACAAGCCTGAGGGAAGAAAAGGAATGGCTATGGCTCAGTACATCGCCGGAATGGGCTTCTCAAACGTAGGTCTTGGAATTGACCACGCTATGGCACACACACTTTCAGCATACTATGACACACCTCATGGTGTTGCTTGTGCTATGTTCCTTCCTATCTCAATGGAATTCAACCGTGACTTCACGGGCGAGAAGTACAGAGAGATCGCAAGAGTTCTCGGTGTTAAGGGTGTTGATGAGATGTCTCAGGAAGAGTACAGAGATGCAGCTATCAATGCTGTTAAGCAGCTCTCCAAGGACGTTGGAATCCCTGAGAAGAACGAGAAGATCAAAGAGGAAGATCTTGATCAGCTTGCAGCAGATGCTCTTGCAGATGCATGCTATCCTGGAAATCCCAGAGAGGCAACAAAAGAGCAGGTTATCGAGATGTTCAGAATGCTCATGTGATTTTGGGATACATTGGGGCTGTCGAAAGGCAGCCCCTTTTTCCATGATTTAATAAAAATGTTATATTTACACAGACTCATTATCTGCAAAAAGACAATTTGTCTGTGATATAATGTTCGGTGGAAGCGTTAAGCTCAGTTCATAGAAGTGATCTGGAGGAAGCCATGACTATTACAAAGACTATTAATGGAAATGAAGCAACCCTCGCTGTAGCTGGATGGCTGGATACTCAGTCTGCGCCGGAAATGCAGGAAGAGCTTGAGATGCTGGAGCCGGAGATAACCAGCCTTATCATTGATTTTACTGAGCTTGAATATATATCATCTTATGGAGTTCGCCAGGTGGTGTCTGCTTATAAAAAGATGAGCGGAAACATTGTAGTAAAGAATGTCTCAAAGGAAGTACTGAGCATTTTTAAGGCTACCGGCATTGACAGGAAGATTCATTTTGATTGATCGTATGGAAGTGTTAGAACAAATGTTCTGAAAATAATGGACAAACAGCCTCTTTATTTGGTAGAATTATTCTTACACATCTACCTGTGAAAGGGGCTGTTTGTCTTTATTTACCCTTTCCGCCTACATTAAGAAAGAAGATGACGAAATGGATTTTAAACTACAAAGTGCATTTCAGCCTACCGGAGATCAGCCCCAGGCGATAAAAGAGCTTGTAGAGGGATTCAAGGCCGGGAATCAGTTTGAGACGCTTCTTGGCGTTACCGGGTCTGGTAAGACCTTTACCATGGCGAATGTCATAGCGGCACTGAACAAGCCAACGCTCATAATAAGCCACAACAAGACACTGGCGGGTCAGTTATACGGAGAGATGAAAGAGTTCTTCCCGGAGAACGCTGTTGAATATTTTGTTTCTTACTACGACTATTACCAGCCTGAGGCCTATGTCCCCCAGACTGATACTTATATTGCAAAAGACTCATCGATAAACGATGAAATTGATAAGCTAAGGCTCTCAGCTACAGCGTCCCTGGCAGAGCGCCGGGATGTTATCGTCGTTGCCAGCGTATCCTGTATCTACGGCCTTGGTAGTCCTGAGGAATTCAAGGGAATGTCAGTGTCCCTTCGTCCCGGCATGACCAAGGACAGAGACGAGCTGATAAAAGACCTTGTGGCCATCCAGTACGATCGAAACGATATGGAGCTTGGCCGATGCAACTTCAGGGTTCGCGGAGATACCGTTGAAGTGTTCCCTGCCAATGCGGATGATTATCTCATCAGAATAGAGTTCTTTGGGGATGAGATTGACAGAATATGTGAGGTGGAGCCCGTGACCTCCAAGGTCAGGAGCGAGCTCAGCCACGTCATGATCTACCCTGCATCCCACTACGTTGTGCCCCAGGAGAAGATCAACGCCGCCTGCGACAATATAGAAAAAGAGCTTGAGGAGCAGGTTAAATTCTTCAAGGGCGAGGACAGACTTATCGAAGCCCAGAGAATTTCGGAGCGCACCAACTTCGATGTGGAGATGATGAGGGAGACCGGTTTCTGTTCGGGAATTGAGAACTACTCAAGACACCTGAACTTTGCCAAGCCCGGAGAACCGCCCCTGACACTGCTTGATTTCTTTGACAACGACTTTTTGATCATAGTAGACGAATCACACATGACTATTCCTCAGGTGGGAGCCATGTACAACGGCGACCGCAGCAGGAAGCTTACACTGGTGGATTATGGTTTCAGACTCCCCTCAGCTCTGGACAACAGACCGCTGAACTTCGAAGAGTTTGAACAACATATCGACCAGATGCTGTTCTGTTCAGCAACTCCGGGTAAATACGAGGAGGAGCATGAGCTTCTTCGGGCAGAGCAGGTTATAAGGCCCACAGGTCTTTTGGATCCGGAGGTGGACGTAAGGCCTGTTGAGGGACAGATTGATGACCTTATCGGAGAGATCAGAAAGGCCACAGACGCCGGCAATAAGGTGCTTGTGACAACACTTACCAAGAGAATGGCAGAGGATCTTACCCAGTACCTGGCTGAGTCAGGCATCAGGGTCAAGTATCTTCACTCGGATATAGATACACTGGAGAGAGCAGAGATCATCAGGGATATGCGACTTGATGTCTTTGACGTTCTCGTAGGTATCAACCTGCTCAGAGAGGGTCTTGATATCCCGGAGATATCGCTGGTAGCGATAATTGATGCAGATAAAGAGGGCTTCCTCCGATCCGAGACATCACTTATCCAGACAATAGGAAGAGCGGCCCGTAACTCAGAAGGCCACGTTATCATGTACGCTGACAACATGACCGACTCTATGAGAAAGGCTATTGATGAGACCAAGAGACGCCGCGCGATCCAGCAGAAATATAACGAAGAGCACGGCATAACACCTCAGACCATCAAGAAGGCAGTCCGCGATCTCATTGCGGTTACCAAGGCTGTTGCCAAGGAAGAGGTTAAGTTTGAGAAGGATCCTGAGTCCATGAACAGGGATGAGCTGGAGAAGCTCATTGAGCAGGTTCAGAAGAAGATGAAAAGAGCTGCAACAGAGCTTGACTTCGAGACTGCGGCTATGCTGCGTGATGAACTTATTGAACTTAAGAAAGTGCATACGGAGCTTACTTCAGGGCTGTGAGTACCTGATGGCTGTGAGTACCTGATGAGGTCTTTTCGAATCTGGTACGAACGTGTTACTCCGAACTATGAGAGGAGTAACTTCATTGTAATTTTCGAATCTGGTACGAACGTGTTACGCCGAACGGAGAGAGGCGTAACTTCCTTGTTTTTTTTTATATAATGGGAGAAATTACATGTCAGAAAACAAAATGACCAAAAAGAACACCACCAAGAGGATACTTCCCTCAGACATACATGACTATATCCGTGTCCGTGGTGCCAGCGAACATAACTTAAAACACGTAAACGTCAAGATCCCCAGAGAAACCCTTACCGTTCTCACCGGCGTATCCGGCTCCGGCAAGTCATCTCTGGCCTTCGAAACAATATTTGCAGAGGGACAAAGAAGATACATGGAGTCCCTCTCATCCTACGCCAGAATGTTCCTTGGACAGATGGACAAGCCCAATGTTGAGGCCATAGAGGGACTTTCCCCCACCATATCCATCGATCAGAAATCCACCAACAAGAACCCCAGATCAACTGTTGGTACAGTGACTGAGATCTATGACCACTTCAGGCTCCTTTACGCCAGGATCGGAATCCCCCACTGCCCTAACTGTGGCAGGGAGATCCGCCGCCAGACCGTCGACGAGATGTGCGATCAGATCATGGCGCTTGGAGATGGAACCAAGCTCCAGATTCTTGCACCTGTTGTACGAGGCAAAAAGGGTGAACATCAAAAGACCCTGGACAGAGCTAAGCGTGCCGGTTACGTCCGCGCCAGAATTGACGGCAGCCAGTACGAGCTCACAGAAGAAGAGATCAAGCTGGATAAGAATATCAAGCACAGCATCGAGATCATTGTAGACAGAATCGTAGTCCGCGATGATAACGAGAACCTCAGGCGCAGGCTCACAGACTCCATAGAGAATGCTCTTCAGCTTACTGAAGGACTGCTTCTTGTGGATGTGGTTGACGGAGAGGAACTGAGCTTCAGCCAGAGCTTTGCATGCCCTGACTGCGGTATCAGCATTGCCGAGATTGAGCCCAGAAGCTTTTCCTTCAACAATCCTTTTGGCGCATGTCCTGAGTGCTCAGGCCTTGGCTACAAGATGAAATTTGACGAGGATCTCATGATCCCCGATAAGAGTCTTTCCATCAACGACGGCTGCATCGTTGTCATGGGCTGGCAGTCAGCCAACAAGGACAGCAGCTTTAGTAACGCTACCTTAAGGGCTCTTGCCAAAGAGTACAAGTTCAGTCTTGATACACCTTTCCAGGATCTGTCTGAAGAGGTACAGGACGTCCTGGTTAACGGCTCTGACAGAACAGTAATGGTTCACTATAAGGGCCAGCGCGGCGAGGGTGATTACCCAATCAAGTTCGACGGCCTTATCAGGAACGTGGAACAGCGCTATCGCGAAACCTTCTCTGAAGCCATGAAGGCTGAGTACGAGGAGTACATGCGCATAACTCCCTGTCAGCTCTGTGGCGGACAGAGACTGAAAAAAGAGTCTCTGGCTGTAACCATTGATGATAAGAACATATTTGAGATAACTTCAATGTCTATAGATGAGCTCCAGAGCTACCTTGAGAACATGACCCTCACCAAACAGCAGGAGATGATCGGTGCTCAGGTGTTAAAAGAGATCCGGGCAAGGGTAGGATTCTTAGTAGACGTTGGACTGGACTACCTGTCCCTTTCAAGAGCAACAGGAACCCTCTCCGGCGGAGAAGCTCAGAGAATCAGGCTTGCGACCCAGATCGGTTCAGGCCTTTGCGGCGTGTGCTACATCCTTGATGAGCCCAGTATCGGGCTTCACCAGAGGGACAATGACAAGCTCCTCAATACACTTAAGAACCTGCGTGATCTTGGTAACACACTCATAGTTGTTGAACACGATGAGGATACCATGAGAGCGGCAGACTATATCGTAGACGTTGGTCCCGGAGCCGGCTCCCACGGAGGCAAGATCGTTGCCTGCGGAACCGCCGAGGACATCATGAAGGTCAAGGAGTCAGTGACAGGACAGTACCTGTCAGGCAAGCTCAAGATCGAAGTGCCATCCACCAGGAGAAAACCTACAGGCTGGCTCAAGATAATCGGTGCCCAGGAGAACAACCTGAAGAACATCGACATAGAAGTTCCCCTCGGAATAATGACCATTGTTACGGGAGTTTCAGGGTCAGGCAAGAGCTCTTTTGTCAATGAGATCCTGTACAAGCATCTTGCAAGAGACCTTAACAGAGCCAGATGTATTCCCGGCAAACACAAGGCCATTGAAGGACTTGATCAGGTGGACAAGGTAATTGCCATCGACCAGTCACCCATCGGCAGAACGCCGAGATCCAACCCTGCCACTTATACCGGTGTGTTTGATATGATCAGGGATCTCTTTGCCGGAACACCCGATGCCAAGGCGAGAGGCTACAAGAAGGGAAGATTCTCCTTTAACGTCAAGGGCGGCAGATGCGAAGCCTGCGGAGGCGACGGTATCATCAAGATCGAGATGCACTTCCTTCCGGATGTATACGTTCCCTGCGAAGTCTGCGGCGGAAAGAGATACAACCACGAGACACTGGAAGTCAGATACAAGGGCAAGAATATTTATGACGTTCTGGACATGACAGTTGAGGAAGCCCTTAAGTTCTTCGAGAACGTCAAGACAATAAAGCGCAAGATTCAGACCCTCTATGATGTGGGTCTTGGATATGTCAAGCTGGGACAGCCCAGTACGGAGCTCTCCGGCGGAGAAGCCCAGAGGATCAAGCTGGCGACTGAGCTCAGTAAAGTTGGAACGGGACGAACAGTCTATATCCTTGATGAGCCCACAACGGGACTTCATTTTGCAGATGTCCAGAAGCTGGTCACCATCATGCATACACTGGTGGATCAGGGCAACACGGTTGTGGTAATTGAACACAACCTCGATGTTATCAAGACCGGCGACTATATCATTGATATGGGACCTGAAGGCGGCTCCAAGGGCGGAACAGTGGTAGTATCCGGAACTCCCGAGGAAGTTGCAAAGTGTAAGAAATCATATACAGGAGCGTATATTAAGAAGATGCTCAAATAATTGTGGTAGAATAGGTATATGTGTGGCCATTAACAATCGGGCCGTGCAGGGAGGAACCCTATGACTGAAAGAAATTTTGACACAAGACCCATAGACCTTAAGCGCTTCTGGAGGCAGTTTACAAAGCGCTTCTGGATCGTGATCGCTGCCACAGTGGTGGGGGCACTGCTGGGATTTGTCATTTACGTAATTTACAGCAACGTTATGAGCGGCAACACAGTTTACCGCATTCGCAATGACTATTACATAACATTTAACCACGAGGAGTTCCCCAACGGCGTCGATTATTACAACGCATACACCTGGGATGGAATCCTCAGGGACGACCCTATCGTGAACAAGGCCCTGGAGGTTGCACCCGATGTGACCAAGCAGCAGATCCTTGATAGCGTGACCGGTGAGATCCTTGGAGACTACAGGATTCTTACGGTTGTTGTCACAGGAACTGACCAGGCCCTGATCCAGAAAATATCAGATGCTTATAAAGTAGCAATGCCTCACTTTGCCAGCATCATAGATATGATCAAGACAATAGAAGTCTGGACCGATGCCGACATGGAAGTTTACGATGCCTACACAAGGGAACCCAATGCAGCGTTCCTTGGTGGGCTTATAGGTCTTTTCATAAGTCTGTTTGCAGTGCTTATTTATGGCATTTTCGACGACGGGCTCTACTCTGAGAGGGACTGGGTCATCAATTACCCGGATATTCCTTATCTTGGTAAAAGAGATACCGACGAGTATAACGCCAACAGATCACACCTTCTTGCCTATGACGGCAACTATATTGAACTGGCAGCAGATCAGTTTAAGTTTGACCTTAATGAGTTTGACAGAATGAGGGGAGCAGACGGAGTTATCCTAAAGCTAAGGCCCGGAAAAGACAAAACTCAGGAAATGGACAAGGTGGTATACACCTTAAAGAAACAGGATGTCAAAATTGTGGGAGTGATGGAGTAAATGATTCTTTACACCCTTGTGGCTGCCATCACGATCCTTTTGGCATGCCAGGTCAGGACATCGGAAGGCTGCGAATATGACCGTGTCCCGGCCGTTGCAGGAAATAAATATGTAAGTGGCAGGAATGTCCTTATGGGATATACAACAAGGCGGAGGGCTTTAAATGCTCTGTGTCTTGTTTCTGTATTTGTTATTCTCACCACACTGGCAGCTCTTCGACATGAAGTTGGCAACGACTATGGAACCTATGTCGTAACATGTCACGAGATATTCCAGAGAGGATATGTGGTAACGGAGCCGGGCTTTAACCTGGTGGTGCGTATCCTGTACACACTCTCCGGCAAAGAAGACTATCTTCTGATGTTTGGAGTTTTTGGTGCCGCTATCGTGGCCATATTCCTTAAGGTTCTCGCGGATCAGAGTGACAGCTTCGCCTGGGCATTTTTTATCTTTATGTCTCTGGGGCTTTACTACAAGAGCTTTAACACAGTAAGGTACTATTTTGCGCTTGCTATTGCTACATTTGCGCTGCGCTACCTGGTGGACATAAATGTGGAGGGCATCATAAAGTTCTTTTGCCTGATACTGTTTGCTGCTACCTTCCACAAGTCAGTTCTGGTGGTCATTCCCATGTACTTCGTGGCCAGGATCCACTGGAAGAGATGGGCGCTGATATTGCTTGGAGTGTTTGCGATTGTTGTGGGACTGCTTAACAGACAGATCATGGATATTGCTCTTAAGCTCTATCCTTCCTATAGAAACACTGTGTACATCGAGGAAGTTCACAGGATAACCGAGTATGCGGCGCCGGTGTTTGGATGCCTGTTTGTCCTTGCATTGTGCATCATCTGCTACAGCGATGCCATAGAGAACAGGGTAGATAACCGCATGTACTTCAATATGAATATCATGGGCATGGTGCTTTACCTTAGCTGCTACTGGCTTCCGCTGGTAACAAGGTTTTCCTATTACCTGACAACAGCTCAGATACTGCTGCTTCCAAATATTATCTGCAGTATTAAGGACCAGAAGAAAAAGAAGAGAGTGATCGCGGCAGTGATTATCTTCTGCATCTTCTATTTTCTGTATTTCCTGAGGGAAGCAGACCAGGTAGGCGTCAGAGTACTGCCTTACAAGAGCTGGCTCTTTTATGATCATCGCTGGCTCAATCAGACTGATACGTTCTGATAGTTCAATAGGTGGGGGCGGAAAAGCGCCCCCATTTTCTCATGAGGAGGGAAAATATGTTTAAAAGAGCTATACCTTGCGTAGTGTGTACAACAGTTGTTAGCGCTATGCTCTTTGTGAGCTCCGGTGGAAACTGGAACCCGGATGAGAGAAAGATCGACAAGGTCGTTTCGGAAATGACCATGGATGAAAAGGTCTCGCAGATGATCATTCCGTCAATCCGTACCTGGAATGAGGAAAATGTTACGGATCTTGATGCGGTTCCTGAGCTTAAGGCAGCGCTTCAGAAACACCAGTACGGAGGCGTAATCCTGTTTGGTGGCAATATTACAGGAAACGAGCAGATGGCCAGACTCACCTATGAGCTGCAGGATAACAATATGCAGATGGAGGGCGTCACTGAGCACATCCCGTATCTGCTCCCTGTTGACGAGGAAGGAGGAATCGTTCTTCGCTTTAGCAACGGAACACGTATGAACGGCAACATGGCTATCGGCGCCACAAAGGATGCTGTCGGCAACGCCGAGAAGACCGGCAAGGTACTTGGCGAAGAGATTGCAGCTGCCGGATTTAATGCAGATTTTGCCCCGGATATTGATGTAAATAACAATCCAAACAATCCTGTTATCGGAACCAGGTCTTTTTCCGATGATCCTGACAAGGTTACTGAGATTGGATTGGCATATACAAAGGGACTTGCCGAGAGCAACGTCATTGCGACTTACAAGCACTTTCCCGGACACGGAGACACAGGAACAGACAGCCATATCGGCACTCCTTCAGTGGAGAAGACCTATGAGGAAATTACTGCCAATGAGCTTGTGCCCTTCAAAAAGGTAATTGAAAGCGGCGCGGACATGATAATGACTGCGCACATTACATTCCCTCTGATTGATGAGGAAGTGACCTTTGGCGATGGTGTGACAAAAGGCTTCTATCCCGCTACTATGTCTAAAAAGATGATCACTGATATTTTGAGAACTGATCTGGGCTTTGAGGGAGTTGTAGTAACGGATGCGCTGGAAATGGGCGCCATCCATGAAGGCGGACTGGTTCCGGGAGCGCTGGACTCAGTAGAATATGGCGTGAACATTGCAAAAGAGGTAATCAATGCCGGAGTTGATATTCTCCTTCTTCCTATTGATCTGACAGGGCCGGAGCTGGTGACATATTATGATGAATACATCGCAGGCCTGGCAGCCAAGGTTGAATCCGGAGAGATCAGCGAAGACAGAATTAATGAGAGCGTTAAGCGTATCCTGATGCTTAAGGCCAAGTATGATATTTACAAGGTTGACGGTGACAATACACCTTCTGTTGATGTTGAAACCCAGGTGCAGAAGAGCGTTGAAGTTGTGGGCAGCAAAGAGCACCACGATATAGAGATGGATATGGCAAGGCAGGCAATTACCCTTGTTAAGAACGACGATAACACTCTTCCTGTTTCTAAAGAGAACAAGAAGATATTTGTCCTTGGAAGACTCCAAAGCGATGAGACGACCCTTAGCTACGCCGTTGAGTCCATGAAGGATCAGGGCTATATCGCTGCAGATGCAGACATTTCTTACGATTACTACTACGAATCAAGCGGCGACGATCGTCTGCACTATACAGATGAGATCAAGACAAAGGCTGAAGATGCAGATTTAGTACTTGCTCTTTCATACGCATCAGGCAGCAGTGCTCTTGATAAAGAAAACGCACAGTTTATAGCACTTCATAACGCCATAAGCGACACACACAGCGACGGTGACAAGTTTGTTCTTATCAGCGAGAACCTTCCTTACGATGCCGCTATTTATCAAGATGCAGACGCGATCCTTCTGGCTTATCTGGGCTCAGCCCTTGGAACAGACCCTACCGAGAAGGAGAAAGACACTGTTAAAAATGCCATCAATGCCAACATAATCGCAGCTATCGACACAGCATTTGGCGCAAACAGCCCTGAAGGAATCCTTCCTGTAAATATCCCTGAGGTTGAAGAAAACGCTGATGGAAGCCTGGAGTACGCAGCAGACTATTTATATGAAAGAGGCCACAGCCTCAGCTACTAAATAACTTTTTTAATGGGACAGTGGGGAAGGTTCTCACTGTCCCACTTGCTATAGAATTAGCTGTAGTAGTATACTTATTCGGAAAGTGGGACACTTAGAACCGTCCCCACTGTCCCGTGTTAACGAATAGATTCAGGAGGATTTAGACATGAAGATGAGATATTGTAAGCGCTGCCTTCAGCCGGACACCAGGCCGGGCATCGTTTTTGATGACGAGCAGATATGCTTTGCCTGCCGCTATGAGGAGTCCAAGGCAACTATTGATTGGGCTGCCAGAGAGGCTGAGCTTAAGGGCTTTGCCGAGGAAGCAAAGGCAGAGGCTAAAAAGCGCGGAAACATCTACGACTGCATAATCGGTGTATCAGGCGGTAAGGATTCAACCTTCCAGGCAGTTTACGCCAAGGAGAAGCTGGGGCTTAATCCCCTTCTTATCAACTGCATGCCTGATGAGATCACAGAGGTTGGTCAGAAGAACATCAACAACCTCAACAACCTTGGCTTTGACATCATCTCCATTCGTCCAAATCCTATTGTTGCCAAGAAGCTTGCCAGAAAGTCATTCTTTGAGCGCGGTAATATCATCGCTGCTTCAGAGTACTGCCTCTGGGCATCTTCATATATCATGGCTGTTAAGTTTAACATCCCTCTTATCATCCAGGGAGAGAACGCAGCCCTTACCCTTGGCGCAGCCAAGAACCAGGAGCCTACAGGCAATGCATTTTCAGTTATGCAGCTTGAGACCATCCGCGGCGCCAGCGTAGACAGCTTCGTTGATCTGTCAAACAACATTACTGAAAAAGATCTTTTCCTCTATAAGATACCTACTGTTGAGGAGATGCAGGCCAAGGGCATCAAGGCCATCTTCCTTCAGTACTACACCAAGGAGTGGTCACAGGTTTCCAACGCCGACTTCGCAATTGCAAGAGGTCTTACCGGCAGAACCGATGACCTTCATGACCTTGGACGCTACAGAAGATACACAGCCCTTGACTGCGACCTTCAGATCCCTAACCAGATGATCAAGTACCTGAAGTTTGGCTTTGGCTATGCTACAGACGAGATCTGCTACGACATCAGAGAGGGCAGATTCTCAAGAGAAGACGGAAAGTGGTACGTAAATGAGTACGACGGACTCTGCGGTCAGCAGTACATCGCCAAGGCCTGCAAGTATCTGTCTATCACCGAGGCAGAGTTCTGGGAGGTTGTTGATAAGTACGTCAACAGAGATCTCTTTGAGAAAGTAAACGGAAAATGGACTCCTAAGTTCACAGTTGGTGAGGACTATGAATCATAAGATAAAAAAGTATTGGTA